>Ga0182792_1000120_pt1 | contig 75701 bp, 60 predicted proteins | sample Passage237B_FD_130497 | JGI IMG/M metagenome (GOLD analysis project Ga0182792, IMG submission 130497) | Cellulose adapted compost microbial communities from Newby Island Compost Facility, Milpitas, CA, USA - Passage2 37B (version 2) (version 2) ...
CACCAACATCACGCTCACCAACCCCGGAGGGATCGGAACCGTCGCCTCGGTTCCGCGCCTGATGAGCGGCCAGGGCACGATCGTCGCCGCCGGCTCGATCGCCTACCCGCCGGAGTGGTCGCATGCCGACCAGGAGAAGATCGACCAGCTCGGGGTCTCGAAGGTGATGACGCTGACCTCGACCTACGACCACCGGATCATCCAGGGAGCGGAATCCGGCAACTTCCTCAAGACCCTGGACGGCCTGCTGGGCGGGGGCGAAGAGTTCTACGAGTCCGTGGCCGATGACCTCGGGATCGACCGGGCCGTGCTGAGCGCCGCCCAGCCGAAGGCGAAGCTGGCCCCGCCCCTCTCGGCCACCGCTGCGCCGGCCGCCAGCGCGATCGCCGAAGCACCGACCCCCGAGCTGCTGCAGGCGGTGCAGGCAGCGACCTCCCTGCTCAAGGCCTACCGGACCCACGGCCACCTCGCCGCCCATCTCGACCCACTCGGCGCCGAGCCCAAGGGTGACCCGGCCCTGGACCCGGAGACCGTCCACCTGACCCCGGAATTGATGGCTCAGGTGCCGGCCTCGATCCTGCGCATCGGCGTGCCGGGCGAGACCTTGCTCGAGGCGCTGCCCCGGATGCGGGCCGCCTACACCGGCTCGATCGGCTACCAGTTCGAGCACATCTCCTCCCACAAGCAGCGGGTCTGGCTGCGCGAGATGGTCGAAACCGGGGCCCACCGGAAGGCGTTTGACAAGGATGAGCAGAAGCGCCTGCTCGGCCGGCTGATCGACGTGTTCGAGTTCGAACGCTTCCTGGAGAAGGCCTACCTCGGCCAGAAGATGTTCTCGATCGAGGGTCTCGACTCGGTCGTGACCATGCTCGACGAGCTGACCACCCTGGCCGCGCGCGGCGGTGCCAAGGAAGTCGTGCTGGGCATGGCCCACCGCGGACGGCTCTCGGTGCTCGCCCACACCGTGCGGCGTCCGGCCGAGGCGATCTTCGCCGAATTCGAGGGCGGCAAGCGGATCGAAGACGTCAAAGCGGTCGCCGCGATCCCGCATGGCGGCACCGGGGACGTCAAGTACCACTACGGTCACGAGGGCATCGCCGAACATCACGACGGCAGCAGCATCAAGGTCCATCTCTACCCGAACCCCAGCCATCTCGAGTTCGTCGACCCGATCGTGACCGGTGCCACCCGCTACTCACAGGGAAAGATCGAAGACGGCAAGCTGAGCCACGACCCCTCTACCGCGGTGCCGGTCGTGCTGCACGGCGACGCCGCCTTCCCCGGCCAGGGTGTGGTCGCGGAGACCTTCAACCTCCAGTCGCTGGAGGGCTACTCGGTGGGCGGCACGATCCACATCATCGAGAACAATCAGATCGGCTTCACGACCGACCCGAACGAGGGCCGCTCCACCCCCTACGCCGCCGACATGGCGAAGGGATTCAACGTGCCGATCATCCACGTCAACGCCGACGATGTCGAAGCCTGCTCGCAGGCGATGCGTCTGGCAATGGCCTACCGCGAACGCTGGAACCGCGACGTGGTGATCGATGTGATCGGCTACCGCCGCTTCGGTCACAACGAGACCGACGAGCCCGCCTACACGCAGCCCTTGATGGCGACCGAGATCAAGAAGCACAAGCCGGTCTCCGAGATCTACACCGAGCAGCTGATCGAGCAGAAGGTGGTGACGGCCGAGGAGGTCGCCGAGGCGGCCGAGCAGCGGCGCAGCTACCTCAAGAAAACCCTCGATGGCCTGCGCGAGAAGATGGATTCCGGTGTGTACGAGGATCCGACGGTGACCAATGTCGGTACCGGCGAGCTCGACCGTTCGGCCAGCCCGCCGGTCCAGACGGCCGTTCCGGCGGACCGCCTGCGGGCGTTGAACGAGGCGCTGCTCGAGGTACCGGCCAGCTTCACGATCCACCGCAAGCTGCGCAAGCCGCTGAACCGGCGAATCGAAGCCCTCGAGGAGGGTGGCATCGAGTTCGCACACGCGGAATCGCTCGCCCTCGCGTCGCTGATCACCGAGGGCAAGCACGTGCGGATGACCGGCCAGGACACCGAGCGCGGCACCTTCTCCCAGCGGCACCTGGTCCTGCATGACGAGAAGACGGGCATCAAGTACGCGCCGATCCAGCACCTCGCGGACGCGACCGCCCCGTTCGAGCTGTACAACAGCCCGCTTTCCGAGATCGCCTGCCTCGGTTTCGAGTACGGCTACGCCTCCTCGAACCCGGACTCCCTGGTGCTCTGGGAAGCTCAGTTCGGCGATTTCGCCAACTCGGCCCAGGTGATCATCGACAGCTTCATCGCCTCCGGCGAAGCGAAATGGGGTCTGACTTCGCGGCTGACGATGCTGTTGCCACACGGCCATGAGGGCGCCGGACCGGAACACTCGAGCGCGCGGGTAGAGCGTTTCCTCCAGCTTGCCGCCGAGGGATCACTCCGGGTCGCCAACCCCTCGACCGCCGCCCAGTACTTCCACCTGCTCCGCCGTCAGGCGCTGATCAAGAAGGCCCGCCCTCTGGTCGTCTTCACCCCCAAGGGCCTGCTCCGCCAGACCGCCGCCACCGCAACGCTGAAGCAGCTGACCGAGGAGCACTTCCATTTCATCCTCGACGACCCCAAGGCAGTCAACCGCCGGGAGAAGGTCGAGCGACTCGTGCTCTGCTCGGGCCGGATCTACCACGACATGGACGCCGCCGACCCGCGCGAGACGGCCGAGAACGTCGCGGTCGCCCGGGTCGAGCTGCTCTACCCCTTCCCGAAGCAGCAGCTGGCCGAGCTCTTCAAGCTGTACCCGAACCTGAAGGAAGTCGCCTGGGTGCAGGAAGAGCCGAAGAACATGGGCGCCTGGGCCACGATGTGGCGGCGCCTGCCCCCGATCCTGCCCGACGGCGTCAATCTGGAATACATCGGCCGGCCGGAACGCTCCAGCCCCAGCGAGGGCTACTCGGTCGCCCACATCCGCGAGCAGGAACGGATCGTCCTCACCGCTCTCACGCCCTGACCCGGGCTTAGAACCGCCGTTGGATCGCCTGCCGACAGTCGGTTTTCTCAGGCGGGAACGCCAGGTTTCCGTGGCCGTCCGGTGCGGCCCGGACGGCGTCTTCGCGCTTAATTGACGCAGATCACCGATCGGTGTATAAAATGCGTTGCAGGTCCGTAGTTTCAGTAGGGAGAAAAGGGAAGGAGCAGGATCGGACCAGCGCCCCGGAGGGGTTGCCACCCAGTACAAATTTCCAAAGCCCGCTTCCGGCGGTTTACCCCCGGAGGCGTTCGCGTCGGCATCCCTCCCTGGCTACCGACGCGCAGGCGTGGTGAGGGTCGCGCGGACCCCCTGCCTCCCGCGACCCTCGCCCGCCAATTTTTTCGCGGTGCCTCAAGACTGCTCGCCCACGGGCTGGTCTACGACCCCGCCCGACCATCCTTTACGTGGAATGGGCGGGCGGGTTTGGACTTGGAGGCGAGCGAAAGCTCGCCGACCTATTTGTTCAAGTCCCTGAGGACGGTTTGCAGAATGCCGTCGTTGTTGATGTAGCGGACTTCGTTCGGGGTGTCGAGGCGGACCGTGGCGGTGAAGGTGACCGGCTCGGCGCCTTCGCGTTCGGCGGTCACTTCGACCGTCTTCGCTTCGCCGCCCTTGAGGTCACCGATCGTGACCACCTCTTCACCGGTCAGGCCGAGTGATTCGGTGCTCTCTCCGTCCGGGTATTGGAGCGGCACGACACCCATGCCGATCAGGTTCGAACGATGGATCCGCTCGTAGCTCTCGGCGATCACAGCCCTGATCCCGAGCAGGCGGGTGCCCTTGGCCGCCCAGTCTCGTGAGGAACCCGAACCGTACTCCTTGCCGGCCAGGACGACCAGCGGCACGCCTTCGTCGGCGTAGGTCCGGGCCGCGTCGAAGATCGACATCTCCGCCCCGGTCGGGAAATGCCTGGTGTAGCCGCCCGATCTCTCGACCAGCTGGTTGCGCAGACGGATGTTGGCGAAGGTGCCGCGCACCATCACCTCGTGGTTACCGCGCCGCGAGCCGTAGGAGTTGAAGTCGGCCGGACCGACCCCCTGCTCGATCAGCCAGGACCCGGCCGGGCTGTCCTTCTTGATCGCGCCGGCGGGCGAGATGTGGTCGGTGGTGATCGAGTCGCCCAGCTTGGCCAACACCCGGGCGCCTCGGATCGGCTCCAGGCCGGGCGGGTCGGCCGGCATGTCCTCGAAGAAGGAGGGCTTCCGAACATAAGTCGAGTCGGGCCAGGTGTAGCGGTCACCTTCCGGCACCGAGACGTTCTGCCAGTTCTCGTCGCCCTTGAAGACATCGCCGTAATTCTTCTCGAACATCTCCCGGCGGATCGAATCGCCGACCACCTGTGCGACCTCTTCGGGGTCGGGCCAGATGTCGTCGAGGTAGACCGGGTTCCCGTCCGGATCCTCCCCGAGCGGGTCCTTCTGGATGTCGATGTCCATCCGGCCGGCCAGCGCGTAAGCGACGACCAGCGGGGGTGAAGCGAGGTAGTTCGCCTTCACGTCCTGGCTGATCCGGCCCTCGAAGTTACGGTTGCCGGAGAGAACCGAGCAGACGACCAGGTCCTTTTCGTCGATCGCCGCCGAGATCTCGGGAGCGAGCGGCCCGGAGTTGCCGATGCAGGTGGTGCAGCCATAACCGACCAGGTTGAACTGAAGCTCGTCCAGGTACTTGGTCAAACCGGCGTTGTCGAGGTAGTCGGTGACCACCGTCGAGCCGGGGGCCAGTGATGTCTTCACCCAAGGCTTGCGCTTCAGGCCCTTGGCGAGCGCGTTGCGGGCGAGCAGCCCGGCGCCGACCATCACGTAGGGGTTGGATGTGTTGGTGCAGGAGGTGATCGCCGCGATCACGACGCGACCGTGGTCGAGGTCGAAGGAGGTGCCGTCCTCGAGCGTGACCGGGACCTTGTCCTTGCTGCAGCGTTCACCTTCGACGGCCGTGCTGAGCGGTGCGCCGGCCGGCTTGCCGAGATCACTCGTGACGTGGTCTTCACCGGGCGGGTCGGAAGCCGGGAACGACTCGTCGAGCGCCTCGTCGTACGCGCTCAGCTCCTGCGAGGCCTGCTCGTCGAACTCCTTCAGCGCCTCGAGGAAGGCCGGCTTGGAACTGGAAAGCGCGATCCGGTCCTGCGGCCGCTTCGGCCCGGCGATCGACGGCACCACCGAGTCGAGCTCCAGCTCGAGCGTGTCGCTGAAAACGGGGTCCTCAGAATCGGTGCTGTGGAAGGTGCCCTGCAGCCGGGCGTAGGCGTCGACCAGCTCGATGGTCTCGGTCGGGCGGCCGGTCAGCTCTAGGTAGCGGAGGGTTTCGGCGTCCGGTGGGAAGATCGCACAGGTAGAGCCGAACTCAGGCGACATGTTGCCGAGGGTGGCGCGGTCGGCCAGAGGCAGGGTCGAGAGGCCCGGGCCGTAGAACTCGACGAACTTGCCGACCACACCGCGCTCGCGCAGCATCTCGGTCACGGTCAAGACCAGGTCGGTCGCGGTCGCCGCCTTCGGCAGCTGGCCGTGCAGCTTGAAACCGACCACCTGCGGCAGCAGCATCGAGATCGGCTGGCCGAGCATGGCTGCCTCTGCCTCGATCCCGCCAACGCCCCAGCCGAGCACGCCGAGACCGTTGACCATAGTGGTGTGGGAGTCGGTGCCGACCAGCGTGTCCGGGTAGGCCTGGAGCACCCCGTCGTTCTCTCGCGAGTAGACGACCTGGGCGATGTACTCGAGGTTGACCTGGTGGCAGATGCCGGTGGCCGGCGGCACCACCCTGAAATTGTCGAAGGAGCCCTGGCCCCACTTGAGGAACTCGTAGCGCTCCTGGTTGCGCTCGAACTCCTTCTCGGCGTTGATCTCGAAGGCCATGCCGTTGCCGAAGGCGTCGACCTGGACCGAGTGGTCGATCACCAGGTCGACGTCGACCAGCGGGTTGATCGCCGAGACCTCACCGCCGATGTCAGCCATCGCGTCCCGCATCGCCGCGAGGTCGACCACGGCCGGAACGCCGGTGAAGTCCTGCATCAGAACCCGCGCCGGCTGGAACGGGATCTCGACCGAGGGCTCTGCCTTCGCGTCCCAGGAGGCGATCGCCTCGACGTCGGCGGCGCTGACCGAAACCCCATCCTCGAGCCGCAGCACGTTCTCCAGCAGGACCTTGATCGAGTAGGGCAGCCGGGCGACGTCGTACTTCGCCTGCAGCGCGTCGAGACGGAAGATCTCGTAACTCTTCCCGCCTACTTCGATGTTGTCTTTGCTTCCGAATGAATTGCTGCTCATGTCCTTGTTCTTTCGCTTGAGTGGGTGAGGGTCAACGTTTGTCGATCTGGCCGCGCGCGAGTGAGTCGGCGGCGTTCTGGCCAGCCGAGCCCGACTGGGCCCGGTGGGAGAGGTGAGGGCTGATCAAGCCGACGTGGGCCATGGTCCGCTGGAGAAGGGGCGCGACTGCGATCTCGATCCGGTTCGAGCGGATCGCCTTGAGAACAGCCGCTGCCACCTTCTCGGGCGTGGTCGTGCCCAGCCCGGGCGGGGCGTCGGCACCCGAGTCGGCGAACATGCCGGCCTCCCGCACGAATCCGGGGGCGACCAGGGTGATCCCGACCGGTGAATCGGCCAGATCCGCGGCCAGCCCGAAGGCGAAGCCGCGCAGGCCGAACTTGGTCGCGTTATAGATGGAGGAGCGGGGGCTGCCCGCCTTGCCGGCCAGCGAGCCGATCATGACCAGCTTGCCTTGGCCGCGCTCCAGCATTCCGGGCAGCAGGGCCTGGCTGAGCAGGATCGGCGCCTCGAGGTTGATCCGCAGCATGCGAGCGACTTGCTCGTCGGTCAGTTCGGTCAGACGGCCGGTGCTTGGCAGCGCCGCGTTGGCGATCAGGAGGTCGGGCTCACCGGCCTTGGCGGCCACCACCTGAGCGGCGCCGGGCTCTCCGAGGTCGGCCGCCAGCACGGTGTGACCATCACCGGGCAGGGACGCGGCGAGTTCCTCCAGGGCGTCGGCCGATCTGGCCGAGAGAATGAGATTTCCGCCGGCGGCGGCAAGGGTGCGGGCGATAGTGCGTCCGATACCTCCGGTCGCACCGGTCAAAAGCACCTTCTTGCCAGCGATTTCCACCATTCAAACCTAGCCGACACAAGCAGTCGGGCGAGGTCCACCCTGCCCTCCACGAGAAACCCGCCCCGCCCGAACTGCTTGTGCCTGCGGGTCGGCCCCGCCCGGCTCCTTGTACGGATTTATCCCGAAATTGCAGGGATTTCGCAGGATTTCGCGGGTTTGTTAGCGAATGACATGCAGATCGTCTATGATCTCGCAAGTTCATAACCGAGAAGCCGAATCCCGACTCACTCAGTGACCGGGATCGGGGGAACCAAGTATCTGGGGCGAACCCACTGAATCAAGTGGGAGCGCGGCTCCTAAAGCGCCAGCCCGACAGCTAACCCCGTAGGCCGACCCAGGAGATTCGGTATCAACCCGTCGCGCATAATTCAGCCGTCCCATTCGTTTACGCCCCTCAGGGCTCTGGCAGGCCTCGCCGCTCTGGCCGCACTGTCGTTCATCGCACTCTCTTCCTTTGCCGCTCCGGCCCAGGCCGGCTGCAAGGACGCTTCGAGCGGAGGCCTCACGCTGGCCCCGACGACTTGCAAGCCGATCAAGAAGGCCCGCCTGATCAAGGGCAAGGCCTTTGCTCCGGACACCGCCCCGGCCGCCATCAAGCGGGTCATCGCGGCGGCCAACCGGATCCGCTTCAAGCCGTACGTCTACGGTGGCGGCCACAAGCTGGGCCGCAAGCTCGACCGCGGATATGACTGCTCCGGCTCCGTTTCGTATGCGCTCCGCGCCGGTGGCTTCATCAGGTATCCGATGCCCTCCGGCAGTTTCGTTCGCTGGAAGCGGCCCGGCGTCGGCAAGTGGATCACCACCTACGCCAACGGCGGTCACATGTACATGGTCGTGGCCGGCCTCTCCTTCGATACGTCGAACATGAGCTCGACCGGCGGCAACCGGTGGAGCACGACTATCCGCTCTCCCCGGGGTTTCAGCGCCAGGCATCCCGGCAAGTTCTAACCTGCCGACACAGCAGATTCACGAAACGCCCCGCAAGTCCGGGGCGTTTCTTTTTGCACGCCGGGTCGACTGGAGGCAGCTTGACCTCCCCGAAGCTTCGCGCTACTATGTCAACAGTTGATGACATCACTCGTTGACAAACCGTCTCACCCTCGTCCTGGGATTCTGATCGCCGCCCTTATGTTCGCCGGGCTGACCGTCTCGGTCTCCTCGACCCTCGGCACCCCGCTGATCCCGACCATCGCCGACGAGTTCGACGTTTCACTCGCCACGGCCCAGTGGATGTTGACCGTGACCCTGCTGGTCGGCGTGGTAGCGACGCCGGTTCTCGGCCGGCTCGGAGACGGCCCGCGCCGCAGCCAGGTGTTGATCGGGACCCTCACCGCGGTTGCGATCGGCGCCGTGATCGCGGCGACCTCCCACTCGATCCTCCAGCTCCTGCTCGGCCGCAGCCTGATGGGGATCGGCTATGCGACGGTCCCCCTCGCCATCGCCTTGGCCCGTGAGCACCTGGAAGGCCGGCGCCAGGCGTCGGCGATCGCGGCTCTCTCGATCACCGTCGCGGTCGGGGCCGGATTGGGTTTCCCGATAACTGGTCTGATCGCTCAGGATCTCGGCTTCCAGGCAGCCTTTTGGTTCGGCGCCGTTTTCGCCGCACTGGCCTTGTTGGCGGTGATTCTGATCCTGCCCCGAAACTCGGCCCGAGGGCACCGGGTCAGCATGGACGTTCCCGGCGCGATCCTGCTCGGCTCCGGCTTGGCGGCGCTGCTGCTGGCCCTGAGCGAGGGCAATCACCTGGGCTGGGATTCACCGCTGATCCTGATGCTCTTCGGCGTCGCTCTGGGCAGCCTGGCCACCTGGCTGCTGGTCGAGTTGAGGGTCGACGAACCGTTGGTCGACCTGCACTCGTTGGGTAATCCTTCGGTACTCGGTGCGAACGTGGCCGCCGTCCTGCTCGGGGTCGGCCTCTACCTGGGCATGTCGCTGATCAACATCCTCGCGCAGACCCCGACCGATTCCGGCTACGGCTTCGGGGCCAGCCTGGTCACCGCGGGGCTCCTCCTGCTCCCGCTCTCGGCCGGAAGCCTCGTTTCTCAGCCGATCGCCCGCCGCATGGTCGATCGGATCGGCGTCGAGCGCACCCTGCCGATCGGGGCGGTCGTGGTCGCCGGCACCCTGCTGGCCCTGGCGCTCGGGCACAGCCATCTCTGGCAGATCGCGGTCTCGACCTGCCTGCTTGGCGTCGGGATCGGCATCACCTTCGCCACCATGCCCGCACTGATCGTCGGGGCGGTTCCGCCCGAGCGGACGGGCAGCGCGATCGGACTCAACCAGGTCCTGCGAACGACCGGCGGCTCGGTCGGCAGCGCTTTCGCGGCGATGATCATCGCCGCCCACACGACTCCGGCCTCGCCCTTCCCGGGAGCCAGCGGCTTTACCGAGGCGTTCGCGTTCGGGGTCGTCATCTGCTTGATCGCGGCCGCGATCTCGTTCTTCCTGATGCGACGCGGTCGGCAGCGGCGAGTCGTCGAGTCCGATGAACTCGATCTGCTGATGGAAGAAGGCTCAGCCGGCGGTGGCGTCGGACCGGCAGTGTTTGATGGTGAGAAAGTCGTCTCGACCTGACCGCCCCGATGAAGTCCGCCGCCCCAGAAGCCCCGCGCAAAACCCGCGATTCCACCGCCACTCGCAAGGCGCTGATCGAGGCGGCCCGCGAACTCTTCGACGAGAAGGGATTCGGCGGCGCCACGGTGCGGGCGATCGGCGAGCAGGCCGGCGCCGACCCAGCCCTGATCGCGCGCTATTTCGGTAACAAAGAGGGCCTCTACATCGCCACGCTGGCCGACGAATCCGACGAGGCCGGGGCGCGGTACGCCGGCCTCGACCTCGACCAGATAGTCAGCCGCCTGTTCGAACGGTGGGACGAGCGGGGCCGCACGCCGGTGGCCCGAGCCATGGCCGCGGCCGAACTCGACGACCAGGTGCTCGAACAGATTCACAGCCTTGTGGGCTTTCGTCTTCGCGAGCCCTTGGCCGAGGGGCTGGCCGAGGCCGGTGTGAGCGAAGCAGCGGAACTGCGGAGCGAGATCCTGATCGGGGCGATCCTCGGGATCTGCCTGACCCGGGCCAACGGGGCCCTGCCGTTGCTCGCCGAAGCCGACCGGGAGCAGGTGGCGGGGCTGATCCGGGAGATCGCCGGTTCTATGATCGGTTGATGGAGAAACGCAAGCTGGGCAGCGAAGGGCTCGAGGTCTCACAGATCGGGTTGGGCTGCATGGGTATGTCCGAGTTCTACGGTGACGGCGAAGAGGCGGAGTCGATCGCGACCATCCACCGCGCCCTGGAAATCGGAGTCAACTTCCTCGACACGGCTGACATGTACGGCCGGGGAGCCAACGAAGAGCTGGTCGGCAAGGCGATCGCCGACCGTCGCGACCAAGTGGTGCTGGCGACCAAGTTCGGCATCGTCCGCGGCGACGACCCCCGCGACCGCGGCGTCAACGGTCGCCCGGAATACGTGCGCGAGGCGATCGACGGCTCGCTGAAACGGCTCGGCCTCGACCACGTGGACCTCTACTACCAGCACCGGGTCGACCAGAGCGTGCCGATCGAGGAGACCGTCGGAGCGATGGCAGAGTTGGTCGAAGCCGGCAAGGTCCGTTACCTCGGGCTGTCCGAGGCCTCGGCCGAGAACATCCGCAAAGCCAACTCGGTCCATCCGATCTCCGCCCTCCAGACCGAGTTCTCGCTGTTCGAACGCGGTGCCCTGGACAAGGTGATTCCGACCGTGCGGGAACTCGGAATCGGTTTCGTCCCATACTCGCCGCTCGGCCGCGGCTTCCTGACCGGCCGCTTCCGCTCCGGCGCCGACTTCGGTTCCGGGGACTTCCGCGAGCACGATCCGCGCCTGAGCGAGGAGAACATGGCCGCCAACCTGGCGATCGTCGAAGCGATCGAGGAGGTGGCCGCGAAGCATGACGTGACCAGCGCCCAGTTGGCGATCGCCTGGGTGCTCGCCCAGGGCGATGATCTGGTGCCGATTCCCGGCACAAAGAAGGTCTCGCGCCTCGAAGAAAACGCTGCCGCAGCCGAGATACAGCTGACCGAAGATGAACTGGCGACGCTCAATGCCCTGCCCCGGCCACGAGGCGACCGCTACGCCAACATGAGCTCGATCGATGAGTGAAGGGCGTGAAGCCGGTTCGGGGCCCCGCGTCCCGCCGCCTTTCGATTCCGAGCACGAGGAACTGCGCGACTCGGTTCGCCGTTTCGTCGAGAACGAGATCGCCCCACACGTCGACGAGTGGGAAGACGACCGCCTCTTCCCGCGTGAGCTTTTCGACCGCTGCGGCGAACTCGGTTTCCTCGGCCTGAAATTCCCCGAGCGGTACGGCGGCCAGGGCGGGACCTATCTGCACGACGCGATCTGGGTCGAGGAACTTTCCCGGCGCGGTGCGTCGGGAGGGGTGGCGGCCGGGCTCAACGCCCACACCTCGATCGCCATGCCGCCGATCTTCAAGTTCGGGAACGAGTCGCAGCGCCAACGCTGGCTCGTGCCCGGAATCAGGGGCGAGAAGATCGGTGCCCTCGGAATCACCGAACCGGGAGCCGGATCCGATGTCGCCTCGATCCGTACCTTCGCCCGCAAGGTCGACGGCGGCTACCTGGTCAACGGATCGAAGACCTTCATCACCAACGGAGTCCGGGCCGACTTCCTGGTCTGTGCCGTCAAGACCACCGAGGAAGGCGGCCACGACGGCATCTCTTTCCTGGTGATCGAAACCGACACACCGGGCTACGAGGTCGTCTCCAAGCTGGAGAAGATGGGTTGGCATTCCTCCGACACCGGCGAGATCTCCTTCACCGACGTCGAGGTGCCGGAAGAGAACCTGCTCGGGGAGGAGAACGAAGGCTTTCGCCAAATCATGGCCAACTTCGCCTGGGAACGGCTACTGATGGCGATCGGTGCGGTCGGGGCGATGGACAGGCTGATCGAAGCCTCGATCGCCTACGCCAACGAGCGTCAGGCATTCGGCCGGTCAATCGCGGGTTTCCAGGCTATCCGGCACAAGATCGCCGAGATGGCGACCACGGCCGCCGCCGCGAAGACCCTCACCTACGACACGCTGCGACGTTTCGACGAGGGCGAGCAGGTGATCCGCGAGGTTTCGATGACGAGGCTGATGACCCAGCGTGCCCTCTGCGAGGTCGCCGACGAGGCCGTGCAGATCCATGGCGGCTACGGCTACATGAAGGAATATGGGGTCGAGCGTGCCCTTCGTGACGCGCGGCTGGGACCGATCGGCGGCGGCACCGACGAGATCATGAAGGACATCATCGGCAAAACATTCGGCCTCTAGGCGGGTTAAGGTCCGGCAGAGTGCCCTGTCAAGCAGGCGAGGAGGAAGGTGTGACCTTGAGATTCCGCATCCCGAGAAGGCTGGTGATGATCATCGCGGTGGCCGCCTTCGTGGCGATGCCGCTGAGCGCCGCCGAGGCGGCGCCGATCCCCAGCAGTGAACCCGCCCCTTCGCTGCCCGACTTCTCGGGCAAAGCATTCAAGGCAAGCCCGATCAAGGGAGCCACGAAGGCGCCGCGAAACCCCTTCATGGCGAAGAACCAGAAGAGCAATATCCACAACGACACGTGGATGTCCGGAACCTACAGCTGGCCCGGTCCGCTCGGCCGAAATCTGGTCGCCAACTCTGGCCGGGCCGACAACGGCATCTGCTCGACCATCGCCTTCGACCGCCGCGGGCGGATCGTCACGGTCTGCGTCTCCACCGTCGCGCCGCCCCAGGCCCGCATAGTCGACGCCGACACCCTCGACGTGCTGGCCACCTACGAGCTTCCGGATACTCCCAAGGTCGATGACACCCCGAATTACCAGAACTTCTCGGCCGGGGGTTATTTCTACCTCGACAACCGGGACCGGCTGGTCATCCCGACCCGCACCAACCACATCTTCGTGCTCGGTGAGACCCCCGACGGTGCCGGGTTCCGGCTGGTCCGGGACTATGACCTGACCGGAGCAGTCAAGCCGAACAGCGAGCGCATGAATTCGGCTCTGCCTGACTTCCAGGGCCGGATCTGGTTCGTGGTCAAGCAGTCCGGCAAGGTCGGCACGGTTGACCGCAAGTCCGGCAAGGTCCGCTACATCCGGCTGGGCGAGACGATCCAGAACTCGTTCACGGTCGATCGCCACGGCGTGTACGTGGTGACCAACAAGCGCCTCTACCGGCTCGGCGCGAAGAAGAACGGCAAACCGAGGGTGGTCTGGAGCGCGAAGTACCGTAACGACGGTGTGCACAAGCCAGGCCAGGTCGACGCCGGCAGCGGCACCACCCCCGACGTGATGAGCGGTGGCTATGTCTCGATCGTCGACAATGCCAACCCCGAGAACATCGTCGTGTATCGCACGGCGAAGAAGCTCCACGGCAAGAAGCGCAAGGTCTGCGAGGTGCCAGTCTTCAAGAAGAACGCCAGCGCGACCGAGAACTCGCTGATCACGACCGGCCGCTCGATGATCGTCGAGAACAATTACGGGTACACGGACATCTTCGCTCCCGGCGCCGATCAGGTCGTGACGAAGGCCGGCTTCGCCCGAGTCGACATCCGGAAGAACGGCAGGGGCTGCAAGAAGATCTGGACCAACTGGACCGAGCGAGGCGCTTCGGTGGTGCCGAAGATGTCCTCGAAGACCGGCTTGATCTACACCTACACCCGGCCGCCCGATCCGAGCGGATCCCAGGGCTACTACTGGACCGCGATCAACTTCAAGAACGGCAAGACCGTCTGGAACAAGTACGCCGGTTCCGGCTTCTTCTTCAACAACAACTACGCCGGTCTCGGCCTAAGCCGAAACGGAACCGCCTACCTCGGAGTGGTCGGTGGAATCGTCTCCCTCAAGGACGGCAGCTAGTTCCCGCATTTAAAAACGCTCTGGCCCCGCTGAAAATGGCTGAGCCGATGACCAAAATGGCTGAGGTGATGGATCGTCATGCATAGTGCATGGCAATTCACTCCCGAGCCTGGGCAAGTTCAGCCTGCGGCTTCGCGGTCCGGATCTCTTACGCAAAGAGCACGGAATTCGAGACGAAGTTGTTGCGCAATCGTTGCAGTTGTAGAGCACATTTGAGCTTTTTCCAGTCAGCATCGGGCCATGGCGACGAGCTGCACTTCCCGACTCCGATCGACCAGCGTCCGCTTGGCGACAAAGCAGCATGGCGCCGTATCCCGCCAACAGCTGTTGAGCGCCGGGATCCCCAGCGGGACTATCGACGGAGCCATTCGACGGGAGTTCCTCTACCCGGCCATCCACGGCACCTACAGCGTCGGCCGACCGGAACTTTCCGAAGCCGGCGTCTGGTCGGCCTGCGTGCTCGCTGGAGGGGAGGGTGCTGTGCTCGCTGGCCGCGCCGCGGCCAAGGCCTGGGGATTCGAGAGGCGTCACCAATCTCCCGTGAATGTCCTACGGCGAGGTAGCAATGGGATCCGGGGGACCGTTTCCATCAAAGCCCATGGTCACAATCACCGGGCCAAACTCGAAGTCGGGCGTTGCGGCTGGTTGCGGCGTGAGCATGTCACCCGCCAGTTGGGAATCCCGATCCTCCATATCGAGCCGTTGCTCCTGCGGCTAGCCGGGGAACTCGACGAGGAAGCGTTCCAGTACATGTTCTGGGAGGCGGACAGGATCAGAGGCCTGAACGATCACCGGCTCGATCACTGCGTTGAGATCGGTAGCCGACTGAATGGTGGCGAGGCGTTCCGGATGGCGGTGGACTGCCGGTTGCCCAACATCGAGGAGGCCCGGTCATTGCTGGAGGTTCTCCTGAAGGATCTCAGTCGACGAAAGACATTCCCTCGCCGATCGTCAACCGAGACGCTGAAGGCCACCTGATCGACTTCCGCTGGCCCGACTTCTGGCTTGCCGTCGAGACCGACGGCTACGAGTTCCACCGTGGCCACGGCTCGTTCGAACGTGACACCGAGACCGACAACGACCTGCGCGCCGCAGGGTGGACGGTCTTGCGGTTCACCTACCGCATGCTCAAGTACCGGCCCGACTACGTGATCGCGACCATCCTCAAGGCGCTCGCCAACGCAGGCCGGGCTGGACCTTGGGCGAAATGACCGCCGATCGCCATGCATATTGCATGGCGATCGGTAGAGCGACAGACCTCAGTCCAGGTTGATCATCACGTGCTTGACTTGGGTGTAGTCCTCAAGCGAGTACATGCTCATGTCCTTGCCGTAGCCGGACTCGTTGTACCCGCCATGAGGCATCTCGACCGCCATCAGGATGTGGTCGTTGACCCAGACGGCACCGAAACGAAGGGCGTTCGTGACCCGCATGGCACGCCCGACGTCGCGGGTCCAAACCGATGAGGCGAGCCCGTACTTGGTGCCGTTTGCCCACTTGATCGCCTCCTCCTCGTCGCTGAAGCGCTGGACGGTCATGGCGGGGCCGAAGATCTCGTTCTGGATCAGCTCGTCGTCCTGCTGCAGGTCCGCGATCACCGTCGGTTCGACGAAGAAACCCGGCAGATCGGCCTGCTTGCCGCCGGTCACGACCTGGGCGTGCGACGGAGCCCGGTCGATCAGGCCGGTCACATGTTCGAGCTGCTTGGCCGAGTTGACCGGCCCGAGCGTCGTCTCGGCGCTGTCCAGGTCACCCATCACGTAACCCTTGGCTTCGTTCGCGAGGCCGTTGACGACATCGTCGTAGACCTTCGGGCCGGCGATGATGCGGGTCGCGGCCGTGCAGTCCTGGCCGGCGTTGAACAGAGCGGTGCCGGCGATCGTTTCGTAGACCGCGTCGAGGTCGGCATCGTCGAAGACGATCACCGGGGCCTTGCCGCCGAGTTCGAGGTGGACTCGCTTGAGCGAGTCAGCGGCCGCCTTGGCGATCCACTTGCCGGTGCCGATCGAGCCGGTCAACGAGACCATCTTGATGTCCGGGTGGGTGACCAGGGACGAACCGGCTGGGTCGCCGTGTCCACCGATGAAGTTGGTGACGCCGGGCGGGAAGACCTCGGCGCAGACCCGGGCCAGAGTGTGGAGGGTCGAGACCGGGGTCGACTCGGCCGGCTTGAGGACGAGCGTGTTGCCGGTGGCCAGCGCCGGGCCGAGCTTCCAGGCAGCCATCATCAGCGGGTAGTTCCAGGGGGTGATCTGAGCGACCGGGCCGACCGGCTCCCGTCGGATGAAGGAAGTGTGGCCGGGCAGGTACTCCATCGCCGCCTTGCCCTCGAGGTTGCGAGCGGCGGTGGCGAAGTAGCGGATGTGATCCGCCGTGGTGTCGAGCTCCTCGTCGATGAAAGCCTGGCGGGGCTTGCCGGCGTCCGCCGACTCGAGGTCCGTCAGCTCGTCGCCGTTCTCGATGATCGCGTCGGCCAGAGCGAGCAGGCGGTCGGAGCGCTCACGGGGCGTGGTGGTCGCCCAGCCGTTCTCGAAGGCGGCTTTGGCCGCGGCCACCGCCCGGTTCACGTCCTCCTCTCCCGACAGCGGGGCAGTGGCGATCACCTCGCCGTTCGAGGGGTTGATCACCTCTTCCGATCCGCCGTCAACCGGGTCGACGAACTCGCCGTTGATCATGTTCTGAAGCCTGAGCTTCTCCGTGACTGCCATCTCGCTCCTCCTGCCGCGACAGATCGCTGCGCGGCAACCTCGTTTGTTGACTGGCCGGCCGGTCTTCTCAGACCCAGCCGAGTGCTTCTTCGACGGGCACGTACTGCTGGCCGGTGCCCTCGGCCACGCCTTCGTGAGTCACCTTGCCGGCGGCGACGTTGATGCCCGGCCGCAACCCTGGGTCACGCTGCACCGCTGCCTGGATGCCGTTGTCGGCCAAAGCCAGGGCATACGGCAGGGTGGCGTTCGTCAAGGCCTGAGTCGAGGTGATCGGCACCGCGCCCGGCATGTTGGCGACGCAGTAGTGGGTGATCCCGTCGACCTCGTAAGTGGGATCGCGATGAGTGGTCGGCCGCGAGGTCTCGAAACAGCCACCCTGGTCGATCGCGACGTCGACCAGCACCGCGCCCGGCTTCATCAGCTTGAGCTGTTCGCGCTTGACCACCCAGGGAGCCCGGGCGCCGTGGACCAACACAGCGCCGATCACGAGGTCGGCCTGCGGCAGCAGCTCCTCGACCGCGAGGGTGGTCGAGTAGACGGTCGAGGCCTCCCGCGCGTAGAGGGTGTCGAGCTCGCGGAGCCGGTCGATCGAGCGGTCGAGGATGAAGACATCAGCCGCCATGCCCATCGCGATGAAAGCCGCGTTGGTGCCGACCACCCCACCACCGATCACGACCACAGTCGCGGCCGCCACACCGGGAACGCCGCCGAGCAGCACGCCGCGACCGCCCATCGGCTTCTCCAGCATGAAGGCGCCGGCCTGGGTCGCGATCCGGCCGGCGATCTCACTCATCGGGGCCAGCAACGGCAACCGCCCCTCAGCGTCCTCGACCGTTTCGTAGGCGACACAGGTCGAACCCGACTTCATCAGGCCGGCGGTCTGCTCGGGGTCCGGGGCGAGATGCAGATACGTGAAGAGCAGGTGCTCCGGTTTCAGCATCTCGATCTCGGCCGCCTGCAGCTCCTTGACGTGCAGGATCATCTCCGCCGCCTCGAAGACCGCGGCCGGATCCGGCAGGATCCGCGCCCCCTGGGCCTCGTAGGCGGTGTTCGAGATCGCGCTGCCCTCGCCGGCCCCGTCCTCGATGAACACCTCGTGGCCGTGCTCGACGAACTCGCGCACCCCGGCCGGCGTTATCGCCACCCGGTACTCGTCCTGCTTGATTTCCTTGATGACGCCGACCTTCATGAATTACCTCGTCCTCTCTGGTGGTCCCTGGGAGTGAGATCTCCGCCGGGCGTGGTGTCTTTCGGGGTCAGTTCCTCATCATTTGCGAGGCCTCGATCAGGATCGGCCTCAGTACGTCATGGATCTCCTCGAACTGCTCGGTGTCGCAGATCAAGGGCGGGGAAAGCTGGATCACGGGGTCGCCACGATCGTCGGCCCGGCAGATCAGACCGCGGTCATAAAGCTCGCCCGAGAGGAAGCCTCGCAGCAGCTTCTCCGATTCCTCGTCGTTGAAGCTCTCCTTGGTGTCCTGGTCCTTGACCAGCTCGATCGCCTGGAAGTAGCCGGCGCCGCGCACGTCGCCGACGATCGGGATGTCGCGCAGCGATTCCAGCATGTTCCGGAATTCGCCTTCCTTGGCCAGCACGTGGCCGCAGAGGTCTTCGCGCTCGTAGATCTCGATGTTGGCGAGCGCGACGGCCGCCGCGACCGGGTGGCCGGCGAAGGTGAAGCCGTGCGCGAAGGAAGCGGTGCCTTCCATGAACGGCTCGGCGACCTTGTCGGAGGCGATCATCGCGCCCATCGGGACGTAGGAGGAAGTCAACGCCTTGGCCGTGGTGATGATGTCCGGCTGGTACCCGAAACGCTCGCAGCCGAAGTAGTGGCCGAGCCGGCCCCAGGCGCAGATCACCTCGTCCGAGATCAGGAGCACGTCGTACTTGTCGCAGATCTCGCGGACCCGCTGGAAGTAGCCATCGGGCGGGACGAAGCAGCCGCCGGCGTTCTGCACCGGTTCGAGGATCACCGCGGAGACGGTTTCCGGACCCTCGAAGAGGATCCGTTCCTCGATCGCGTCGGCAGCCCAGATCGGCTCGCGATCCTCGGGCCAGCGGTAGATGTTGGTGTTCGGCACATGGCAGCCGCCGGGAGCGAGCGGCTCGAACTGAGAGCGCAGGTTGGTGATCCCGGTCGCCGAAAGGGCACCCAGGCTGGTGCCGTGGTAGGCGACCTCGCGGGCGATGTGCTTGGCCTTCTGCCCGTTGCCGCGCATCCGGTGGTAGTTGCGGGCCAGCTTGAGCGCCGACTCCACCGCTTCACTGCCGCCGCTCGTGAAGAAGACCCGGTTGAGGTCACCGGGGGTCATCGAGGCGATCTTGGTCGCCAGTTCGATCGCCCGCGGGTGGGCGTAGCTCCAGATGACGAAGAAGTCGAGTGCCTCGAACTGGCGGGCGGCCGCCTCGGCCAACTCGGTGCGGCCGTGGCCGGCGTTGACGCAGAAGAGCCCGGAAAGGCCGTCGAGATAGCGCTTGCCGTGGGCGTCGTAGACGTACGCGCCCTCACCCCGGCTGATGACCGGGATCTCATGGTCTTCGCTGTATCCGCCCATGCGGGAGAAATGCATCCAGAGGTGGCGCCGGGCCTGTTCCTGCATGTCTTCGACTGTGGTCTGGCTGGGTGTTGCGGTGGACACGGACTCCTCCTTGGGGTGAAGGCCCGAAAGCTGGGCCCCGCGACTCGGTAACGGTCGCGGTGGGTTCTGGCTCCACCATACGTCGGCCTGGTCACACAGGCAAGCCGACGAAACGTAAAAAGCGCGCCTCGTCTTGTTACCTCTCGTATCCTGGGTAGGTAGACGCCGACGCTCCATTAGGTTGCCGCCATGGAGAGCGCCAAGGTTCCGACCCGCCCTGAAGGAGCCGCGCCGGCAGACCAGGGGGAGGAGCCGCACCTCAAAGCGGACGCGATCAGCTTCGCCGACGGCCTCGCGATCGCACTGGCCTCGACCGCCCCCGCTTACTCGCTGGCCGCGGTGATCGGTTCGATCGTGGTGCTGGTCGGGCTGCAGGCCCCGGCCGCTCTGCTGGTCGCGTTCGTGCCGATGTTCTTCATCGCCGCGGCTTTCTTCTACATGAACAAGGCCGACCAGGACTGCGGGACCTGCTTCGCCTGGGTCACCCGCGCGATCGGACCCAGAACCGGCTGGATGACCGGCTGGGCGATCTGCGTGACCGGGATCCTGGTGGTTGGTTCGCTCGCCGATGTCGCCGCCTCGAGCTTCTTCGACCTGATCGGCGCCGACGCCCTGATGAACAGCGACGCGGCCGTGACCGCGACCGCGGTGCTGCTGATGGTGGCGATGACCGGGGTGTGCGTCTGGGGCACCGAGATCTCGGCGAATCTGCAGAAGGTGCTGATGGTGATCCAGATCGTGCCCTTGGTCCTCTTCATCGTGGTCGCACTGATCAAGGTCTGGCTCGGCGATGCGCCCTCCGGGTCGATCGATCCCTCGCTCTCCTGGCTCAATCCCTTCGAAATCCCGGCCGGGGCGCTCTCCGGGGCGATGCTGCTGGCCGTCTTCATCTACTGGGGATGGGAAAGCGCGGTGAACCTGAACGAGGAGACCGAGGGCGACGTTGACAAGCCGGGCCTTGCCGGAGTTATCTCGACCACCCTGCTGCTGATCACCTACGTCGGGGTTGCCTTCGCGATCGTCGCCTGGGGCGGGGTCAGCGGAGCCGAGAAGTTCGACGACAACGCGGCGATCCTCGCCACTTACGCCAAGCAGGTTCTTGGCGGCACGCTCGGTCTGCTGGTCCTGCTCTCGGTCGTCGTCTCGGCGCTGGCTTCCACCCAAACCACGATCCTGCCCTCTTCGCGCACCTCGCTTTCGATGGCCCGGGCAGAAGCGATGCCCCGGCCCTTCGGCACGATCTCCGGGCGCTTCTTCACCCCGGTGGTCTCGACCGCGACGATCGGCGCCCTGGCGATCCTCTGGTACGTGCCAGCCAAGCTGATCAGCGAGAACTTCCTGCTCGACTCCCTCTCCGCCCTCTCGCTGATGATCGCCTTCTACTACGCGATGACCGGTTACGCCTGCGCTTTCTACTACCGGCGCGAGCTGTTGAAGTCGGTCCGGAACCTGCTCTTCGTCGGGGTTGCGCCGGTGATCGGCGCGCTGATGCTGACCTAGCTCTTCGTCAAGTCGCTGGTCGAATGGTCGGATCCGGCCAACTCGGCCAGCGGTTCCTCATGGTTCGGATTCGCCCCGCCGGCGGTGATCGGAGTGGGCTTCCTGGTCCTCGGGGCGCTCCTGCTCATGGCCTGGCGACAGCATCGGCGGGAACCGTTCTTCGGGCTCCGCGGCGGGACCCTTTCTTCGGCCTCTGCTCCGAGCCCCCTGCCCCCGGTCGGCTCGACGGTCCGGTCGAACCGGCGGCGGCACTGGCCGGCACGGACTAGCCGCCGATCCGAGCCGCGGCATTGGACATCGGTACTGCGAGGCGCGTTGCATTTGGACAAAACGTGGTTGCGGAGTACCCCACGTTTCGCATACGGTTCAAACGAACTTGCCGGAGGGGGCAATTCTCAACTCCGGCGCTTGTCCACCTGAGAGAGGGGTTCGATGGAAGGTTCGCCAGATCTACCACCGGTCGATCCGAACACGGATTCGACGGAGGGGAAAGCCGGGAAAGCCGCAGGATCTGGGAGCGGGGGAGTTCGCCTAGAAGGAGTCACGAAACAGTTCGGTGACTTCACCGCGGTCCACGACATGGACCTTGACATCGCGGACGGCGAGTTCTTCACGATGCTCGGCCCGTCGGGCTGTGGCAAGACCACGACCCTGCGGATGATCGCGGGCTTCGAGCAGCCGACCACCGGCGAGGTGCTGATCGACGGCACGAACGTGGCCGGGCTGCCCGCCTACAAGCGCCCGACCAACACCGTCTTCCAGTCCTACGCCCTTTTCCCCCACATGACGCTGGAGGAGAACGTCGCCTTCGGTCTGAAGCGCAAGAAAGTCGGCAAGGCCGAGATCAAGCGCCGGGTGGCGGAAGAGCTCGAACGGGTCGGCCTCAGTCGTGAGGCCAAGCGCAAACCGGCCCAGCTCTCCGGCGGTCAGCAGCAGCGGGTCGCACTGGCCCGGGCGCTGGTCAACCTGCCGAAGGTGCTGCTGCTCGACGAGCCGCTCGGCGCCCTCGACCTCAAACTCCGCAAGGGCCTTCAGGTCCAGCTCAAGAACATCCAGCGCGACGTGGGCATCACTTTCGTCTACGTGACCCATGACCAGGAGGAAGCGCTCACGATGAGCGACCGGATCGCGGTGATGAATGCCGGCCACATCGAGCAGTGCGCCGACCCGGAGACCGTTTACGACCGGCCGACCACGACCTTTGTCGCCGGATTCATCGGCGTTTCCAACCTGATGCCGGCCACCGTCTCTTCACCGACGGCGATTCAGCTCGACCACGGCCCCGAGGTCCCGACCCCCGACGCCTCGAAGTTCGCGACCGGGGACCAGTGCTTCGCTGTGGTCCGCCCCGAGAAGCTGACCGTCTCCCTGCCCGAGAACGCACCCGGCGATCAGCCCGGGGTCGATGGCATCGTCGAGAGTTCCCTTTACCTCGGGACCTCCACCCAGATGGCGATCCGGGTCGCGGAGGACGTCCAGATGACGGTGCTGGTCCCGAACGCTTCCGAAGACGCCCGGCAGCACCTGCCGGGCGGCGGTGCGAAGGTCCGCCTCAACTGGCTCCCCGAGCACATGCACCTCGTCGCCGAGTCCGAAACAGACCAGGCGGCCGATGACCAAACGCCCACCGAAACAGTCACCGAAGGAGTGAATTGATGTCCGTCAAGAAGATGAAACGTGCTCGACTTTTGATCGTGGCCGTGCTGGCCCTCGCGGCCTCCATGGTCCTCGTCGCCTGCGGCGGCGGAGGGGGCGGCCTCGGTGGCTCCGATAACTCGGATGTGACGACCGCGACCGGCGGCGATCCGACCGGTTCGCTGAAGATCTCGAACTGGCCGCTCTACATCGACGGACAGACGATCAAGAACTTCCAGAACGAAACCGGGATCAAGACCACCTACACCGAGGACGTCAACGACAACAACGAGTTCTTCGGCAAGGTTCAGCCGCTGCTCAGCCAGGGTGACTCGGGCGGCCGCGACATCATCATCGTGACCGACTGGATGGCCCAGAAGATGTACGACCTCGGCTACATCCAGAACCTCGACAAGGCGAAAATCCCGAACGTCGAGAAGAACCTGATCCCCAGTCTCCAGCATCCGGCCTTTGACCCGGACCGCAAGTACAGCGTGCCGTGGCAGTCGGGCATGACCGGACTGGTGGTCCGCAAGGATCTCGCCCCGGACGTGAAGTCCATCAACGACCTGTTCGACCCCAAGTACAAGGGCAAGGTCACCATGCTGACCGAGATGCGCGACACCGTGCCGCTGGTCATGGCGGCCGACGGGATCGACCCGACCGATGCGACCAAGCAGGACTGGCTCGACGCGATCGACAAGCTGAAGAAGGCCAGTGACAGCGGCCAGATCCGGCGCTTCACCGGCAACGACTACATCCAGGACATGGCGAAGGGCGATGTCGTCGCCGCGATCGGCTGGTCGGGAGATGCGGTCCAGGCCGAGTCCGACAACCCGAACATCGCCTACGTCCAGCCGGAGCAGGGCTGCTCGCTATGGTCGGACAACATGCTGATTCCGGTCGGGGCGCCCAATCCGGCCGCCGCCTACAAGTTCATGGACTACGTCTACGAGCCGAAGAACCAGGCCAAGATCACGGCGTACGTGAACTACGTCAGCCCGGTCAAGGGCGTCAAGGAGATCCTCCTCAAGCAGGATCCCGACATCGCCAACAACGAGCTGATCTTCCCGTCCGAGGAGTTCACCAAGAACTGCTTCGCCCAGGTCTCGCCGCCCGGGGACGAAGCCGATCAGCAGGAAGTCGAGCAGGCCTTCCAGGACGTCGTCACCGGTTGATCCAACCGGAACGAATCGAGTGAGAGACGGCGCTGACGGACCGATGACGAAGGTGAGGGGACACCAATGACATCGGTTCGTCGGCGCCTGATCCCCTACGGGCTGCTCGCCCCCGGCCTGGCATGGCTGGTCATCTTCTTCGTGATCCCCATGTACTACATGGGCGAGCTTTCGCTGAAGACCGGCACGATCGAGACCGGCTACCAGCTGACCTGGGCCTTCAGCAACTACACCGACGCGATCTCCCAGTACAGCACCCAGTTCATCCGGGCGTTCTACTACGCGGGCGTCGCCACCCTGCTCTGCCTGTTGATCGGCTATCCGCTCGCCTACGCGATCGCCTTCAAAGCAGGACGCTGGAAGAACCTGATGCTCTTCGCGGTGGTCGCGCCATTCTTCACGACTTACCTGGTGCGAACGATCGCCTGGAAGACCATCCTCGACGACTCGAGCCCGGTGGTCAGCTTTCTCAAGACGATCCACCTGGTCCCCCAGGATGGTCGGGTCCTGGCCACCTCGGCAGCCGTGATCGCCGGTCTCACGTACAACTTCCTGCCCTTCATGATCCTGCCGCTCTTCGCCGCGCTGGAACGTCTCGATCAGCGGCTGCTGGAAGCGGGCAAGGACCTGTACGCATCGGCCACCCAGACTTTCCTGAAGGTCACCCTGCCGATCACCATGCCGGGCATCGTCGCGGGCGTGCTGCTCACCTTCATCCCGGCGGCGGGTGACTACGTGAACGCGACCTTCCTCGGTGGCACCAACCAGGCGATGATCGGCAACGTGATCCAGTCGAAGTACCTGGTCGTCCGCGACTACTCGGAAGCGGCAGCCCTTTCCTTCACCCTGATGGCGATCATCCTGGTCGCCCTGATCATCTACATCAAGTTCGCCGGCACAGGGGCGCTAATGGGAGACGAGGAGGAAGCCGAATGAAGGCCTGGCGCTGGCTGCGCGAAAACGCCGTGCTGATCGTCGGCATCCTGGCGCTGCTCTACATGCTGACGCCGATCTTCATCATCGCGCTCTTCTCCTTCAACGACCCGACCGGGCGTTACAACTTCGAATGGGTCGGGTTCACCACCCAGTACTGGGCCCATCCTTTCTCGATCACCGAGCTGACCGACGCCCTGATGGTCAGCATCCGGCTGGCTTTCTTCACCGCGATCGGGGCCACCATCCTCGGCACCTTGATCGCGATCGCCCTGGTTCGGTACCAGTTCTTCGGCCGTCGAGCGGCGAACCTCTTGATCGTGATCCCGATGGCCACGCCGGAAGTCGTGATCGGCGCTTCGCTGCTCTCGTTCTTCCTCACCCTCGATGTGTTCAAGCTCGGCTTCCAGACCCTGCTGATCGCCCACATCATGTTCTCGGTCAGTTTCGTGGTGATCGTGGTCAGGTCCCGCCTGATCGGCTTCGATCGTCGGCTCGAGGAGGCCGCACAGGACCTCGGCGCGAACGCGCTGACCACCTTCCGCAAGGTGACTCTGCCGCTGATCGCTCCCGGCGTCGTCTCGGCCGCGCTGCTCTCCTTTGCGCTCTCGATCGACGACTTCGTGATCTCGAACTTCAACTCGGGCTCGACCGTCACCTTCCCCCTCTACATCTTCGGCGCCAACCAGCGAGGCATCCCGGTCCAGGTCAATGTGATCGCGACCATGCTCTTCGCCGTGACCGTGGTCGCGATGCTGATCGTGATCATCCAGCAGCGCCGAGCCGAGAAGGCCTCGGCGATGCGACCCGAAGAGATCGCCAACAAGCCCGCCGTCTCACTGCCCGTTTAGTCCTGACACAGGAAAACCTAGGGGTACGCCTGGGGCCGGTGGCGCCCACTGCTACCCGAACCCTCCGGCGGGTTCATGGTGCCGCAGGTCATGTGTCGATTCGACGCAAAACCTGCGGCACCATTCCCGGCCAACGTTCGCCGGTGCGTGTTGGGGGTCCGACTGGGACTGCGCACACCAAGGACCCCCAACACACACCGGCCCAAGAGCAACAGGCACCTAGGCCCAACGAGCAGCGGGCACCGTGACCCAAAGCGCAACGGGCACCGAAGTTCAAAGCGACACATCCCGCAAAAGAGCAACAGGCACCACAGGCAACCACTGAAGACCAGACGACATGCATGTAGGTTTTCCCGCATGGGATACGAGACTCGGTTGTTGATTGGTGGAGAGTTGGTCGAAGGGTCTGGCCCGGCGATCGAAGTTGAGAACCCGGCCTCGGAGGAGATCGTCGCCACCGTCGGTTCGGCTTCTTTGGAGCAGCTTGACCTGGCCGTCGCAAAGGCCACGGAGGCCAAGGCCAGCTGGGGGAGAATGCCTGCGGTCGACCGGGCGCCACTGCTGCATGGGATCGCCACGGCACTGCGGGAGAAGACCGACGAGCTAGCGCTGCTGATGACCACCGAGATCGGGCGGCCCCTGACCGAATCGGCCGACGAGGTCGAGTGGTGCGCGGCCTGCTTCGACTACTACGCCGAGGTTGCCCGCTCCGAGATCGGCCGGGTGATTCCGCCGATCGAGGCCTCGCAGTTCTCGGTCGTGGTCAAGGAGCCCCACGGGGTGGTCGGCTGCATCGTGCCCTGGAACTTTCCGCTGCTACTGCTGGTTTGGAAGATTGCCCCGGCCCTCGCCGCCGGCAACACCGTCGTGGCAAAGCCGTCGGAGCTGACTCCGCTTTCCACCCTGGCGATCGCTGACGCGTTCTCCGGACTGCCATCGGGGACGGTGAATCTGATTGCCGGAGCGGGCGAGGTCGGGGCCGCGATCTCGGAACATCCCGGGATCGACTGCGTGGCCTTCACCGGCTCGGTTGCCACCGGCAAGAAGGTCGGCGTGGCGGCCGCCGCGCGCAACGCGCGGGTCAATTTGGAGATGGGAGGCAAGGATCCGTTCATCGTCTGCGACGACATCGGGACGGATGGCGTCCGGGTCGCTGCCGAGGGTGGCGCCTGGGCTGCATACCTCAACGCCGGGCAGGTCTGCACCTCTTCCGAGCGTTTCTACGTGATGGAGTCCGTGTTCGATGATTATGTGGACGCCTTCGTGCAGCACACGAAATCGCTGGTGGTCGGCGACCCGCTCCGGCCGGACACCGATCTGGGGCCGATGGTTTCGGCCTCCCAGCGGGCCAAGGCGCTGGGTCAGGTAGAGGACGCCGTCGCGGCGGGAGCCGAGCTGTTGGTCGGCGGGGGTAACGCCGGTTTCGAAAGGGGTCACTTTCTCGAGCCCTGCGTGCTGACCGGGGTGTCCCCGGAAGCCGACCTGCTGCGGGAGGAAACCTTCGGTCCGGTTGCGCCGATCGTGCCGGTAAAGGATCTCGACGAGGCGATCACCTTTGCCAACGGTCTCGACTTCGGCCTCGGTGCGAACATCTACACGCGTGATCTGAAGCGCGCAATCCGCTGCGTCAAGGAGGTCCGGGCGGGCTCGGTCTGGATCAACGATCCGCTGACCGACAATGACGCCGGCCCGTTCGGAGGCTTCAAGAACTCCGGGATCGGTCGGGAACTCGGGACCGAGGGTCTCGACGCCTTCCGCGAGGCGAAGCATGCCCACATCGACACCGAGATCGAGGTCAAGGAGTGGTGGTACCCCTACCGATGATCAGGAGTTCGAGTCGGCTGCACCGGTGGCGCCAGTTGCGCCGGTCACGCCGGTAGCGCCGGTCTCGGCGCCGCTGCTGCCGCAGGCTTTGAAACCGAACCCGTCGGCCAGCTCGAAATATTCACCGGCCAAGACCGACGCCTTCTTGCCGGATGCGATCATCGTCTCCTTGTCGCCGGACGCGATCGCGTCGGCAGCCTGCTCGGCGACGTCGACTCGCTTTCGTCCCAGGGCAATGATCTGATCGACCGTCGCCTGGTCGGCTGCCGGGGCGGTCAGCGTCTCCAACTCGTCCAGCATGGCCGTCACATCGGCGGCCTGGTCTTCGAAATCCTGCGCGGCCGCTTCCAGGTCACTGCCCTTCAGGGCCTGGTTGAACTGGTTCTCGAGGCTCGCGGACTTGGTGCTGTATTTGGCACAGACCGCGTCTGCCTTGGCGATGTAGTCGGATTTGCTCAGATCCTCCCCGGAGCCCCCGCCGCAGCCCGCCAGGAGGAGAGCGCCAACCGTCAGGGCGGCACCGAAACCAAGGCGGCCACAGGACGCATGGCTTAGACCGGACCCGCCGCTTTCCAACTCGACTTTCACCGCAGCGCAGCCTACCGGGGGGATCGGTGCCCCGCGTGACTAGGGTTCTAGACTCGTGTCATGCCTTCCGATCAGGATCACACGCCTTACGTTGATGCCCTGCTCGAGTTCGCCCAGAGCGACCCAGGCAGGTTCAACGTGCCGGGACATCAGGGAGGTATCGGAGCCGACGCGCGCCTCCACCTGCTGGCCGGCCAGACCGGACTCTCGGATGACGTCCCGGCCCTGATCGAGGGGATCGATGTCGGCGATCCGAACCCGTTCCAGGAAGCCCAGAAACTGGCCGCCGAAGCCTGGGGGGCAAAGCGGACCTGGTTCCTGATCAACGGCGCCTCACAGGGAAACCAGGCGATGTGCCTCGCCGTCGCCCACATGGGTGGCGAGCTGGTCGTCCAGCGCAACGTCCACTCCTCGGTGATCGACGGCATGATCATGGCCGGCCTGAAGCCGACCTTCGCCGCGCCCGAAATCGACCCCGACCTGGGGGTCGCCCACTGCCTCACACCGGAAGCCCTGGCCGATGCGCTTGACCGCTGCCCCGACGCCGCCGCGGCGGTCGTCGTCTCGCCCACCTACTTCGGTGCCTGCGCCGACATCCCGGCACTGGTCGAGGTCGCTCACAGCCGCGGCGTGCCCCTGGTCGCGGACGAGGCCTGGGGGGCGCATCTCCACTTCCACCCGGAGCTTCCCCCAAGCGCGATCGAGAGCGGCGCCGACCTGGTCATCTCCTCGACCCACAAGATCGTCGGGAGCCTCACCCAGTCCGCGATGATCCACCTCGCCACCGACCGCTTCGACGATTCGATCATCGACCGCTGCATCTCGATGACCGAATCGACCAGCCCGAACTCGCTGCTTTGCGGCTCACTCGACGCGGCCCGTCGTCAAGCGGCGGTCGACGGCGAACGGTTGCTCGGTGAAACGATCCAGGTTCTGGCCGACGCGCGCGAGGAGATCCGCTCGATCCCAGGTCTCGACGTACTCGACGAGCGGCTGCTCGAAAGGGAGAGCGTGGCCGGTTGGGATCCTCTGCGCCTGACCATCGATGTGCGCGGGACCGGCAGCACCGGTTACCACATCGCTGAACTGGCCCGGGACCTGGCCGGAGTAAACCTGGAGCTGGCCTCGGACACAGTCGCCGTCGCGGTCTTCGGCATGGGCACCGGCACGCCGCCCCGGGCGCGGCGCCTGATCGACGGGATCCTCACCGCACTCGAGGCGATCGAAGCCGAACCGTTCACTGAGCAGCCCGAATTCGCCCCGCCCCCACCATGGGGCGATCCAGCGATGACACCGCGGGACGCGTTTTTAGGCAAGCAGGAGGTGGTGCCATTCGCCCAGGCCGAGGGCCGAATCGCGGCTGAGCCGCTGGCCACCTACCCACCTGGCATCCCCAACGTTCTTCCCGGTGAAAGGCTGACCCGCGAGACCCTCGAGTACATCACCGACTCCGTCGACCACGGGGGTTACGTGCGCGGGGCCGCCGACCGGGAACTGACCACGCTCAGGGTCATCGCCGAGTGAACCCCGGCAGCGCCTTCAAGCGCGGCGGGGTCCGCCGGCCGGTGCTGTCGGCCGGCGCCTAGTCGGCCCGGCCGGGGTTGCCCTCGATCAGCTCGATCCTGTAACCGTCAGGATCCCGGACGAAGCAGAGCCTCGACCCACCTTCGCTGACTGTGTAGGGCGGCTTCTCGGGGGCGATCCCCTCTCCCGCCAACCCTTCGAGCGTCGCATCGAGATCGTCGACGAGGAAGGCGATGTGCCCGTATCCCGTCCCGATCTCGTAGGGCTCTTCCTGGTCATAGTTGAAGGTCAGCTCCAACCGGGGACCATCGCCCTCGTGACCCATGTAGACATTGACCGCCTCGTCACCGATCGGCAGGCGATGGTGCTCCTTCAGGCCGAGCTTCTCGTAGAACGCGATCGACTCGTCGAGGTCGAACACGCGGTAACAGGTGTGAATCAGGGATGACATGTAAGCAGCCTATCCGGCCTCGCTAGGCTCAAAACCATGAGCACCTACGAGCGTGTTGCGGAGTTGCCGGTCGAGATCGAGTCCTGGTCGATGGAGGGGCTGGCGATCCGCCCCGCACCGGATTTCGAGCGGCTGACCACGGTCATCCGAATCGAGGGCGGCGGGCTGACCGGGCAGGGAGAGGACATCACCTACGAAGCGCTCGACCAGATCGCGCTGCAGGATGCCGGACCAATCCACGACCTGACCGGGGCAAAGACGGTGGGTGAGTTCTGCGACCTGATCGGCAGCCTCGATCTCTTCCCCAGCCCCCCGGAGCGGGATGTGTCGCGCCTCTACCGCAGGTGGGCTTTCGAATCGGCGGCGCTCGACCTCGCCCTCTGGCAGGCCGACACCTCACTGGCCGAATTCCTCGGCCGGCCGCTCAACCCGCTCACCTTCGTCGCGTCGATGGGTCTGACCGGCGGCCCGGGCGGGACCGAATCGGATGTCGGCCGTCTGCGGACGAAGCTGGACCGGTACCCGGATCTGAAGTTCAAGCTCGACCCTTCGCTCGATTGGGACGATCGATTGATCGATGAACTGGTCGCGACCGGCGCGGTGAACACGCTCGACCTGAAGGGCCAGTACAAGGGAACGGTGGTCGACATCGAAACCGATCCAGAGCTCTACCGCCGGCTGCTCGATGCCTTCCCCGAAGCCTGGATCGAGGACCCGGATGTGACCCCGGAAACCCGCGAGGTGCTGAAGCACGACTGGCGCCGGGTGACCTGGGACGCCCCGATCCACTCGGTCGAAGACATCGCCGCGCTGGAGCACAAGCCGACCGTGATCAACATCAAGCCTTCCCGCATGGGTGGCCTGAAATCAACCTTCGACGCCTACGACTACTGCGAGGCCGAGGGGATCGGCGCCTACGGCGGCGGGCAGTGGGAGCTCGGAGTCGGCCGCGATCAGATCCAGTACCTGGCGGCGCTCTTTCATCCCGACACTCCGAACGACACCGCACCGGTCGGCTACAACGCGGCGGAGCCCGAGCCTGGACTCCCGGTGAGTCCGATGAAGGTGCCCGGAAACGGCTTCGGAAAGCCGGATCAGAGTTAGAGGCATCTAACTCCGATTGCGGCCGACCAAAGCTACGAGGTGCGCTAGGTTGAGGTCGGCGACCTGAACCCACCCCCTCACGAACGGAGCAGACCATGGCCAATCAGAAGAGTTTCGGCAAGGCACTAAACGAGCAGATCTCGAACGAGTTCGCCGCCTCCCAGCAGTACGTGGCGATGGCCGTCTACTACGACAGCGAGACCCTGCCGCGGCTGGCCTCGTTCTTCTACCGGCAGGCGCTGGAGGAACGTGAGCACGCGATGATGATGATCCAGTACCTGCTCGACGTCGACGAGGAGATCGAGGTCCCCGACATCAAGTCGCAGCCGACCAAGTACGAGGACGGGATCACCCCGGTCAAGGAAGCGCTGGCCCAGGAGGAGCGGGTCTCGAACGAGATCTTCAGCCTCTTCGAGCTGGCCCGCGAGATCAAGGATTACCGGGCCGAGCACTTCATGACCTGGTTCGTCAAAGAGCAGGTCGAGGAGGTCGCCCTGATGGGAGACCTGCTCAATGTGGTCGAGCGTTCGAAGGAGAACCTGCTGCTTGCCGAGGAGTACATCGCACGCGAGGGACTCGGCGAGGAAGGCGACGATCCAACCGCGCCGCCCCCGGCCGGTGGCCAGTAAAGCTTTCACCCGGTTGATGTGAGGTCGGCTCCCCGATCCTGCGGTATCCTCGCTTGAGGAGGGGCCGGCAGGACCGGTCACACAAGGGAGAGGGCGGGGAGCCCGCCAGGAGGAGTTGCATATGTCAGTTGTTGTTCGTTCTTGGTCGGCACGGCTTTGCGTGCTGGCGGCTGCGGCGCTTTGCCTACTGGCGGTCACCGCCAGGGCACAGGCGGCCGACCCAGCGGTATTCGATGTTGGTGCTGCCTCTTCGAGCATCAACCCCGATTCACCCCAATACGTGGGTGGGTACGGCTACAAGGTCGGCCCGCTTGAGGCCACCCACGACGATCTCGAGGCGCGTGCCTTCGTAGTCGGCAAGGGAGACAAGGCGGTTGCCTTTGTTTCGGTCGACCTGGTCGGCTGGTTCGCGGCCTACGACGGGGCCAACGCGCCTTACGGGGTCGATGCGACCCGTCAGAAGATCGCCGACGCACTGGTCGCCCGAGGTTACGACGTCGGCCGCGAGTCGGTGATCATTTCCAGCACCCACGTCCACGCGGCGCCCGCTGTGGTCGGGATCTGGGGAACCCTCGACCCGAATTACCTGAAGAAGGTCAGCGACGCCGCTGTTTCGGCCGCCACCAACGCGGCCGACGACGCGAAACCCTCGGAGATCTGGAGCGGAGTCGGCGACATCAGGTCCTTCATCTGGCAGAACGGCCAGGGCACCAACCACCCTGACGGCTTCGCCACCGACAACGAACTACCGATCCTCTGGGCCCGTGATCCGGACACCGGCGCGACCAACGCGCTCTACGCGAACGTGCCGAACCATCCGGACCAGTTCAAGGCAAGCGACAATGACGAGATGTCCGCCGACTGGCCCGGCTACGCGCGGCGCAAGCTCGACGCCGACAACGGCGGCACCGCGGTCCTCGCCGCCGGCACCCTGGGTCGGCAGGAGCCTCCGGGCAGCGTCACCGCCTACTCCGAGGTGGAAGCCCAGGGCGAGATCGTCGCCAACGAGATCCAGCGGACCATGGCCAAGGCCACCCCGCTGACCGACGACACGATCGCCGCGAACGAGCAGCCGATGCAAGTCGTCGCCGACAACGACGACCTGCTCACGGCGATCAATCTCAACATGAATGCCACGGGCAGCTGCATCGACGCGTTCGAGAAATGCACGATCCCGCGCTCGAAGCAGGCGCCGTACTTCGGGCCCGGCCCCGACGAGGACACCAAGACGATCGGGACCTACGTGGAAGCCGCCCGGATCGGTGATGTCGCCTTCGCGACCAACCCCGGTGAGGCCTTTCCCGAGGTCAACTGGGCGATCCGCGACAGCGTCACCGCCCCCAGGCAGGTCAACGTGATCGCGCAGGCCGGCGACATGCTGGGCTACTACTACGTCCGCGACGATTACACGGACCAGCAGTTCGGTTCGAGTGACTTCGAGGACTACAACGTCGGACCGGACTTGGCTCAGACCAACGCCGACAAGGCGATTGCCGCGCTCGGCCAGATCGGGTTCGCCACCACCGACCAGACGGTGCACGCGCCGTTCGACAACAGCATCCCGGCCAAGCCCGGCGTCCAGTGGTACCCGGACGAGTACGAATCGACCGACCCGACGTTCAACATCCTCGGTTCGGCCGCGAAGTCTCAGGACGGGACAGCGCCGGTACCGACCGAGATCACCTGGGATTTCGGTGACGACACCACCGACACCACGGCGGTCGGCGAACGGTTCGACCACACCTTCCCCGGCCCCGGCACCTACACGGTGACCGCGACCGTGGAGAGCAACTCGCAGACCCGGACCTGGACCGACACGATCACGGTCGATCCGCCCCTGACCGCGACGGCCTCACTGACCGATCGGGCCTGGGACGGCGCCAGCATCTCGGTTGCGATCCACGGGGGTCAGGGCGATCTGGTGGCCGCTCGCTGGACCTGCCAGGACGGCACCAAGGTCGATGGTCTCAACGTGACCTGCGACTCGACCAGCGCCGGAACGGCGAACGTGACCGCTGTCGACGGCGCCGGCAACATCGCCACCGCCTCGGTCGAGATCGGCAAGGCGCCGCCGAAGCCGGTCGCCAAGCTGAAGATCGTCAAGGCGAAGGTGAAGCCCGGCAAGGTGAAGCGCGGCAAGGCCGCGAAGCTCTCGGTGACGGTCAAGAACACCGGCACCGCGGGAGCGACCGGCGCCAAGATCTGCGTCAAGGTGCCGGGCAAGGCGAAGAAGGGCGTCAAAGCCAAGCCCGCCTGCCGCACGATCGGCAAGCTCGCCGCCGGCAAGACCCGTACCGCGACGATCAAGTTGAAGACCACGAGGAAGGCCAAGGCGAAGGTCAAGCCCAAGGTCGTCTTCAGCGCCAAGGGGGTCAAGACCGTCAAGAAGACGGTGACCCTGAAGACCAAGCGCTGACCCACGAAGCCAGTCTCCAGACTGGCCTCCAGCAGACAGCCGTAACAAGAAACCCGCCAATCTGGCGGGTTTCTTGTTACGCAGGTTCCGTGCTTCTCAGTCGCGCATGGTCTTGAGGGCGCCCGACCACTTGGCCAGGGAATCGAGCATCCCGGCGACGCTTCGCTCGTTTTGCTCGGTGCCCTGAAAATCGCCTTCCTCGTCGATCTGGCCGGCCACGCCGGGAATCGGCACCATCTCCGGGACCGGCATCACCGAGAGTTGGGTCAGGGTCGGTTTGATCGCCTGGACGGCGCGGGCACCGGCCCACACGCCGCCGTAGCTGACGAAAGAGCAGGGCTTGTAGGCCCACTCGTGGTAGAGGTAGTCGAGCGCGTTCTTGAGCGCCGGTGCCGGGGTGGCGTTGTACTCGGGGGTGACGAAGACGAAAGCATCCGCCCGGTCGACGATCTGGCTCCAGCTCTTCGTGTGCTCCTGCGTGTACTCGCGGCGTCCCGGCATGTTCGGTTCGTCCATGAAGGGGAGGTCCAGCTCCTTCAGATCGACCACTTCAACCTGGAAGCGGCCATCGGCTTCGGCGATCGGCGTGAACCAGTTAGCGACCGGTTCACCGACCCGGCCGGGACGGACGCTGGCGATGACGACGAGGAGATTGATCATGGCCCCGAGCCTATCCAGCGGTCAGACCGCGTGCCGGTCGCCGACAGACGCGGGTTATGGTCTCCCGCGAACGGGCAGGAGCCCGCCACATGGACCAGCGCAACCGACCCAACAGCGACAAGCGAATCGACCCCGATGACCTGGAGACCGCCCTCCGGGTGATCGGTGAACTCGACCGGCTCCCGCCCGAGCATCCCGACTCGATCGTCGTCCAGCAGGCCGCGGCCGGCCTCTACAAGTCGGTCAAGAAACGACGCAAGCTCCAGAAGCGCCAGCAGGTCTTAGCCCACGACGCGGAGGTCACCGCACGGACGGCGACCGCCGCACCCGGCCGGATCGACGATGAAACCGAGGGGCTGCCACTGGTCTCTACCGCCAAGGGTGCCACCGCGGGAACCTTGATCGAACCGCGCGCCTGTTACATCTGCAAAGAGTCCTTCCGGATAGTCGATGCCTTCTATCACCAGCTCTGCCCTGACTGCGCGGCCTTCAACCACGCCCGGCGCGACGCGCGCACCGACCTGGCCGGCAAGCGGGCCCTACTGACCGGCGGCCGGGCCAAGATCGGCATGTACATCGCCCTGCGCCTGCTGCGGGACGGGGCCGACACCACGATCACCACCCGTTTCCCGAATGACGCGGTCAGGCGCTTCCGGGCGATGGACGATTCGGAGGAGTGGTTCGAGCGACTGCACATCGTCGGGATCGACCTTCGGGATCCGGGCCAGGTCGTGGACCTGGCCGACTCGGTCGCGGCGAAGGGGCCGCTGGACATCCTGATCAACAACGCCTGCCAGACCGTGCGCCGCACCCCGCAGGCCTACGCACCCTTGATCCAAGCCGAACTCGAGGAGCTCGAGCCGGGGCCGATGCCGGACATCGAGACCTTCGACCGCCACGGAGGCCACCAGCGCGAGCTTACTTCCGCCCCGTCGCATTGGGCCCCGACCCCGCACGCGATCACCGCGATGGCTCTGACCGCCGGTTCGGCTGACTTCGAGCTGGTGGATTCCGGCCGGGCAATCGACGCGGGCGGGCTGGTGCCGGATGTGGTCGACTCCAACAGCTGGATCCAGACGGTCAGTGAGGTCGACCCGATCGAGCTGCTCGAAGTCCAGCTCTGCAACATGACCGCGCCCTTCATCCTGATCGGCCGCCTGCGGCGGGCGATGTCCGACTCACCGGCACGCCGGACCTATGTGGTCAACGTCTCGGCGATGGAGGGTCAGTTCTCACGCGGGTACAAGGGACCGGGTCATCCGCACACCAACATGGCCAAAGCGGCTCTCAACATGCTGACCCGGACCAGCGCCCAGGAGATGCTGGAGAGCGACGGCATCCTGATGACCGCCGTCGACACGGGCTGGATCACCGACGAAAGGCCCCATCCGGTGAAGAAGCGCCTGGCCGACGATGGTTTCCACGCCCCGCTCGACCTCGTTGACGGTGCCGCCCGGGTCTACGATCCGATCATCCGGGGCGAAGCGGGCGAAGACATCCACGGTGTCTTCCTCAAGGACTACAAACCATCGCCCTGGTAGCGGGTCACTGGCCGAGGATGCGGCGCTTCTGTTGTTCGAACTCCTCGTCTGAGAGCACGCCGCGGTCCCGGAGGTCGGCCAGCTTGGTCAACTCCTCGACCGGGTCGCGCGTCGCCTCTGGCGGCTCGGCCGTCGGAGCATCCCCGGCTCCGGCGACCACGGGGCCGCCACCCTGCCGCATCGCGAACATCCGTCGCCGAAAGGCCTCCGGGTCGGCAAGCGCTTCGCGGCTGAGATCCGCCATCGCCGATGCTGCGCCGGCGTCGGCTCCAGCCGCCACAGCCTTCTCCTCTGACTCGGCCACGACGGAATCGATCGCGGCCTGGGGGCTCTCGTCGAGGACGACCTTGGAGTGATTCTCGGGGTCGTACAGCACCGGAACCAACGACCCGGCCCGGGGACTTCCGAACTGATCCCATCCGTCTTTGATCTCGACCTCGAAAGCTGGCTCGTCCGACGGTTTCACGCGAAGCTTCAGCTTCCAGATCACCTTCGTGGCGGCAGCGATCGAGTCATTGCCCCGGGTGAAGGTTCGATTGGTCCGTTCCGCCTCGAGAATCTCGGCCTGTGCCTGACGGCCCTTCTCGCGGAGTTTGCGCTCAAGCCTGCGATTGTCGCCGAACATGATCCGATCGTAACCGCTCCCACAACCGCTGTCGAGGCTCCGAGCGAAGCGAAGCGGGGGGCGTGCTTTTCGTACGTTCCCGAATCGCTGAGCATGCGACGAAGCCAGAGGCGGTTGGTGGTACTTGGGCGCACCCGGCCCCACAGGTAACGGGAGCGACGGGACTTGAACCCGCGGCCTCTGGCGTGACAGGCCAGCGCTCTAACCAACTGAGCTACGCCCCCGTGAGGCGATCGGTCGAAACCGACCGGGCGGGCATTATCGCAGTCTCGCCCGAATGGCGGCATCTGACCCACCCCGCCACCGGTTCCGGGGGCGATCGCCCACACAATCGGTGGGTAGATGCCCCCGGTTGGGTGCGGTTCCGGGTCGCTTGATCGTCTGTAGCGCTCGGGTTCTAGACTCGCGTCCATGAGACTCGTCACCTACGCATCCGATCGGGGCCCGCGGGCCGGAGTCCAAAGCGAGACCGGCGTGATCGACGCCTGGGATCTGATCGGCGACGAAAGCGGCTCCAGCCTGAAGGAGCTGCTCGCCGCGGGCCGTGTGGATGAGGTCCGCGCGGCAATCGATTCCGGGAGCGGGGAGCCGCTCATGCTCGGTCCGGGCGGGATCCTCACCCCGGTACCCGACCCGGACAAGATCATCTGTGTCGGGCTGAACTACCGGGCGCATGCAGAGGAGACGGGCATGGACCTGCCGAAGGCCCCGACCATCTTCGGCAAGTACCGGAACGCGCTGGTCCCAGATGGCGCTACGGTCACGCTGCCAGCGGCGAGCCGCAAGGTCGATTACGAGGCTGAGGTGGCATTCGTGATCGGACGGCGAGCCAGCGAGGTCAAGGTCGAGGATGCTCTCGATCACGTGGCCGGCTACACGCTGCTCAACGACCTGTCGGCCCGCGATCTCCAGGGACTCACCATGCAGTGGATGGCGGGCAAGGTCTTCGACGGAGCCGCGCCCTGCGGCCCGGCGCTGATCACCCCGGACGAGGCCGGGCCTCACGACGCCATCGGCATCGCCATGCACGTCAACGGCGAGCAGCGACAGAGTTCGAACACAGGCGACCTGATCTTCTCCATCCCCGAACTGGTCTCCACTCTCTCGACCTGGATGACCCTCGAACCGGGTGACATCATCGCGACCGGCACACCTTCGGGCGTCGGCCTCGCGATGGATCCGCGGACCTGGCTCGAAGACGGAGACGAGTTGCTGGTCAGCTCACCGCAACTGGGCGATCTGCATACGCGGATCGCTTCGTAGCGACCTGTCGTCCGGCCTTCGGCGGATCACCACAGACCCACCGGCCCACAGAACGACGGTGGCTTTGTCCGCTATTTCTTGGCGCCCGCGAGCTCGTTCCTGACCATCGGCAGGTCGGCCGAGAGCGGGGCGCTCGGGGTCACGCTCGAGGCCGAGGCGCCGATCGGACGGCTACGCCGGTGGGCGGCCGACCAACGGACCCGGACCGGCCGGACCCGCATGAGGCGGTTCCAGGTCTGGGTTCCGACCACTCCGTCCGCGGTCAGCCCGCGATTCGCCTGGAAGCGCCGGACCGCCCGGTAGGTGGCCTGGTTGAAGATCCCGGTCGGCTCCATCGAATTGCCCAAAGCGATCAGATGCTGCTGAAGCCAAACCACCTGGTCGCCGCGGTCGCCGCGGTCCAGCGCGACGTGGCCGGCGTAGGCCCGGTAGCGGGGGACCCGGCGGACCACCTTGCTGAGGGCCGACCATTCGGCCGAGTTCGTTTCCTGCCAAGACCACCAGCTCGGGGCGGTGCCGAAGTTGAGCATGAAGCGGCGGAAGGCGAGCAGCTCCCGGTTGCCCGGGTTCTCGTAGGTCTGGCCGACCGGGAAGATTCGCCGCTTGTAGATGCTGTTCTGCTCCCAGGTGATCTCCAGCGATCTACGGACCGAGTCGCCGATCGTGTGCCAGTAGACCTGGGGCACATTCGCAGTCGCGGCGCCCGGCCCGAGAAAGACGGAGTAGGGGAAGGCCGGGTGGTAGTGGACGTAGGGGAAGGTCGAGAGGCCGAGCGGGAAGCGGTTCCCGACCAGGCGGCGAAGCTTGCGGATGTACCAGTCGGCCGCCGCGTACTTGCCTTCGTACTCGGCCTCGGCGTCGATCACGAAGCAGTCGGCCCCACGCCGCTTGGCCGCGGCCGAGACCTTCGCCTCGGCGATCGGACGCTTGCCGTAGACGTACTGCCAACCACAGACCTTCAACCCTGCCCGGTGGAGACGGTTGGTCAGGTTTCGGTTGAACTGGTTCCAGGTGCCATCGCCGTCGCCGGACTTGATGTAAAGCGTGCCGATCTTCGCCCGTCTCGCCTGGCGGATGATCGACCTGAGGTTGCCGCCGTTTGACTGGTCGACGTACCAAATCCACATGCCCGGCCGGGCGAACGGATTCGGCTTGGCCCGGGTCGATGACGCGGGCATCGAGAGGCCTGCCTCGGCCTTTGGCAGACTCGACTGGCATGTGATGAAGAGGACCGGCAGCAGCAGGGGAAGCAGCCCGACCCGCCGGCAGGAAGTCTTTGTCATCAGGTTCTGGAACACGGTTAGGGCCCGTTCGGAGCGGGTCGTACTCTGCCGTCCCGGTTTCGGGTGGCCCGCCTCCAGGACCAGCGTGGCACGGGATCGCTTCGGCAAGGCGCTTTCGGGATTCCGCGGCAAGGTTTCTTTCAGCCACCTGTCGCTTCGCCCGCCGCCAGCCAGCTGACCCCGATGGCAATCAGGCCGATCGCGGCCAACCGGGCCAAAGTCACCGACTCGCCAAACAAGGCGATCCCGAGCACGGCAGTTCCCACCGCCCCGATTCCGACCCAAATCGCGTATCCGGTACCGACCGGCAATGTGCGCAGGGCGAAGCCGAGCAGGACCGCGCTGGCCAGGTACGCGGGCAAGAAGACGACGGTCGGAATCAGCCGGCTGAATCCATTCGATTCCTTCAGGGCGAGAGCCCACAGGACTTCGAGAACTCCGGCGACAAACAACAGAACCCAGGACATGATGGTCTCCTGACGTAGACGTGAATGAAGCTGCGTCGTCGTCCTTGCCGGGTACGGCGCGTCTCGTCCGGGACCGCTCAGGTCAAACCCCAGGCTAGATGATCACGAACTCCGCGGCCAGGTCGTGGCACGGACGACACGGAAGTTCAGATCCCCTGTAGCCTGCCGGACAGGGAGAAGTTCAATTTCTGTGAGGGAGGAATCAAGGATGCGTCGTTACGCCGTTTTGCTGGTGGCCCTGCTTGCAGGGGTTCTGCTCGCCAACGGGTTCACCGCTGCCGCTTCAGCCAAGAAGAAGCAGAAGACCGTCAAGCCGACGGTCAAGGTCCTGAACGCGAAGGCAAGCCAGCTCGCCAAGGGCAAGGTCAAGCTCCGGGTCAAGGCCAACAAGCGCGCCCGGGTCCGGATCTCGGCGACGACCTACACCTTCGATGCGGGCAACCAGACCTTGTTCAAGCCCCGCACCGTCAAGCTGGGTAAGAAGCGCAGCAAGGTCGTCACGCTGAAGATTGCCGGCCCAGTCAAGCCCGGCGTCGACAGCTGCCAGTTGCGCAAGCTGACGGTCAAGGCGAAGAACGGCAAGCGCAAATCCAGCCGCACCCAGACCGTGGCCCGCAACCAGTCCGATTGCCGGCTCTCCGCCGTCGACCTGAGCCGGGCAGACGATTGCGACTTCATCGCGCAACCGAAGGAGGGCACCTGCCTGATGCCCTTCCCCGACGACTACTACACGGTCGACGATCCGAGCAGCCCGACCGGCAAGCGGATCCATTTCACCGACGCGGCGATGCCTAAGAACCGTTACGGGGTCCCGATCTCGGCCGCCGGCTACGACCTCTCGGACGGCTTCAGCCAGGGTCAGGGAATCGTCGTCCGGATCCCCGGCCTCGACTCGATCGAAGCGGTCGACGCGAATGACATGGTCCCGATCAACCACATCGGCGAGTACGCGAAGCCCGACCAGAGGGCGGTGATCATCAATGCGGACACAGGCGAACGCCACCCGATCTGGGTCAACGCCGACTCGAATGCCAGCCTGGACCGGATCCGGGCGCTTGAGATCCATCCGGCCAAGAACTTCGATGCGGGAAGCCACTACATCGTCGCCCTCCGCAACCTGACCGACAAGAACGGCACCGCGCTGACGGCGCCGAATGCCTTCCGCTACTACCGCGACCAGATCAAGTCGAGCGAACCGGAGATCGAGGCACGCCGGGCACATTACGAGGAGATCTTCAAGGACCTGAAGAAGGCCGGAATCAAGCGCGGCGACCTCTACCTGGCCTGGGACTTCACCACGGCCAGCGACGAGAACAACTACAAGCGCGTGCTCAGCATGCGCGACCGCGCCTTCGCCGAACTGGGCGACGACACGATGGGCGACCAGATCGTCCAGGGTGATGCGCCGGATTTCCAGATCGACTCGGTGACCAACTACACCGCTGGCCAGAACTCGCAAATCGCCCGCAAGATCGTGGGCTCCTACACGGTGCCTTGTTTCCTGGCGCCGGACTGCGGACCGGGCAGCACCATGGACCTGGACTCGAAGGGCCTGCCGACCGAGCATGGCACCTACGAGGCCAACATGGTCTGCATCATCCCGCGGGTCGGCCTCGACGGGCCGGAACCGGTGAAGACCCGCCCGATGGTCTTCGGCCACGGTCTCTTCGGTGACGCCTCCGGCGTCGACGGCGGCCCCAACCCGCCGCTGGCCCAGCATGGCATGACGATCTGCGCCACCGACGAGATCGGCATGTCGAACAAGGATGTCGGTCAGGTCATGACCAGCGCGCTGGCCGACCTTTCGCACTTCGACGTGCTGGCCGATCGGCTCGCTCAGGCCATCCTCAATGAGCTCTACCTGGCCCGGCTGATGTACCACCCGGACGGTCTCGGCTCGGTGCCGGCCTTCCAGGATGGCAACGGGACGACTGCCGGCGAGTCGGTGATCAAGACCGATCACGTCTACTACATGGGAGCCAGCCAGGGTGGGATCCTTGGTGGCGCGTTGACCGCGGTTTCACCTGATTTCGTCCAGTCGTCACTGCTGGTCGGGGCGATGAACTACTCGATCCTGCTCCCGCGCTCGATCGACTTCGACCTCTACGGTGCGCTGCTGTACGGCGCCTACCGGACCGAAATCGAACATCCGCTTCTCTTCCAGCTGATGCAGATGCTCTGGGATCGCAGCGAGCCGAACGGTTACGCCCACGTGATGACCGACAACCCGCCGCCCAACACCCCGAAGCACCGTGTGACCCTGCAGATCGCGCTCGGCGACCACCAGGTCTCCAACTACGCATCCGAGGTGATGGCCCGGACGCTTGGCATGAAGACCAACCCGGTGCCGGTCGACGAGGGCCGCTGGCCGAACTACGACGTGCTGTGGAACGTGCCGCGACTGACCGCCAGCGACTTCCCGTACCACGGTGACAACATCATCTACTTCGACGGCGGCCCGCCGCGACCCGAGCCGGGCAACCCGTCGAAGACGATCGGCACCGACCCGGCACCGTTCGAGAACCTGCCGAACCGGGTCGCGCAGGATCCCCATGGAGCCCCTGGCGGGGCGAGCGTGGCGGTCGCTTTGACCTCCAGCTTCCTGCAGCCGAACGGCTACATCGACGATGTCTGCTCGCCGAACGCCTGTTACGGCGACGCCTGGGACGGCAGCCTGCCGTAGGCGAGCGACAGTTTCGCCGGACATTCTCAGCAAAGCCCCGGTGCGGAAACGCCCCGGGGCTTTCTGTTTCAGTGCCGCTACGGAACCGGGCGGTAGATCATCCGGTTGCCGAGCAGCTCGGAAACGGTGACCAGCTTGTAGCCACGGTGGCGGAGGCCGCGGATCGCTCCTTCGAGCGCGTCGACCGTGCCGCCGCGGGGGCCGCCGCCGTCGTGCATCAGCACGATCGAGCCGGATCTCGCATCGTGCAGGATGGTCGAGCGGATCGAGGACGGACCGGGCAGCTTCCAGTCGGTTGTGTCGACATCCCAGTTGATGACCTTCATCCCGTTCTGGCGGGCCGAGCTCTTGAGCGAGGAGCTGACCGCGCCGTAGGGTGGGCGAAATAGGCAGGGACGGAAATGGGTTGCCTGGATGATCGCGCGGCTGGCGTGGCGGATGTTGGAGCCCGACGGCAGCAGGTCATGGTTGTAGCTGTGGTTCCCGATCTCGTGGCCGAGAGCGAGCACGCGGCGGGCGTACGAGGGGTAGCGGGCCACCTGCTGGCCGAGCTCGAAGAAAGTCGCTCGCACCTTGAGACGCTTCAAGACATGCAGGACCTGCGGTGTGTAATCGCTGGGACCGTCGTCGAAGGTGAGGGCAACTCGTTTGCCGCCCCGGGGACCGTGGGTCACGAACTGACCGTTGCCGCCGGTACAGCCGACCACTCGTACCGGACGCAGGTCGTAGACCGCGCGGTGCTTGGCCGGGAAGTAATTGAGGCACCGCCCGATCGGGCGGGGGTCGGGGCCGCTTTGAGGGCAGCTGCCGGAGTGATCCGCGACACGCCACGCGTACTTGCCGGCTGGAAGACCGGCTTCCCGCGGATCGAATGTCGCGACCAGTTTCAACTCGCCTGTCCGCTTGACCTCGGCCCGGATCACCTTGCTGGACCGCACCTGCCCGGTCTCCGAGGTCCGGGACACACCGAGCACCTGGTAGGTCCGGGTCCGGCCGCCGAGGCAGATCCGCACGATCGTGGTGCCGCCCCTCGGGTTCATCTGCAGGCAGAGGTAGCGGTGGTTGCCGCGCACGAAGTCGGGCCGGCGGTCGAGCTTGCTCATATTGACCTTCTGGCTCGTGCTCACCTGGAAAATCAGTGACTTCCCTTTCTGGGTCAGCCCGGCGTGCTGGATCGGGTTCTGTCCGGCGCTGCTGGCGTTCGACGGGATCAAAACCACCAGTCCCGCGACCAGGAGGAAGAAAGCGAGGAGCGAGAGTTGCTGGCGAAACCGATTCGCCGATCTGAGTGTGCCTGTCGACCGGTCCACCATCGGAGCGCCAGTATAGGCTCAGCCTCCGTCCGAACCCGGCCCCCATTCTCGGACATCCGGCCTCGACCTCCGATGAACGCGTCAACTGCACTCAAATCCTGCCTTGTCATGTTCGCCTTGGTGGCGGTTCTCTTCCTGCTCTTGGCGATGTTGCTGCCGAAGTCGTTCTTCGAGGATTGGGGCATGTTCTCTGGGCCGGCGGCGATGTTCCTTTGCGCTTTCGGCACCGCCAAGATCCTCGGGCTACCGGTCGCGCGCACCCTGCTCGGCGTGCTGGTCGCCGGCGTTCCGGGACTGATCGGGGTGATCCTCGGCCTGCATGCGCTCGGCACGATCGCCGCCGTGATCACCTTCGCGCTCTGGTGCGGTTACGGGCCCGAGCCACGCCGAGCCTGATTCATCGCCCGGGCTTCCGGAGCTTTGCGTGCGTTCATCTGCCTGGCACCGGCGGCAGCAGTAACTCGGCAAAGACGGCCTTGTGGTCGGAGCCGGCCAGGCTGACCACGTCGTACTGGGAGAAGGAGATTCCCTTCTCTGCAAGCACGTGGTCGATCGTCACCGGCGGCGGAAACTGGAGCGTCGACGGCCAGGTCGGGACCAGACCGTCTCCGATCACTTCGGCTGCGTCCCGGTATCCGGTGTCGATCAATCGGCGCAGGTTCGCGTGATCCAGAGTCGCGTTGAAATCACCGGCCAGGACGATCGGGACGCTGGCGCTGAAAGCGGATGGGAGGGCATCGAGGTCGCGTTCCCAAAGATTCATGTCGGAGCTGTGGATCGGCGCCGTCGGATGGACCGCGACGACCTCGAGCGGAATCGATTCCGGTACCTGGACATCGGCCCGAGGCTGCTGTTTGACCGACAGCGGTTCGCGCCGGATCAGCGGCCAGCGGGACCAGATCCCGTTGCCGTACTTCTCGCTGAAACTCATCACCTGATGCGGATAGGTCGCCGCCAGCCCGGCCCGGTCGAGCTCCCGGGCTTTCTCTCTGGTCAGTTCCTGCAGGAAGACCAGATCCGCCTGCCGCGTTTCGGCCTCGTCGACCACCGCCGCGGTGTTGGCCTTCGACTTGGCCAGGTTGAAGGTCAAAACCCGAACCGGCCGTGAACCCGGCTCGGACTCGGAAGCGCCGATCACCCGAGGCGCCACGACCAGAGCCAGCGCGAGGACCGCGATCCCGAGGAAGCCCGCCGCCAGCCAGCGCCGGCAGAGCACTACGGCGAGGAGCGCCAGCAAAGACAGCATCAGCACATATGGCGTGTAGGCCAGCAACTGAACCAGCGGATATCCCCGCTCGAAGCCGCCGATCCGAACGATGGCCCAGACCATGAAGAAGCCGGCGAGAAACCAACAGATGCCGGAGACCCAGACCCGCCGGGAAGCTTGTTCGGTGCCTGCCAAGACGGGCATTATCCCGGCGGCGGGGGCGTAAGCCCGGCTGGATGGACGGTACTGGGCTCGAACCAGTGACCCCCTGCGTGTAAAGCAGGTGCTCTTCCAACTGAGCTAACCGTCCGGAGCGGTGGATTATGCCCGCTGTGACTGCGGGCCGCTCACTCGTGATCGGCGCAGGTGAGCTGGTCCGCGGTGAGCGGGACGACGCCGGGCGGCGTTGACGGGGATTTGACCTTCACTGCCCTCTTGCCGGTCTTGACGTATGCGTTGAAGAAGCGGGCGACCGCGGTCCGCTGGGCGCGAACCGAGGCGGCCGGGTCGAGGCTGCCGACGATGATCGGGTAGAGCGATGCGTAAGGCCAGTCGGGCTTGCGCTCGGCGATCTGCGGCGCCAGCACCTGGAAGTCGCTGAACGAGAGATGCTTCGCCCCAGCCAACTGCCAGCCCAGCTTCGGCTTGGCGGCGTTGCCGAAGTAACGGCATGACTTATCCAGCGGCAAAACCGAGCCGAGTCCGTCCTGGGATGTGAAGAGCAGGAATGGCTTCTTGCTCTTGGCGGTCAGCGGCCACGCGCCGAACAACGAGCCGTCGAGGTCGGCCGAAGCCCGGAAGCGCCGGTCTACCAAGGCCACCCGGGCCGCGGTCGCGCCGCCCAGCGAGTGGCCGAAGATACCGACCCTTTTCGGGTCGATCCGCTTCTTCAGCCAAGACCTCTTCTTCCGGTTCTGCTTCAGCAGCCAGGTGGTCGCGAAACGGACGTCACGGGTCCGCATGTTCACCAGCTTGACCAGCTCCGGCTCGTCGATCGGCTTCGAGGAGAGCGGGCTGCCGTAGGCGCCGTCTACCAGGTCGCCATCGGGGAACTGGACCGCGAAGGCGTCTCCGGTGTGGTCGATCGAGGCGACCAGAAAGCCGCGGCTGGCCAGATCGTTGACCAGCGAGGTGTACACGGCGCGGTCAGCCGTGTAGGCATGCGAGAAGACGACCTGGGGCAGTGCCTTCCGGGCAACGGGACCGCCGAGGCAGGCGCGGGTATCGATGTCGACCGGCCCCTCGAGCTTGAGGTAGGAGAGCAGTCGTTCGGCCGTTCCGTCGGGAAGATATGGCGCTTTGTGGCAGGCACCGGTGCGACGTTTCCGGGGATAGGTCACTTGCATCATCAGTCGCCGTTTGCCGGGCTGCCCGAACCCGGCCGGACGGGACCGGTCGGTCAACTGGAACGATCTGGTTCCGATCTTCGAGTTGCCGGTCAGTTTCGGGACTTCCAGCTTCAGCGTCTCCGCACCCTGCGCGGCATTCGCGAAGACTCCCACCCCCAGCACGGTCCCGGCAAGCAAACCAGCCAACACTCTCCTCGTTCCCATGGGGACCAAGGTAACAGGCGCCTCGCCCTCGGTTTCGGTAACGCCGGCGCTCAGGCGGCAGCGGCTGGGATGTCGGCCGCGCTCATCTGATCAGCGGGCCGGGCCAGCGACCCGTACCGGTGGCGGACCACCAGAATCCAGATGATTCCTCCGATCATCATCGCCACGCTTTCCAGCTGGGCCTGGGTCAACCCGAGGAAAACGTCGACGTTGCGCCGCAGGAACTCGACCAGGAAGCGCTCCGCGCCCGCGTAGATCAGGTAGATCGCGAAAAGGATGCCGAGCCGGACCCGGTTCCTGAGCCGCCAGAGAATGAAGGCGCCAAGGCCCATGGTCAGGGTTTCGTAGACCGGGGTCGGGTGGACGGTCACGCCGGGCGGGGTCGGCACGGTTCCGTCCGGATAGCCCATCGCCCAGGGACCATCCCAGGGTTTGCCGTAGTCACCGTCGCCGGAGAGCTGACATCCGATCCGGCCGACCGCGTAACCGGCGGCCAGGGCCGGGGCCGCCGCATCGAGTAGCCAGAGATTCAGGAACTTGCGCCACCAGGCCCAGAGGATCACCCCGATGGCCCCGCCGGCCGCGCCGCCGTACCAGGTCAGGCCGGAGCCGGAGAAGATGTTGCCGAAGAGGTCGTCCTTGACCGAGTCGTAGTTATCGACGATGAAGTAGAGCCGGGCGCCGATCAAGCCACCGATCAGGGCCGCGAAGACCATCTCGTAGGCCCAGTCGGGGGGTTTGCCGATCTCCGCCAGCCGCATGTGCACGATCCAACCGGAAACGATGAACGAGGCCGCGAACATCAGACCGAAGGTCTGCAGCGTTACCGGGCCGAGCGAGATCTCGGGAATCACCCCCCGGACCCTACCGATACGCACGAACTCCTCTCCGGCCACCCTTTACGAGCATCGAAGTGAGTAGCCCCGGCGGGAGTCGAACCCGCGTTTCCAGGTTGAAAACCTGGCGTGCTAACCGTTGCACCACGGGGCCACGCGGCGGACATTCTCTCAGTTGGAACCCGCCCGTGCCGTCCGGCATGAAAAGTGCGGAATCCTCCACCTGCGGAGGTTTCTGCGAGTTGCGCCCTGTTCAGGCGGTGAGCAGGTACTCGAGCAGGGCTTTCTGGGCGTGGAGACGGTTCTCCGCCTGATCCCAGACCGCGCTGCGCTCGCCGTAGAGGACGTCGGCGGTGATCTCCTCACCGGGATGGGCCGGCAGGCAGTGCATGACGATGGTCTCCCGCTTGGCGTGCGAAAGCAGGTGGCCGTCGATCCGGAAAGGGGCGAGGTCGGCCCGGCGCTGCTCGGCGGTTTGCTCGTCACCCATGCTGACCCAGACATCGCCGTAGACCGCGTCGGCCCCGCGGACCGCTTCGACCGGGTCGTCGGTCAGCTTGGCCGGCACTTCGGGCTCGAGTTGATACCCGGCCGGCGCCGCGACCACCACCTCGACCCCGGTGAGCGAGCCGGCCACCGCAAGCGAACGGGCGACGTTGTTGCCGTCACCCACATAGGCGATCTTCAGGCCGTTTATGTCACCGAAGCGCTGCTTCAGGGTCTGCAAATCAGCCAGCGCCTGGCAGGGGTGGTACATCGGGGTCAGCGCGTTGACCACCGGCACGCTGGCGTTCTCGGCCAGGGTGACCACGTTCTCGTGCGAGCCGGAACGGATCACGATTGCCGAAACGAAGCGAGAAAGTACCCGCGCGGTGTCCTCGACCGACTCGCCGCGAGAGACCTGCATTTCGTCGCCGCGGAGCACCACCGGGTGGCCGCCGAGCTCGACGACCCCGACTTCAAAGGAGATCCGGGTGCGGGTCGACGGCTTCTCGAAGATCAGGGCAACCGACTTGCCGGTCAGCGCCGAATCACCGGCCGAGGGACGTCCCGCCTTCAGCTCTTCGGCCCGGTCGAGCAGGCCGAGGAGCCGTCCGCCGGAAATCTCGTAGCCGTCTAGATAGTGCCTGGGGTGCGCTTCGCTCAAGAGGGGAATACTACGCCCGCTTTCAGCCTGAGATAGTGGTGGGTCCAATGTCTGCAACAAAGCCCACCACTCCCCCCACCCGCCTGCGCCGCGGCGAGACCTTCGAAGGCGAGATCGAGACCCTCGCCTATGGCGGCCGCGGGATCACCCGCCCCGGCGGCTACGTGGTCTTCGTGGGCGGCGCCCTGCCCGGTGACGTGGTCCGGGCCGAGATCACCAAGTCAAAGCGCGGCTACGCGGAAGCAACCGCGACCGAGCTGATCACTCCGGCCCCGGGGCGGCTACCGGAGGTGGATCTCCATCAGGACGAGCCCTGCCCCGGCGCCGCCTGGCAGGCCCTCGAGTACGAGAAGCAGCTCGCCTTCAAGGAAGAGCACGTCGCCGATGCGCTGACCCGGATCGGCAAGCTCGGGGACGTCAACATCGACCCCATAGTTCCAGCAGTCGAGCAGTGGCGCTACCGCAACAAGGTCGAGTACTCCTTCGGCGAGCAAGACGGCGAGCTGGTCCTCGGCTTCCACCCCCGTGGCCGCTGGGACGAGGTGCTCGACATCGATGACTGCCACCTCTCCTCCGAGGCGACCAACCGTGCCCGCAACGAAGTGCTCGCCTGGGCCCGGGCCGAAGGTCTCAACGCCTACGACCCGCATGACCACCGCGGCATCCTGCGCAACCTTGTGGTCAGGGAAGGCCGCCGGACGGGCCAGGTCCAGACCCGCCTGGTCACCTCGCGGGCCGAGTTCCCCCGGCCCCCGGTCGACCTCCACACGGTCATCGACGGCCCCTCCGGCTCGACCTCTGGCCCGACCGGGGTTCTCGGCGAGGAGTTCCTGCGCGAACGGATCTTCGACCTCGACATCGAGCTTTCCCATGACGCCTTCTTCCAGACCAACACCGAGATGGCCGAGAAGCTCTACGGCCTGGCCGCCGAGTACGCCGGCCTGACCGGTACCGAGAAGCTCTTCGACCTCTACTGCGGGGTCGGCACGATCGGCCTTTCGATGGCCCGCGAGGCCGGCCAGGTCTGGGGGCTCGAGATCGTCCCCGAAGCGATCGAGAACGCGAAGCGGAACGCGAAGGCGAACAGCATCGCCAACGCCCGGTTCGTCGCCGCCAACGCCCGGACCGGGATGCGTCCCCTGATCGAGCAGGCCGGCCGGCCCGACGTGGTCACGATCGACCCGCCGCGGGCCGGACTCTCGGCCAAGATCGTGCGCCGCCTGATCGAGTGCGAGGCCAGGCGGATCGTCTACATCTCCTGCAACCCGACCACGCTCGCCCCGAATGCCGCTCAGCTGGTCGAAGCCGGCTATAGGCTGACCCGGGTGAGGCCGGTCGACATGTTTCCCCAGACCCCGCACATCGAATGCGTCGCCCAGTTCGACCTGGTCGGCGACGTCAATTACGTCGAATCCCCCAGCGAACGCAAGCGTCGCGAACGAGACGAGCGGCGCCAAGCGGCAGCCGCAAAGGAGGCAGATAAGTGAGCCGTCCCGACCAGAAACGCGCCTTCGGAGTTGCCGCCGGATTGGCGGAAGAGGTCTGCGAACCTCTGGCCGCCGCCTGCGAGGAAGCGGGCTACGCCTCGATCTGGGCCAATGACCATCCGATGGCCAAAGGGCTCGAAACCCTTGCCGCCTTCGCGCGCGGTGCCGAACGGATCGAGCTCGGAGTGGCCGTGATCGCTCTCGATCGCCAGGATCCGACCGAGATCGCCGCCGACATCGAGCGGCTCGGCCTGGACCCGTCCCGCCTCTGGGTCGGGGTGGGTGCGGGGTTCACCAAGAAGCCGCTGACCTTCATGACCGAGCAGATCGGGGTGCTCCGCGAGAAGCTCCCCGGCATCCGCGTGATCATGGCCGCGATGGGACCGAAGATGTGTGCGCTGGCCGGGTCCGAGTATGACGGGGCCTTTTTCAATTGGATGACTCCGGAATTCGCCGCCGGCGCCCGGACCAAGGTCGAAGAAGGCGCGGCCGAGGCCGGCCACGAGACGCCTCCGGTCTTCGGCTACGTGCGGACCGCGGTCGGCGACGACGCCGGTGAACGCCTGGCCAAGGAGGAATCCTTCTACCGCGACCTGCACGACGGCTACCGGAACCATTTCGCCCGGCTCGGAGAACCGGAAGGAACGGTCGGCGTGGCGGCCGCCGACTCGGCCGAAGCCCAGAAGAAGCTGGCCGCCTACGACGCCCTCGACGTGATCGTGGTCCGTGGCCTTGCCTCGGCCCGGGTCGAGCCGATGGTCGAGCTGGCCCGTGCCGCCTCTCCTGCCTGAAAGGTCGCACTCGCCGTCGTCATTCGTGATATTCCAGCGCATAAACGTGATATTTTCTTGTTTGATTATCACGTTTAACGCGGGACTACCACGATTAAGAGTTTCCAGGATCTAGACCGGACCTTCTCGACCCAGCCCCGGGAGATCGGACCGTTGCTGGCCCGGATCGATCTGGGTCGTGGGCAGGAAGCGCTCTTCACCGATCAGTCTCCCGAGATCCTGAGTCGACTGGCCGAGGATGCGCGGATTCAGTCGATAACCGCATCGAACGAGATCGAAGGGATAACCGTGGAGCCTGGGCGGGCGGAAGGTCTGGCCGAGAACCGACTCGCTTTCAGGACCCGGAGCGAGCAGGAGTTCGCGGGTTACCGGGACGCCCTCGACGAACTGACTCGGAGCAACCACCTGGAAACGGTCACCGTCCCCTACATCCTCCACCTGCATCGCCTCATATTCAGATACTCGGGCGGTCGTGGAGGCCACCTGAAGGCGGACCCCAACCTGATCGTATCGCGGGCATCGGGAAAGCAGAAGACCGTATACACGCCGCCTTCACCCGAGGAGTCGCCTTTCCTCCTGCAGGAACTGATCGATCGATATTTGCGAGCGAAGACCAACGAGGAGGCCCACCCGTTGCTCCTCCTCAGTGCTTTCATCGTCGACTTCCTCGCCATCCATCCGGTGGCAGACGGAAACGGGCGCCTGGCTCGCTTGCTGGCTACTCACGAACTCCTCCTGACCGGATATGGAGTAGCGCGCTACGTGAGCGTCGAGAAAATGGTCCTCGATAGCAAGCGGGCCTACTACTCGAGCCTGGCCGAGTCCCAGAAGGACTGGCGGGACGGCAACAACGAGATCTGGCCATTTGCCAAGTACTTCCTGACCATCGTCTCGGAGGCCTACGACATCTTCGAACAGAGACTCGCGTCCGCGGCCAGCCGGACCGGACCGAAGTCGGAGCAGGTCCGCGAATTCATCCTGAACGAGGGTCCGGCGGTGTTCGAGCGCCGTAGTGTCGAAAGAGCGCTGCCGGGGATAAGCCCGGCGACGATCCGAAAGGTCCTGAACTCTCTCAGGGACGACGGCCTGATCCGGAGCGACGGTCTCGGCCGCTCCGCGAAGTGGCATCGGATCGATTAGCGAGACATCCTCCAACTCCCTGGATCCCGCCGGACGTGACAGTTTGATTGGATTCCCGTCCGATGTCGCAGGCACCTGACGCCCCTCAGGGCGAAGTCACCGAGTCCGAAATGGCCCCTGCGCCGCAGGGTGACCGCACCCCGGCGACGATGATCGGATGGTCGATCTTCGCCAGTCGCTGGATCCAGGCCCCGCTCTATATCGGTCTGATCCTCGCCCAGGCGGTCTACGTGATCAAGTTCTGGAAGCAGCTGGTCCATCTGATCACTGACTTCGGCCATTTCGACGAGAACGAAGTGATGCTGATCGTGCTCGGCCTGGTTGACGTCGTGATGATCGCCAACCTGTTGATCATGGTGATCATCGGCGGGTACGAGACCTTCGTCTCCCGGATCAAGCAGGTTTCCGACCATCCGGACCAGCCGGAATGGCTCTCCCACGTCAACGCCAACGTGCTCAAGGTGAAGCTGGCGATGGCGATCGTCGGTATCTCCTCGATCCACCTGCTCAAGACGTTCATCGAGTACGGCACCGAGAACACCGGACTGACCGAGAACGAAGTCATGTGGCAAACGATCATCCACGTCGTCTTCGTCGCCTCAGCGGTTGGCCTGGCGTACATCGACCGTTTCCTATCGCCCCAGCACGACACCGGCCCCTGACCGCGGGTCGATCCGTGATCTCCCCGTTCGGCCACTAGAGTCCGGGCATGCCCGATCGCGACAAGATCTCCCGTTACGCCAAGGCCACCGCAAAATCCGGCAAGGGAGGTGAGCTTGCCGGCATCCTGCTCGAGGCCGCCGAGGCCAACCGCGCTTTCGATGGCTGCCTTCAATACGAGGTACACCAGTCCGTGTTCGATCCGGACACCGTCTGGGTGACCGAGGCCTGGGTCGACCAGGACGCGGTCAAGGCCTCGCTCGAGGACGAAGGAAACAAGGAGCTGATCGCCCGTTCCCGGCCCCTGATCGAGGACATCGAGGTGATCGAGCTGATCCCGCTCGGCGGGGTCGAAGCCCGGCTCGCCGACCCTCGCACCGCCACGCCGAACCCTGGCTACAAGCTGGTCAAGGTCGAGGAGATCGAGGATTCAGCGCAGGCCCACGGGCTCGATGAGATCCAGGAAGCCCGCTTCGCCACGGGCGACCTCGAGGCCAACCAGGTCGGGGTGAGTCTCTTCCGCATGAGGCCAAATCAGCGTCAGCCCTTCGGTCACCATCACGTCAAGGCCGAGGAGGTGTACTTCGTGGTCTCCGGTTCCGGTCGGGTCAAGCTCGACGATGAGATCGTCGACCTGACCGAAGGGCACCTGCTGCGGGTGTCACCGGAGCTGACCCGCTGCTTCGAAGCTGGGCCGGAAGGAATGGTCTATTACGCGGCCGGCCAGCACATGTCGGGCGACGGAGAGATCGAGCCCGGCTGGTGGACCGACTGAGCGGCAGCTCAGACCACGCCAAAGGCGAGCATCGCGTCGGCGACCCTGACGAATCCGGCGTTGTTGGCACCGACGATGTAGTCCCCCGGTACCCCGGCCTGCTCGGCCATCTCGTAACAGGAATCATGGATGTCGCGCATGATCTCGACCAGGCGAGCCTCGGTGTGATCGAAGGTCCACGAGTCACGCGAAGCGTTCTGCTGCATCTCCAGGGCGCTGGTCGCTACGCCTCCCGCGTTGGCGGCCTTGCCCGGGCCAAAGAGGACACCGCCTGCTCGCAGCACGCTGATCGCGCCGGCCGTGCAGGGCATGTTCGCCCCCTCAGCCACCACCAGGGCCCCGCTTTCGACCAGCTTGCGGGCGTCTTCTTCGTCTAGTTCGTTCTGGGTGGCGCAGGGCAGGGCGACCTCCGCGGCTAGCTCCCAGACCCGAGCGCCGGGCACATGCCGGGCTCCCGGACGCTCCTCGGCGTAGCGGTCGAGCCGCGCCCTTTCGACCTCCTTGACCTGCTTGAGCAGGGCCAGGTCAATGCCGTCCGGGTCATGCACGTAACCGCCGGAGTCGGAGCAGCCGATAACCGTTCCGCCGAGCTGCTGCACCTTCTCGATCGCGTAGATCGCAACGTTGCCGGAACCGGAGACGGTGACCGTCCGATCGCAGATCGAGGAGCCTTTGGCCCGCAGCATCTCCTGGGCGAAATATGCGGTGCCGTATCCGGTGGCCTCGCGTCGCACGCGCGCCCCGCCCCAGCCGAGACCCTTGCCGGTCAGCACCCCGGACTCGTAGCGGTTGGTGATCCGCCGGTACTGGCCGAACAGATAGCCGATCTCCCGCTCGCCGACCCCGATGTCACCGGCCGGCACGTCGGTGTATTCGCCGATGTGCCGGCAAAGTTCGGTCATGAAGGACTGGCAGAACCTCATGATCTCGTTCTCGGAGCGTCCCTTGGGATCGAAGTCGGAGCCACCCTTGCCGCCGCCGAGTGGCAGCCCGGTCAGCGCATTCTTGAAGACCTGCTCGAAGCCGAGGAACTTGACGATGCTCGAGTTGACCGACGGGTCGAAGCGCAGCCCGCCCTTGAAAGGTCCGAGCGCTCCGTTGAACTGGACGCGGTAGCCCCGGTTGACCTGAACCCGGCCCTCGTCGTCGATCCACGGCACCCGGAAGATCACCTGCCGCTCGGGCTCGCAGATCCGCTCGACCAGCTTCGCCTCGAGGTACTCGGGCCGCCTTTCGATCACCGGACCGATCGTCCGTAGCACCCGTTCGACCGCTTCGTGGAACTCCGGCTCGGCCGGGTTCCGGCGCCTCACGGTTTCGAGCACCGGCACCAGCCGGGGGTCGATCTCCATTGAAACCTGGGGCGTTTCGATCTCGTCGCTCACGAAAGCAACGATAGTCATCCGGGGGCGCCGGACCGTCCCGGGTTCGGTCAGTCGACCATCACGCCATCGTTGGCGAAACTGAGGGCGAGGAGGATGCCGATCACGACGAGAACCGCGACCGCCAGCAACACGAGCCCGGCCGCGATGCCCCCGAGAATCGCGCCGAGTTGGGCCTCGAACAGACGCTGGTCGGTGATTCCGCGACGCACGTCGATCCATCCGATCGATCCGAGGAACGCGGCGATCAGACCGGCGGTCAATCCGAAGAAAGGAAGGAGCAACCAGAGACCGCCGCTGTCGTCCAGTGTTTCGACGCTCAAGGCCATGAACACCGCCAAGGCGACGACGTTGGCCATCGCGAAGGCCCCGAGGATCAGAGCAGCCACAGCTTTGCCGTTCGCATGCCCCCTCTCCGGACCGACGATCGGATGCTCAAGCGTCGCCATGGTGAAACCCTAGAACGAATCACCACTTTTCGTACTCATGGAACGAAAAGTGGCGGTTCGACCTTCCCGGCGGGCTAGTAGGGAGGAAGGTCGTCGTGCCAGCGGCCGAGGGTGCGGAAGGCTCGCCAGAAGCGGCGCTTGGCGGTTTCCTCGTCGAGGGCGCCGTCGATGTCCGGGGTAAAGAGGGCGTCGCAAGCCGGAGTGAAGGCTTGGATCTCGCCTTCGCGAGGCTCGAGGACTCGGGCCAGCGGCAAGGCGAGGTCGTTGATCGTCTCCAGGGCCCGATCGCCCATCACGACGACGATACGGGGCTGGACGATGTTGAACTCGTCGGCCAGCCGAGCAACGCATTCGGGATCGGCCTGGGTCGGATCCTCGACCGGGCATTTGGCGCAGACCGTGCCGTAGATCACGGTCGGGTCGATGGTCAGGCGCTTGAAGGATTTCATCAGCGCATTGCCGGCCCGCCCGTAGAAGGCGACACCTTCCTCCACCTCGGCGGTGGTCGGGGCGAACTTGACCAGCATGATGTCGGCCTGGGGATGGCCGGAGCCGAGCACCGGCATCACCTTGGTGCTCAAACAGGCTTCACAGCCCTGCAGATCCCGGCTGAGCTGGTTCAGCTCCCGGATCGCACGTTCCAGATACTTCTCTTTGATCTCGTTCTCGGTCGCAGGCATCGCTGATGCTTTATTAGACGCTTCCGGCGACGCTCCTGCCGGATCCCGGTGATCGCCGGGCCCGTGCATCAGCTCTTGCCTGCTGCAGGTTTCGACCCACGGGCTCGGCGGCCGTTCCGGGCCTGCCTCGGCGCCCTGGACTTGCGACGGCCGCCCTTGACGGCCCGGGGATCATCGACTTCCCGCTTGGCCGCCTTGGGCCGGCCGGTGGTCTGGATGAACTTGAGGGCCTGGACGTAGACCAGATTCTTGTGGCGGCGCGTGATCTCCGCCTCCCGCATCGATTCGAGGAACTCCTCGGGCCCCTCGAAATCATGCAGCCTGTTTCGCACCGCGCCCAGCCCCTGTGCGACGTGACTGTCGGAGCCGGCCGCCGGGATGATGTTGTACTTGCGGGCGAAACGCTCGGCCTCTTCGTTGAACGAGGAGATCGCGACCCGCGGGTTGAAGACCTCCATCAGATCGATGTCCTCGACGATCTCCAGCAGGTTCTCGTAGTCGGGGACCGAGTGCAGGCGGTCGAACGGATGCGGCACGTAGACCAATCCCCCCTGCCGCTTGATCTCGTCGATCGCCTCTCGCATGGTGACCCCCTTCGGGATCTTCTCCTTGAGAAAGAGACCGATCACCTCACCGGCGTCGCCGGTCATCACCTCTTCGGCGACGATGATCTTGAAGCCGTTCATCTCGGCGACGATCTCGGCTGCTTCCTGCGCGCCGGAGACCTCGTTGTGGTCGGTCACCGCGATCGCCCCGAAACCCCGGTCGCGGGCGGTCTCGATCAGCACCTTGACCGGCGTCGCACAGTCGCTGGAATGGTCGGTGTGCATGTGCAGGTCGACGTCGATCAGCGGTCGCTCGCGGAGCTTCTTGCGCAGCGCCTCGTTGCCGGTCGGGTCTTGCCGCCGGGCAACCAGCCGCTCGTAGATCGCCTCGAACCTCTCAGCGACCTCGGGCCAGGTCTCGACCTCGAACCCGCGGCCTTCGCCGCGTAGACGGTCCCGCAACTCCCGATCATCGCCGAGGCGCTGGATCTGGCCGGCCAGGGTCACCGGGTCACCGGCCGGGAAGAGCAACCCGCGCTGGCCGTCGCCCATCAGCTCCACGTAGCGGCCGATCGTGGTGGTCACCGGCACGGCCCCGGAGACGATCGCCTGGCGCACCGCCGCCTGGTCGGGGCGCGGCCCGTTGGATGCGGCGACGAAGACATCGGAATGCGAAAGCAGATCGGCCAGCGAGGCCTGGTCGGGACCGATCACCTTGATCCGCTCGCGGATTTGCTGAGCGACCCGGAAGTGGACTTCACCGGGCTCGTCGGCGTAGATCGTCGCCGTCCATTCCAGGTCGGTTGGCAGGCGTCTGAGCGCTCGAAGGAAGAGTCGCAACGCCCCTGGTTCTTCCCGCTCGGAGAAGGCGATCTTGAGCGGGAGCTCATCGGACTGGGCGGCTGCGACCGGGTCGACGCCCGGATGGGTGATCTCGTAAGAACCGGGGAAGTACCGGTTGAGCAGCTTGGCCGAGGTGCGCGAAGAGGCGGTGCGGGCGTCGAGCCGGCCGAAGAAGATTTCCAGCAAGGGGCGCGCGAACTGGGTCGCGAAGGGCCGCTCCTCGGTTTCGTGGAAGGTGCCGACGTTGAGCGAGAAGGAATGCCTCAGCGCGGTCGAGGAGAAACCGGGCACGAAGGGGTCGTGAACATGGACGATGTCGAAGCGACCGGAGCCGAGCAGCGCCTCGACCCGGTTGCCCATGTCGACCGAAACCGGTGCCTGGCGCTTGCCGGCGCGGGGGATCTTCACCCCGCCGCCCATCGAGAGCACCCGAGGCTCCTCGCCCGGACGGAAGAGCGCGTCGGGATCGTCGGCCAGTTCGGCCAGAACCGACTTCGTCTCGGCGACCTCGCCTCGCCCACCGGACGGGGCGGCGATCACCACCGAATGACCGCGCCGGGCCAGCTCGTCGCTGGCCCGGCGCGTGTACTCGTTTAGCCCACCCCGTTCAGAGACCGGGAACGGGGTGAACTGGACTACCGAAAGGGGAGAACCCGTGGGAGCCAATCAGGCTTCGGACTTGGAGTCCTCGGCCGTCTCGGCCACCGGCTTGGTGCCGGAGAGCGGGGACTTGCCGCGGGCGTACTCGCTGATGAAGTCCTCGGTTTGCTGGCGAGCATCGGCGTCAGGCCGCTGGTTGTGCGGGGACTTCATGAGGTACGAGGACGGACCGTCGAGCTGACCCGCGATGCCGTTGTTGAGCGCCAGCTTGATCAGACGCACGGCGTCGATCACGACACCGGCCGAGTTCGGCGAATCCCAGACCTCGAGCTTGAGCTCGACGTTGAGCGGCACGTCGCCGAAGGACTTGCCCTCGAGCCGGATGTGAGCCCACTTGCGGTCGGTCAGCCACGGCACGTAGTCGGAGGGGCCGACGTGGACGTCCCGGTCCTCGAGTTCGAGCCCCATGATCGAGGTGACTGCGTTGGTCTTCGAGATCTTCTTCGAGTCGAGGCGTTCCCGCTCGAGCATGTTGAAGAAGTCCATGTTGCCGCCGACGTTGAGCTGCGAGGTGTGCTGCATCTCGACGCCACGCTCGTGGAAGAGACGGGCGAGCTGGCGGTGGACGATGGTCGCGCCGACCTGAGACTTGATGTCGTCACCGATGATCGGCAGACCGGCTTCCTTGAAGCGGCCATCCCAGTAGTCCTGGCTGGCGATGAAGACCGGCAGGCAGTTGACGAAGCCGACGCCGGCGGCGAGCGCCTGCTCGACGTACCACTTGACGGCGTCTTCGGAGCCGACCGGCAGGTAGCAGACCAGGACGTCGGTCTTGGTGTCCTTGAGGATCTGCACGATGTCGGCGGTCGGGCCGGGGGCCTTGGTGATGACCTGCTTGAGGTACTTGCCGAGGCCGTCGAGAGTCATGCCGCGCTCGACGGTGACCCCGAGGTTGGGCACGTCGGCGAACTTGATCGTGTCGTTCTGGCCGGACCACATCGCTTCGGAAAGGTCCTTGCCGACTTTCTCCTGATCGATGTCGAAGGCCGCAACGAACTCGATGTCGTTGACGTGGTAGCCGCCGAGATCGACGTGCATCAGGCCCGGGACCTGGTCCGACGGGTCGGCATCCTTGTAGTACTGGACCCCCTGGATGAACGAGTTTGCGCAGTTGCCGACGCCGACGATGGCTACGCGAACCTTGTCGTCTCCGCCACGGCTGGTGCCGTTGGCGTTTCCGTTGGTCGAAAGTCCGTTATCAGTCATGGGTAAGCGAAGTCTCCTGTGGGTGGGTGGCATCTCTAGCCGAATGGGGCTCCGGAACCGGGCGAGGAAGAAGGGCTCTCTCTGGGCACGCCTCAACTGGGCACGGGGCCGGATCGACCCCTAATGACACCACAAATCGGGTTCGGTTACAGAACTCCGGCCATATTTAGTCGCCGGCGGCCGCGGCGTCGAGCTTCTTCAGCTCGGTCCGAACGTGCCAGACTCGCTGCAGCGTGGTGATCGCTGTCAGTGCCGCCATCACGTAGATCGCGATCGGAAGCAGGTCGAAACCGGAGATCACCTCTTCGCCGCCGAGGACCAGGCCGGCCGAGAGCAGGACCACTCTGACCGGGCGGGTCGCGATCCCGACCTTGCACTCGACTCCTAGCGCTTCCGCCCGGGCTCGGGTGTAGCTGACCATCAAGGACCCGAGCACGACCAAAACGCACATCGCCGCGGCCACGCTTTCACCGCCGTCGGCGAACTGCCAGGCCACCGCGGCGAGCACCACGCCCTCCTCGATCCGATCGAGGGTCGAGTCGAGGAAGGCGCCGAACAGCGTCCCCTTGCCCGACATCCGCGAGTAGCGGCCATCCAGCGTGTCCATGACCGAGCCGATGATGAAAGCGAGGCCGGCGAAGAAGAAATCCCCGTGCAGCACCAGACCGGCGGCGATCAGGTTGCCGACCAGACCCATCATCGAAATCGCGTTCGGGGTCAGCCGTGACTGGATCAGGGCGTTGCGGGCCTGTTCCCGGAATTCCTGGGCGGACCGGCGCTGGCCGTTCTGACCACCTTCCGGCTGGCCGGACGAAGACTCCATGCCGGGCAGGTTATTCCCTCACCGCTCGGGACGACAGTCGCGGTCGGAGCCGAACCGCGCCCCGGGGCTGAAATCGGCTGCGACCTTGAGCGGGCCCGGCCGGTCGAGGGTCACCCTGGTCCAATCGCCCTGTCCCGGTTCGACGCAGCCGAATCCGCCCTTGACCCGCCAGTAAGGGGTCGAGCGGATCCTGACTTCGAAAGAGCCGGCGATCGGTGCGGCGACCGTGAACCCGTCGGTGTCGAGCTCGGTCAGGCGAGCGGGACGGGAAACCATCGGCCGGGCGCCGAGCACCTTGAACAACCGCCACTGTCCGCCGACCGAGATTTCCTTGAGATACGGCAGGCCACCCTGGATCAAGAGTGCTTCCTTCTCACCGGCGTAGTCGAGCTTGGTGTTCGGCAGGGCGACGTAGCCGACCGCGAGGCGGTCGAGCCATTTCCGGTACCGGTTGGGACCGAGCCGGTCCGCGTAGAAGAGTGGGTTCAGGTTGCGGTCGGTCTGCCGCTCCCAGCCCCGGGCGAGCGGGAACTCGGGTGCGGCCCGGGCGGATTCCCAATGCGAGGCCACCGGCACGACCTCGACCCGGGCCGGCTCCCGGGCCAATCGAGGCTCGAGCGCATCAGCCAGAGGCTTGTAGAAAGCCTGACTCACCGCGGGTTCATCTTCGACCAGTTCGAGGTCGCGAACCACGGGTCCGGTCTGCCACCAGACGATCGTCGGCAAGAGCAGGACCAGCACCCCCCGCCGCCAGAGCTTCGGCGTGAGCGGCTCGGCCGCGAGCGCGCAAAGCAGGACCGGTCCGAGCAGCAGGGCTCCAAGCCGGTTGGCGTTGCCGCCCATCGGGGTCTCGAGCACGAACGAGGCCAGCAGGGCGCCGGCATAGACGAGCAGGCCGACCCGGACCAGCCGCTGGCCCGGGGGGACCATCGCTGCGCTGACCAGGGTCAGCGTGATCGCGGGGATGAAACTGGAACTCACATATGGCTCATCGCCGCCGCCCGGGAAGAGCAGGGCGACCACGCCAGCGACCAGGAACGAGATCGCCGCCAGCTCGAGTCCTCGGCGATCGGGACGTTCGGCAAGGAAATGGGCAAAGCCGACGCAGGCCAAAAACAGGGCGGCAACTGGGCTGGCCAGACCGACCGAGCCGGCCAGGATCAGCGCGGGGATGCGCTGTCCGCGCTGGGAGGCGAAGACCGCCGCCATCGCCAGCAGAACGCCGAGAGCGAAGGTGAGCCGCCCGGAGAAGAGGCTGATCGTGGCAGCGAAGGCGAACCAGATCGCCCCGGCCTGAGCCCGCTCGCCCCATTCGCGCCGCACGATCAGGGTGAAGAGAACCACCGTGCCGACCACGGCCAGGGAACCCATGACCCGGAACCCGAGCCAGGCCCCGAGCGGTGGCGAGAGCAGCGAATAGGTGGGCAGGTAGTGCCCGGCGAACCAGTAGTTGTTCCAGACGGTCGGCCCGGATAGCTCGAAGAGCTCGGTGCGGAAGGTCTGGGCGGCGTGGTCGGCGCTGTGGGGCGCCATGACCAGATAGACGATCGCGAGACCGACCACCACCAAAAGGGGTGCCGCTAGGAATCCCCAGGAAGCGGGACTGGTAAGGGAACGGAGCTTCAAGGCGCCGCCCTAGGCCTCGGCCCGTTGCCGCTCCGCTTCGCGGCTCCAGGCCCAGGTTTCGGGTTTGATCTCGGCCAGCACCCGGGAGGCGATCAGGAAGGAGAGTCCGGCCACGCCCCAGCCGAGCACCGCGTCGAGCCAGTAGTGGTTGGCGGTAACCACGGTCACCCAGGCGACCAGCAGCGGCCAGCCGGCCCAGAACGCTCGGGCGAACCAGTTCTTGCAGACCATGAAACCGGTCCCGCCGATCATCAGCGCCACCGCGCAATGCATCGAGGGCACCGCCGCGAAGGGATTGATGAAGAGCTTGGCGAGGGCGGAGTCGTGGTTGACGCTGGACTGCGCGTTGACCGTATCGATGAAGCCGTACTCGGGGTACATCCGCGGCGGCGCGGTCGGGAAGCCGATGTAGCCGACCAGGGCGATGCCCATCGAGACGAAGAGCATGTTGCGGAAGAAGTAGTAGTAATCGTTGCGGAAGAGATACATCCAGATCAGGAAGCTCAGCGCGACCGTGAACTGGCTGTTCAGGTAGATCGTGTTGGCGAAATCGATCAACCAGTCGAAACTGTGCAGGGTGCTCTGGAGGCTCGGCTCGAAGAAGAGGCCGAGCGTTCGTTCGGTGTCGATCACCCGTTCGCCGTTGGCGAATGCGACGTTGGCGCGTCCGTCCGCGAGTCCACGCGCCAACTCGTAAACCGTGTCGGCGAGTACGTAGAGCAAAAGCTGACGGAAGAGATCCGGCCAGCCGCGGGGGAGCCAATTCCCGATCCGGACAATCAGCGTGGGCATGACAGCCCAGTCTAATGCTGTGCACAGATTTCTCTCAGCGAGGCTGGGATAGGCTCCGGCTTCCCAGCGATGGAGCCCGTACGGCAACCCCAGCAACCCTCCAGCGACGGGCGTCCGATCGCCTGTCTCGGCGAGGCGATCGTCGACCTGATCTGCGAGCGGAATCTGGCCGAGGGAGAGACGCCCGAATCTTTCACCCCCTGGGCCGGTGGCGCGCTGGCCAACGTCGCCGTCAGCATTGCCCGGTCCGGCTCGCCGGCCGCTCTGGTCGGAGGGGTCGGGGGCGACGGCTGGGGCGACTGGTTGGCCCGGACACTTGAGGAGGAGGGGGTTTCGACCGAGTGGCTGGCCGTGCTCGACGGGGCCGACACGCCGGTGGCACTGGTCGAGTTCGGGCCCGACAACGAGCCTTCCTTCCAGGTCTACGGCGAACACATCGGGCCGACCATGGCCGCCACCTCGGGTTTTCTCGAACAGGCGGTCGCCGGTTCCCAGGCGCTGGTGGTCGGCTCGAACACGATGGTCGGCGAGACTGAGCGGGAAGTGACCCGGCGGGCGATCGAGCTGGCCCGGGGGGCTGGCCTGCCGGTTCTGCTCGACCCGAACCACCGCCCGAACCGGTGGCGGAGCGAAGAGCCGGCCCGCGAGCTCTCGCGCGAACTTGCGGCAGCCGCCACCGTGGTCAAGCTCAACCGGGCCGAAGCCGAACTGATCACCGGGATCCCTGAGCCGCTCGACGCTGCCCGGGAACTGGTTGCCCTGGGGCCGCGGTTGGTGGTCGTCACCGATGGCAAAGGCAAGGTCGTGAGTGCCGGCGCGGCCGAGGCATGCCATCGGCCACAGGTGGTCGAAGCGGTTAGCCCGCTGGGGGCCGGCGACGCCTTCATGGGCGGGTTGGCCGCCGGGCTCGCCCGATTGGACTGGGATCTCTCACGGGCGGGCGAGGTGCTGCCGGAGGCGGCCGCGATTGCGGCCTCGGTCTGTGGCCGCTGGGGAGCGCAGTAGGAAGTGGCCGCTGCCTGGCAGCCGAAAGTGGCCAAGACCGATTGGAAAAGGCCGACCCGGACCCGGGTCCGGGCGATCCGGGATCGCCTGCGGGAGATGTACGGCCGGCCGGTCAACCTGCCGCACCGCCAGCCAATCGATGAACTGGTCCGCACCATCCTCTCCCAGGCGACCTCCGACGCCAACCGCGACCGGGCCTTCGCCGGGTTGAAGGAGAGGTTCGAAGACTGGGAAGCGGTGCGGGACGCACCGGAGAGCGATGTCGAGGAAGCGATCCGGCCCGGTGGGCTGAGCCGCCAGAAAGCCCCGCGGATCCAGGCTGTCCTGCGGGAGATCGAGGATCTCGACCTGGGTTGGCTCGAGCATGCCGACCGGATCGAGGCGATGGAGTTCTTGACCGGGCTGCCCGGGGTCGGCCGCAAGACCGCTGCCTGTGTGCAGGTCTTCACCTGGAACCGGCCCGAGATCCCGGTCGACGTCCACGTTTTTCGGATCGGCGGACGGCTCGGGCTGTTCCGGCCCAACGCATCCTTCGAGGAAGCCCACGACGAGGTACTGGCCCTGGTCGACCCGGAGGACTCCTACGAGTTTCACATGAACCTGATCCGCCACGGGCGCACCCTGTGCCGCCCGAAACCGCTCTGTGGGCAGTGCGCGCTGCGCCGGATGTGCCCCTACGGACGCCGACCGGCCTCGGACAAGTAATATTCCCGCCGTCCGGCGCACCGTCCTTTTTTGCGCCGCTATGCCATGAACAAGAAGCCTTTCGTCATATTCGGTCTCGTCCTCGTCCTGCTGGTCGTCGTGATCCCGTTCTGGGCCTTCCATCGCGATGGCGATGTCGCCGACAACGAGGGCATTCCCCCCCAGAACACCCCGGGCAAACAGCTCTTCCAGACCAACTGCGGCAACTGCCACACGCTTTACGCCGCCGGTACCGACGGTGACTACGGGCCGAACCTGGACCAGAAGCTCTCGCCGGCCGGCCCGCCCGCCGACAAGACCGCGGTCGATGGAATCAAGGCGACGGTCATGGCCGCGCTCGAAAACGGCGCCGACAGTCCGGACGTGCCGGGCCGCATGCCGCCCGGGATCGTCACCGGCACGGTCGCCGAGGAGATCGCCAACTTCGTCGCGCACTACGCCGGCGAAGGTTGAGCCTCTGACTCATCCGGTCTCCTCCGGATGAGCACAAAAACCGTCCGGACCCCCTTGAGCCATTGATGGCTGGGCGGGCGCTGGTTGCCGGCGATTCCGCACCTACCGGCGTTTAGTCGGGTTTATCCTTCCGACAGCGGTCGGGGATCCCAGATGACGCGTTGCCGCGTCACGCCCGGGCCAAAAGGAGAGAACTTGATGTCGAGATCGAAGAACCGCGTGGTTTTCGCCCTGCTGGCGATCTTCGCGCTTACCGCCACGATGGCCGGGCCTGCTCAGGCCAAACGGAAGCACAAGCCGAAACCCAACACGGTCAAGGTGATGACCCGGAATCTTTACCTCGGTGCCGACCTGACCCCCGCGATCAACGCGGTCGGCCCGGTTGACTTCATCAGCAAGAACGGCCAGATCCTGCGGGATGTTGACACCAACAACTTCGCCGCCCGTTCAAAAGGCCTGGCCAAGGAAATCAAGAAGGTCAGTCCCGATCTGGTCGGTCTGCAGGAAGTTGCGCTCTGGCGCACCGGCCCGGCCAGCCTCGCTGCCCCTCAGACCGGTGTTTACACGGCGTCGACCGTTCACGCGGATTACCTCGCCGACCTGATGGGCCGGCTCAACAAAGGCAAGAAGCGCTACCGGGTGGTCAAGGTCCAGAACGAGTTCGACTTCGAAGCGCCCGCCGATTACGACAACGATCCGGCCACCGGCGCGGCCACGCTCGGTGGTGAGATCAACGGGCGGTTGACCATGCGGGACGTGATCCTGGCCAAGGTCGGCGCCGGCGTCAGGACCAAGAACGCCAAGTCCGGCAACTACAAGAACATCTACCAGCCGGTCATCTCCGGCATCACGGTAAATGTGAAGCGCGGCTGGCTCTCAACCGACGTCAAGGTAAAGAAGAGCAAGTGGTTCCGTTTCGTCGACACCCACTTCGAGGCGTTCGGCGAGCCGCAGATCCGCGAAGCCCAGGCCAAGGAGCTGCTGGCCAAGGGAGGCCCCCTCCGCAGCGGCAAGCTGCCTGCGGTCCTGGTCGGCGACCTGAACTCTGATGACAAGACCGTCACCCCCGATGACGCACTCGCCTATAACGCGCTGAAGAAGGGCGGGATGGTCGAGCGCGGGGTCGGACCCAAGACCATGACCTGGGGCGTCACCGCCGGCATCATCACCGCCGGTGCCCCGACCGACTGGAGCCAGCGCATCGACCACGTGATGACCAACCGGCCGAAGTCGGTCAAGAAGCTCGCCGCCGGGATCACCGGAACCAAACCGGCCAACGGCCTGTGGGATTCCGATCACCGCGGTGTCTGGTCGAAGCTGAAGATGCCCTAGAAAGCAGCCGGGCCGGTACCAAGCCGCCCGAACCCGACTCCTCCAAATCCGGGGGCGATCACCCACCGATTCCGTGGGTGATCGCCCCGGTTTTCGTTTTAGAGGGCGAAAACCGCTGGAGAATGAGGCGATTGACGTTTTCGATCGCGAGGCAATCCATCGTTTCCCGCCGCCCCGACGGAAGTCGTATGGAACCCAAGTTGATTAAGCCGAAGAAATCTGACACAATCCCACTTAGATTTCTGGATATCGGCCTTACCCCGATGATCATGGTGGGGCCACGAAACACCCAAACAGGAGAAACACAGTGGGAAAAACGATTGGCATTGACCTCGGCACGACGAACTCGTGCGTAGCGGTTCTCGAAGGCGGCGAACCCACCGTACTCGAGAACTCCGAGGGCGGGCGCACCACCCCGTCGGTGGTCGCCTTCAACGACAAGGACGAGCGCCTCGTCGGCACCGTGGCCAAGCGCCAGGCGGTGATGAACCCGGAAAACACGATCTTCTCGATCAAGCGCTTCATGGGCCGAAAGGAAGCCGAAGTCAAGGAAGAGGAGACGATGATCCCGTACAAGGTCGAAGCGGGCCCGAACGGGGATGTCCGCGTCGACGTGCGCGGCAAGCAGTACTCGCCGCCGGAGATCAGCGCGATGATCCTCGGCAAGCTCAAGGCCGACGCCGAGGCGAAGCTCGGCGAAACGGTCGACTCCGCCGTGATCACCGTTCCGGCCTACTTCAACGACGATCAGCGACAGGCGACCAAGGACGCCGGCAAGATCGCCGGGCTCGACGTCAAGCGCATCATCAACGAGCCGACCGCGGCCTCGCTGGCCTACGGGCTCGACAAGGAAGACACGGACCAGACGATCCTGGTCTTCGATCTCGGTGGCGGCACCTTCGACGTGTCGGTACTCGAAATCGGCGACGGCGTCTTCGACGTCAAGTCGACAGCCGGCGACAACCACCTCGGTGGCGACAACTTCGACAAGGCGATCGTCGACTGGCTGGTCGCCGAGTTCAAGAAGGACCAAGGGGTCGACCTCGCCGCTGACAAGAACTCACTCCAGCGGCTCTACGAAGCCGCCGAGAAGGCGAAGATCGAGCTCTCCTCCGCCCAGGAGACCCAGATCAACATTCCTTTCATCACCGCGGTCGAGGGTCAGCCCAAGCATCTCGACATCAAGCTGACCCGCTCGAAGCTGAACGAGTTGACCTCGGACCTGCTCGACCGCGTGGTCGGGCCGGTCAAGCAGGCCCTCAGCGATGCCGACGCCTCGGTTGACCACGTCGTGCTGGTCGGCGGCATGACCCGCATGCCGGCCGTTCGCGACAAGGTGACCGAACTGACCGGCAAGGAACCGCATCAGGGCGTGAACCCGGATGAGGCCGTCGCGGTCGGCGCCGCGATCCAGGCGGGCGTGCTGGCGGGCGACGTCAAGGACGTGCTGCTGCTGGACGTCACCCCGCTCACCCTCGGCATCGAGACCAAGGGCGGCGTGATGACCAAGCTGATCGAGCGCAACACGACGATCCCGTCGCGTAAGTCGGAGGTCTTCTCGACCGCCGAGGACAACCAGCCCTCGGTCGAGATCCATGTCCTCCAAGGCGAGCGCGAGATGGCCGCTTACAACAAGAGCCTCGGCAAGTTCCAACTGACCGGCATCCCGCCGGCGCCGCGGGGCATGCCGCAGATCGAGGTCACCTTCGACATCGACGCGAACGGCATCATCAACGTGACCGCAAAGGATCTGGGCACCGGCAAGGAGCAGAAGATCGAGATCAAATCCGGCTCCGGGCTTTCGGACGACGAGATCAACAGCATGGTCTCGGACGCCGAAGCACACGCCGACGAGGACAGGAAGCAGCGCGAGCTGGCCGAGGCGAAAAACATCGGCGAGAACGCGGCTTACACCTCGGAGAAGCAGGTCAACGAGCTCGGGGACAAGATCGACGAGTCCAGCAAGAAGGAGATCGAGGACCTGATCAAGAACCTCCGCGACTCCCTGGAAAGCGACGACGCCGAGAAGATCAAGGGCATGACCGAGAAGCTCCAGGAGGCCTTCCACAAGGTTTCCGAGCAGGTCTACCAGGCCGCTCAGGCCGAGCAAGCCGCCGGCGCCGAAGGCGCTGCTGACACCGGTGCTTCCGCCGATGACGAGGAAGTGATCGACGCGGAAGTGGTTGACGAGGACGAAGGCAAGTGACCGAGGAGCCGGAAGAGCAGGCGGTCCAGCCCGAAGCGGAGGAGGTCGTCGACGCCGAAGTGGTGTCGGCGGCCGACCCGGCTCCGGAAGTGACCGACGAAGCGGATACCGCCGAAGGCGGTGAAGCGGCCGGGGCGACCGTTGAGGGCGATCTCGCCGCGCTGGTCGACGAGGCTCGCAGCCAGCGGGACGAGTATCTGCAGCTGGCCCAGCGGACAAAGGCCGATTTCGACAACTACCGCAAGCGGATGGCAGCCGAAAGCCAGGCCCAGGTCGAGCGGGGCCGGTTGGAAGTCATCTCCGGGTTGATCGAGGCGATCGACAACCTCGAGCGGGTGCTGGAAGCCGCGGGCATCGAGGAGTCCGACGCCCTCGAGGGCGAGATTCCCTCTGATGCCCCGGTGACCACCCAAGGCGTGATCGTCAGCTACCGCGACCTCAACGCCGTGTTGAAGAAGTCCGGAGTCGAGGCGTTCAGCTCGAAAGGCGAGAAGTTCGACCCGAACCTCCACGAGGCGCTGCAGGCGCTGCCGGCCGAAGAGGTCGACTCAGGCGTTGTGATCGAAGAGATGCAGAAGGGCTACCGGGCCGGCGAGACCGTGATCCGCCACGCGCGTGTAGTGGTCAGTCAATGACGGTCAATCCATGACCGGCCGGCCCACAAACCCCGAATCGTTCGGGGAGGTGAAATGAGATGGCGAAGGACCTTTATGAAGTGCTCGGTGTCAGCAAGAAGGCATCCCAGGAAGAGATAAAGAAAGCGCACCGCAAGCTGGTGCGGCAGTACCACCCGGACCGCAACCCGGACGACAAACAGGCCGAGGACAAGTTCAAGGAGATCCAGGCCGCCTACGACGTGCTCGGCGACGAGGAAAAGCGCAAGGAGTACGACGCCGGCGGTGGCATGTTCGGCGGCTTCGGCCAAGGTGACAATCCGTTCGGTCAGGGCGGCACCCAGGGCAACCCATTCGGTCAGGGAGCGCAGGGCGGCTTCGGTGACCTCTTCTCGACGATCTTCAGCCGTGGTGGCGGTGAGGCAGCCGGCCCCGAAAGGGGCCGCGACCTCGAGACCGACACCCGCATCTCCTTTGACGATGCGATGAACGGGACCCAGCTCACCGTCACGATCCCGAAATCCGAACGCTGCCCGACCTGCTCCGGTTCCGGCGCCGAGCCGGGCACCAGCCCCGAGACTTGCCCTCGCTGCGGCGGGCGCGGCGTCGAGGCGCAGGGACAGGGCTTTTTCTCGATCAGCCAACCCTGCCCGCAGTGTCAGGGCACCGGTCAGATCATTCCCAACCCCTGCCACACCTGTGGTGGTTCGGGCTTGACCCATCAGACGAAGCGTTACAAGGTGAACATCCCGGCCGGAGTCAAAGACGGCACCCGGATCCGGGTCGCCGGCAAGGGCGAGGCCGGAGTCCGAGGCGCCCCTTCGGGTGATCTGTTCGTGACCATCCAGGTCGCGCCCTCGCCGGTATTCAAGCGACTGGAAGACGGCAATCTCGAGGTCGAGGTCCCGATCTCGGTGACCGAGGCGATGCGCGGCGGCACGATCGAGGTACCGACTCTCTCGGGGACCAAGCGAATCCGGGTCCAGCCCGGCACTCAGAACGGCGCGATCCAGCGACTGCGCGGCGAGGGGCCGCCGAAAACCGGGGGCAAATCGCGTGGCGACATCCGCTACCGCTTGAATGTGGCGATCCCGAAAGAACTGACAGATGACCAGAGGCGCGCCGTCGACCAGCTTGCCGAATCGATGAACGGTGAGGATCCGCGGGCCGAGCTGCTGCGGCGGGCCAAGGCGAAGGCAGGATCGTGATGGCCGGTCGGCGCGAACGAAAGGTCGAGAGGAGCCGGGTCGAGGTCACGGTCGACGAGGACCGTGGTGTCTTCATGATCTCGGTCGCCGCCGAGCTGGCTGAGATGCACCCGCAGACCTTGCGGATCTACGAAGCCCGCGGACTGATCACACCGAAACGTTCTCCCAAGAACACCCGGCTCTACTCCCAGCGGGACGTCGAGCGGCTCAAGCGGATCCAGCACATGACCAACGAGGAGGGCCTCAATCTGGCCGGGGTCGAGACCGTTCTCGAGATGGAAGCCCGGGTCGAGCAGATGCGAACCGAGCTCGAAGCGTTGCGCCAGCGCACCCGCGAGCTCGAAGCCCAGTTGAACGACGAAATGGCCCGGGTCCACGAACGCCTCCACACCGAGATCGTCCCCTACGGCGCCTACGAGCCCGAACCCCCGACCAAGATCCCGGTCCGCCGCCCGGACAGCCGCTGATCCGAAACCGATCGAGCTTGGGATCGGCTCGCGGAGCCAAATTAAGACCTGAGTGCATCAGACTTAGATTTCTTGACATTCAGTGGTTGAGCGCGTACAATTTGTTACGTGCAACCGGACAGATTCACAGTTAAATCCCAGGAAGCGGTCCAGACCGCGCAGCAATTGGCTGCCGCTTCGAGAAACCCCGAGATCACACCTGCCCACCTGCTCGTCGCTTTGCTCGAACAGGAAGACGGCCTGGTGCCGGCCGTGCTGAACAAGCTCGGCGCCGACCTTGGGTCCATCAAGGGCCGCGCACGTCAGGCGGTGAGCGACCTGCCCACCCTGGGTGAAGGCGCCAACGCCGATCCCCGGCCCTCGACCGCCCTCTCGGAGGTGCTGCGCCGCTCCGAGGGAGAGATGGCCCAATTGGGCGACGAATATGTATCGACCGAGCACATGCTGCTCGCGATCGCCGATGAGAAGTCGTCGCTCGCCGACATCCTTCCGGACCGAGACTCCCTTGCCAAGGCAATCGAAGAGGTCCGCGGACCGCACAAGGTGACCTCCCCGAACCCGGAGGATCAGGTCCAGGCGCTGGAGAAATTCGGCCGCGACCTGACCGCCGACGCGGCCAGCGGCAAGCTCGACCCGGTGATCGGCCGGGACGAGGAGGTCCGCCGCGTGATCCAGGTCTTGTCCCGCCGGACCAAGAACAACCCGGTCCTGATCGGCGAGCCCGGAGTCGGCAAGACCGCGATCGTCGAGGGTCTCGCCCAGCGCATCGTCTCCGGAGACGTACCGGAGAGCCTGCGCGACCGTCGCGTGATCGCGCTCGACATCGGCGCGCTACTCGCCGGTTCCAAGTTCCGCGGCGAGTTCGAGGAACGACTCAAGGCCGTGCTGACCGAAGTCCAGGATGCGGAAGGCCAGATCGTGCTCTTCCTCGACGAGCTCCACACCATCGTCGGTGCGGGAGCAGCCGAAGGGGCGGTCGACGCAGCCAACTTGCTGAAGCCGATGCTGGCCCGCGGCGAACTGCGCGCGGTCGGTGCGACCACTCTCGACGAGTACCGCCAGCACATCGAGAAGGACGCTGCCCTCGAACGGCGCTTCCAGCCGGTCATGGTCGGCGAGCCCGACGTGCCCGACACGATTGCGATCCTGCGGGGGCTGAAGGAGCGCTACGAGGTGCACCACGGCGTGCGGATCGCCGACTCGGCGATCATCGCCGCCGCCACCCTCTCCGAGCGCTACATCGCGGACCGCTTCCTGCCCGACAAGGCGATCGACCTGATCGACGAGTCGGCCTCCCGCCTGAAGATCGAGATCGACTCGATGCCGACCGAGATCGACGAGGTCGAACGCCGGATCCAGCAGCTCGAGATCGAGCGCGAGGCGCTCAAGGCTGAGACCGACGAGGCCTCAGCCGGGCGCCGCGACACCCTCGAGGAAGAGCTGGCGGAGCTGAATGAGAAGTCTTCGGCGATGAAGGCCCGCTGGCAGACCGAGAAGGGCCTGATCGAATCGATCAAGGAAGCCAAGACCCGCCACGAAGAGGCGAGCCGCGAGGCCGAACGGGCCGAACGCGACGCCGACCTCGAACGAGCGGCGAGGCTGCGGTACTCGGAGATCCCCGAGCTCGAGAAGCAGGTCAAAGAAGCCGAGACGAAACTGACCGAGCTGCAGGCCGAAGGCGGCACGATGCTGACCGAGGAGGTCACCGAGCAAGACGTGGCCGAGGTCGTCGCCAAGTGGACCGGGATCCCGGTCACACGCCTGATGGAAGGCGAAGTCGAGAAGCTGGTTCACATGGAGGAGCGCCTCCACGACCGGGTGATCGGCCAGGACGAGGCGGTTTCCGCGGTCGCCAACGCGCTGCGTCGCTCCCGGGCCGGACTGTCCGACCCGGACCGACCGATCGGCTCCTTCCTCTTCCTCGGACCGACCGGCGTCGGCAAGACCGAGCTGGCCAAGTCGCTGGCCGAGTTCATGTTCGACACCGAGCAGGCGATCGTGCGACTCGACATGTCCGAGTACATGGAGAAGCACACCGTTGCCCGGCTGATCGGAGCCCCGCCCGGGTACGTCGGCTACGAAGAGGGCGGCCAGCTGACCGAGGCGGTGCGCCGCCGACCGTACGCCGTGGTGCTGCTCGACGAGATCGAGAAGGCTCATCCCGATGTCTTCAACACGCTGCTTCAGCTGATGGACGACGGTCGCCTGACCGATGGTCAAGGCCGCACGGTCAGCTTCGCCAACACGGTGTTGATCATGACATCGAACGTCGGCTCGCAGGAGATCGCCGGCGAGAACGTCGACGAACGGATCCGCGAGCGCGTGACCGAGGTCTTGGAGACCACCTTCAAACCCGAGTTCCTGAACCGGATCGACGACACGGTCATCTTCCACCGTCTCTCCAAGGACGACATCGGGAAGATCGTCGAGATCCAGGTCGAGAGCCTGACCCGGCGGGTCGCGGAGCGTGATATCGAGATCGAGCTGACCGACGACGCGCGGGCCTTGCTCGGCAACCTCGGCTACGACCCGACCTACGGTGCGAGGCCGCTCAAGCGGGTGGTCCAGAAACAGCTGGTCGACAAGCTGGCGCTGAAGATCCTCGAGGGTGAGTTCACCGAAGGCGACTCGGTCCGGATCGACGCTGCCGACGGCGAACTCACCTTCGCAAAGCGCTGACCATCAACCGGTCCTTTACTTCGTCTTTCGGGTTCCCGTATTACCCTGTAACGCCCGCGAGGGCTCCACGGAGACCCGCTTCGGAAGCGGGAAACCGGCTTACGACTCGATGCATCAGGAACCAAACGACAACTGGCAGGACCACCCGAAGCCTCCGAGCAGGCTTTTCTGGCCGATCAAGCGGCTGGGTTGGTTTCTGGAGAAACACGTTCTCTGGCCGATCGCCGACTCCTTCCGGCGGTTCACAAATGCCTTCCGTTACCGGAGCCCCTTCGCCTATATCGGCGCCACCCTGATGGTCACCGTGACCGCCGGCGCGGTCGCCGCCGCGGTCTACTTCTACAACCAGTCCGGAGACAAGGGCGACACCCCGGTTATCGCCAACACGGCAATCCCAGCCGAGACGATCGCGCCGTCTGTCCCGACCCCGACCCAGACCCCGACCACGGTCGAAGACACCACGCCGAACTCCGGCAATGGCGACAAGACGCTGCAAGGAGTCGTTCCCAACTTCACCACCACCGCCAAGAAGAACGGCAAGAAGAAGACGGGAGACGGCAATCGGAAACTGCCTGCCACCGTGGTCCGTCCGGCCCCGACCCCGAAATCGCCGCCTCTGCGGGTCGCCCACCGGTTCGCCACCACCTTTGTCGGCTATGAAGTCGGCGAGAAGGGCCAGGCCGATGACTTCAGGAAGACCGCGACCCCGAAGCTGGCGAAAGAACTGAAGAAGGATCCGCCGAAGCTGCCCTCGTCCGGGCAGGTCCCCAAGGCCACCGTGGTCAACGTGGTTCGCGGTAAGAAGAGTGGCGACAGACTCCAAGTCAGCGTTTCCCTGATGCGGACCGGTGCCGCGTCGGAGCTTCGACTCACCCTGACCAAGCAGAAGGGCAAGGGCTGGCTGGTGAGCGAGGTTCGGGGGTAACCAGGCCGTGGGGAGGTTCAGGACAGCCCTGGCGACGATCTCGGTCGGCACCCTGCTCGCTACCGGCCACGCGGCCGGTGCCGACGCCGCGACGCCGCTCACCGACGAGCCGGCGACGACGGCCGGCACCTCGCCGATCGGGCCGACGGGCAACAGCGGTTCGACTGGTTCGACCGGATCGACCGGCACCACCGGGAACACCGGCACGACCGGCACCGGGACCGGTGGCACCAACAAGGGCACCTCCGGCAACGGCGGCAAAAAGAACCAGAACACCGGGAAGAATCCGGGCCGAAAGACCGGCAAGAAGCCGGGTGGCAACTCGACTCAGACCGTCGACCCGTCCCGGGGCGGTTCAGGAAGAGCCGAGGAGATCGTCCCCGACTCCGACTCGCCGCTTTCGGCCGAGATCACAACCGATCCGACCTTTGGGCTGTCAGGCGACTCGACTCCGGTCGCGGCCTGCGACGGTAGCGCCGGCCCGCCCCGCAATCTGATCCCGATCTACGTCCAGGCCGCCAAGAAGTACGGCCTGGGAGAACGCGGACCGCAGATCCTGGCCGCGATCAACTCGATCGAAACCGACTTCGGCCGGCTCAACCAGGTCACGTCATCGGCGGGCGCGATCGGCTGGATGCAGTTCATGCCCTCAACCTGGGACATGTACGCGACCGACGGCGACGGGGACGGCAAGACCGACCCCTACAACCCCCACGACGCGATCTACGCGGCGGCCCGTTATCTGCAGGCGGCCGGCGCGCCGGGTGACTGGTACGACGCGATCTGGGCTTACAACCACGCCGACTGGTATGTGCAGGACGTGCTCGACCGGGCCGCCTGTTACGGGGCGCTGGAAGACACGACCCAGGCCGAAGAGGAACTCAAAACCTACGTCTGCAAGGCCTCCGACGCGCGGGTGCTCGAGATCCCGAACTACTACATGCGCGGGTTCGAAGACGCCGCCTCACGCTACGGGCTCGGCAAGCGCGGGATCTGGGTGCTCGCGGCAGTGGCCCGGCTCGAATCGGATTACGGCCGTGGCATGAGCCCCAAGCAACTAAGGGAAACCGGGCCGATGGGACTCTCGCGGGAGGAATGGAAGAAGTACGGGGTCGACGGTGACGGTGACGGTTTCGTCGAACGCGACGAACCCTGGGACGGCATCGCAACCTTCGCTCGCATGCTCTGGTCGGAGCCGACCCTCGAAGCGGGACTCTTCGAGCACAACCACGCAACCTGGTACGTCCAGGCCGCGGTCGACGATGCCAGCCGGATCGCCGGGGACTGCGACACGAACAAGACCGAATGGAACATCGCCTACCCGATCACCACCAACTCGACCGAGATCAACTGGGACAACCTCCAAGTCCTCAACTCGGCCGCCCAGAGTGACATCCAGAACGGGCTGATTGATCAGCGGGTGGTCAATTTGCTCGCGATCCTGACCCAGAAGTACAGCCTGCTGCTCAGCGCCCTGCGCTCGGACCACAGCATGATGACCGCTTCCGGCAACGTCTCCAACCACTACGAAGGCCGGGCGATGGATATCGCCGCGGTCAACGGCGTGCCCTGCACCGACCAGTCCGAGAGCAGCCCCTGCACCGAGGTGATCAGGCTGCTCGCCTCGCTACCCGACGGGGTCAAGCCGACCGAGCTGATCTACGGCTGGGACATCGATGGCCCCGGCCCCGCC
>Ga0182792_1000124_pt1 | contig 74764 bp, 72 predicted proteins | sample Passage237B_FD_130497 | JGI IMG/M metagenome (GOLD analysis project Ga0182792, IMG submission 130497) | Cellulose adapted compost microbial communities from Newby Island Compost Facility, Milpitas, CA, USA - Passage2 37B (version 2) (version 2) ...
CCCGCCCGCCGGTGAGCCGGTAGTCGAAGCCGACGTCGAAGCCGAGGTGGGCCAGGGCGTCGCGGTGCTCCTCCACGAAGGCCAGGAGGTCGCCGGGCGCGCGGGTCCGGCGCAGGAAGCCGGCGAAGGCGTCGACGTCGACCCGCCCGAAGTAGACGCCGTCGCGGTCGGGCTTGTGCGCGAGCGCCACGTGGTCGCCCCCGAGCAGGTCGGGCCAGAGGACCTGCTCGGCCCGGAACCGCTCGGAGCCGGTGATGGCCGACCCCCCGAGCTGGCCGTCCATGGCCTCCCGATCCCGGCGGGGGTGGAACAGCCGGTAGACGTTCTCCAACCGGAACCCCTCGCCGCGCACCGCGTAGGAGATGGACATCGGGGGCTCGGCCGGGTGGTGGGTGACGTAGACGTGCAGGCCCTCGACCGGCGCCCGGTCCGACAGGACCGCCTCGTCCAGGTCGAAGGACACCGAGTACCACGACCGGGCGGGGTCGGTCGGGACGGCGACCCCCGCGAACCCGCCCCGCTCCAGCACCCGGTCCACCCGGTCGAAGCCGAGCCGGCGCCGATCGGCGTGGAAGTAGTAGTAGAGCTCCCAGGCCAGGCGGTCGCCCTCCCACTTGACGCCGTAGGCGGTGCACGAGGGGCCGGCCTCGGCCGCGCTCGCCTCGCAGAGGTCCCGCCCCCGGGCACCGACCCCGACCAGGTCGAAGGAGCGGTGCAGGAGGTTGAGGGACCGGAGCCGGCCGCTCGGGTCCGCCAGCGGCTCGTAGGGGATGAGGGCGTAGTTGCGCAGCTCCACGCCCTCCGGCTCGGTGAGCAGCTCGCTCATCGCGCGGCACCGTCCATCGCGGCGACCAGCTCCTCGACGGTGACGTCGGGCGCCCAGGGCTCGACGCTCGGGTAACCCCGGGGCAGGTCGAAGAAGGGCCGCTCGCCGAAGAAGAACCCGTCGTCCACCCGGTGGCCGGTGGTCACGCCGGCGGCGTCGCGGTGGAAGTACTGCAACTCGGCGTCCTCGGCGGCGAAGGCCACCGTGGCGGCCGGGCGGTGGCGGCCGACGTGGTTGCGGGCCGAGCCGTGCACCAGCGCGCTGTCCCAGATCACCGCCTCGCCGGCCGAGACGGGCACGTCGACGGCCAGGTGGTGCAACCGGTCCTGGACGGCCTCGGTCACCATCGCGGTGGGGCCGCCGGGGCGGATGCCGGCCGACCACCGGTGGCTGCCCGGCACCGGCCGGATGCAGCCGGAGGAGCCGTCGACGTCGACCAGCGCCACCCAGCAAACGTAGGAGCGCCGCGCCCGCTCGTCGGTCAGGGTCACGTCCTGGTGGTACGGCAGCGGCGGGGCGCCCGGGCCCTTGGTGAGCAGCGCACCGGCCAGCAGCCGGCTGCCGGGGAACCACCGCGCCACCACCGGGCCGACCGCGCCGACCACGAGGTCGTGCACCTCCCGCCGCGGCGCCGGGGCCAGCGCCGCGTGGCTCGCGTAGAACCGGGCGTCCTGCGGGAGCCCGAGGGTGGTGAAGGCGCCGGCCAGGTCCCCGGCGCTCCCCGCGTCCAGGGCCGGCACCACGGCGTAGCCGTCGCGGTCCAGGCGCTCCCGCACCTCGGCAGCCGCCGGGCTCACCACCGGAACCCGCCCCGCAGCTCGCTGGGCCACGGCCGGTCGTCGCCGGGCTGGCCGGGGACGGGTCGGTGCTCGTGGCGCATCCAGGCCGGGCAGTAGCCGACGAAGAGGAGGCGACGGCGGCCGGCCGAGCGGGAGGCCGGCTCGGTCCGGTGCCAGAGGTTGCCGTGGACGATCACGGCATCGCCCGCGTCGAAGGTGAAGCGCTCGGTCGATCCGCCGTCGAGGCCCTCGGGCGTGGCCGCAGGGTCGGTGTGCGTGCCGGGGGCGAGCACCAGCTCGCCCTCCTCCGGGGTGACCGGATCGAGGTAGGCGAGCACGTGGACCTGGTGGGGGTGGCTGAAGAACGGCGGCACCACCGTGGGCACCACCGGCATGTGGAGGTGCCACGGGAGGCCGGCGCCCTCGTCGCCCTCGAAGGCCACGCGGGCGTCCACGCGCACCGCCACCTGCGGGCCGAGCACGGCGCGGGCGACCGACGCGGTCGGCCACCAGTCGGCGAGGTCGTCGAAGGCGTCGCCCTTGTCCAGCAGGTCACGCAGGTAGTAGCCGTTGCCGGGCGTGGGCGTGCAGCCCGACGCCAGCTCGGCGTCGGTGAGGGCGTCGATCGCCTCCCGGTAGCGCGCCACCGCCTCGGGGCCCAGGAGCCCGCGCCGGAGCAGGTAGCCGTCGGCCACCAGCCCGGCGACCTCCTCCTCCCCGGCGGCGACCTCGACGTCGTAGCGGGCGGCCGGGCGACCGGGGCGCGGCACCTCGTAGACGACGCGATGCGTGCTCCACTCCACGGCCGGGGAGCCTACCGACCACGGGCGATCGCACCGGAGCCCGGCCAGTCGATCCGAGCTTCGCCGCGGCGCGACCCCGCCACTAGGTTCGGTCCGTTCGCAAGGCCCCAGAAGGAGCAACACCCATGGCCGATCTCGGATACGAAGGCAAGGTCGCCGTCATCACCGGCGCCGGCGGCGGTCTCGGCCGCTCGCACGCGCTGGAGCTCGCCACGCGCGGCGCGCTGATCGTCGTCAACGACCTCGGCGGCTCCGTCGACGGCCAGGGCGGCAGCCACACCGCGGCCCAGCAGGTCGTGGACGAGATCAAGGCCGCGGGCGGCGAGGCCGCCCCCAACTACGACTCGGTCGCCACCCCCGAGGGCGGCAAGGCGATCATCCAGACCGCGCTCGACAGCTTCGGCCGCGTCGACATCGTCATCAACAACGCCGGCATCCTCCGCGACGCCTCGTTCAAGAACATGGACGCGGAGAAGCTGGAGCCGGTGATCGACGTCCACCTCAAGGGCGCCTTCTACGTCACCCAGGCCGCCTGGGAGCACATGCGGGAGCAGAACTACGGCCGCATCGTCAACACCAGCTCGGCCGCCGGCATCTTCGGCAACTTCGGCCAGAGCAACTACGGCGCCGCCAAGGCCGGCCTCGTCGGCTTCACCCGCGTCCTCGCGGTGGAGGGGGCGAAGAACAACATCAAGGCCAACGCCATCGCCCCGGTCGCCAAGTCCCGCATGACCGAGGACCTGCTCGGCCCGCTCGTCGACAAGCTCGGCCCCGAGTTCATCACCCCCGTCGTCGCCTGGCTGGCCCACGAGGACTGCCCGGTCACCGGCGAGGTCTACTCCTGCGGCGGCGGCCACGTGGCCCGCGTCTTCACCGGCGTCACCCGCGGCTTCACCGACACCGAGTCGCTCACCGTCGAGGACATCCGCGACAACTTCGACAAGATCCGCGACGAGGCCGACTACTTCGTGCCCGCCGACCTCAACGGCGAGCTGATGGAGACCCTCAAGGCCCTCGGCGGCTGACCGCCCCGCAGCCGACGTCCCCGGATCGGACGGGCCCGGTGCTGCGGCACCGGGCCCGTCCGCGTTCCGGGGCGGCCACCGCCACCGCCACCGAGGCCGGGTGACGGGCGGGCCTCCGCCCGCCGCTGGCGGCGCCTCGCTCCCCCGCCCACGTCCCCGACCGGCCCCAGGCTCGACCCCGGCCGGCCTCAGGTCCGGCCGCGGCTCGGGCTCGGCGGGCGTCAGCCGTGCTCGCGGAGGTCTTCCTTCCAGGTGCGGAAGCGGGTGTGGCGGGCGCCGCTCGGGCCGACCCCCTCGCCGGAGCCGTCGGGGTGGAGCCGGAAGGTCACCTGCACCGACAGGTCGTCGGCCCGGGCGGCCCAGCAGCAGGCCTCCGCGTCGCGGGGCGGGCCGGCTCGCCAGAGCAGCCAGGGGCCGATGCGGCGCAGGAACGAGGCCGTCGTGCCCGCCGCGGCGCCCGGGTCGTGGCCGGTCGGTCCGCCGTAGCGCTCGCCGAGGGCCAGCAGCTCGGGCGGGACCTCGACCCACGCCGTGGCCGGGATCGTCCGGTCCCGGCTCGGGGTGGCGGGCAAGTCCCCCGTGTGCCGGGGCGTCAGGTCGACGGGTCGCTCGGGAGCGGGGCGCGCCGGCCGCGGTGCCCGCGATCGGTCGGTCGTGTGGTCGGTCGTGCCGTCGGCGTCGGCGTTCGCGTCGGTGTCGGGATCGGTGGAGGCGATGGGCTCATGATGCCCGACCCGCCGGCCGGCCCGCGACGCCCGGCCGGTCGGGGCCGTCGGCGCGGGGCACCCTCAGGTGCAGACGCCGTTCTCCCAGGACTCGCCGGGCTCGGTGCTGCCGGGCGAGTTGAGGTAGAGGCGCACCCAGCCGTCGGCGCCGTCGGCGCCCGGGCGCCAGTTACTCCCGGAGCCGTTGCGTGGCGAGGTCGCCCCGGCACCGCCGGTGCCGCCGCCGTCGTTGGCCACGACCGGCGTGCCGGCGACGCCGAGGTGGGAGCTGCTCCCACCGCCACCGCCGCCACCACCGCCGTTGCGGTTCACGTTGGAGCCCCAGGCACCACCGCCGCCGCCACCACCGCCGGCGGCGAGGTCGAAGAACAGCGCCCGGTCGACCGGCACGGTGATCGTGGCCTGGGTTGGTCACCACGCCGCAGGTGAGCGACGACCTCGGCGGCGCGGCCCGGCGAGGTTGGTGTAGCTGTCGACGACCGCCGGTGCGGCCAGGCCCGCGCCCGCGGTCAGGCCGAGGCGCTCGAGCGCCCGGCGTCGGTCGAGGGCCTCGGGCTCGTGGCCCGTCACATCGCTCTCGGTCATCGGGTCTCCCTCACCAGATGGTCACCGGTCGTCGGTGCCGACCAGCTCGTCGTCGAGGTAGTCGCAGCCCGCCTGCACCAGGGCCGCGGTGAGCGTCGACTTGCCCGCGTCGGGAGCACCGGGCAGCACCAGGACCCGGGTGCTCCGGCGAGGACCCAGCCGGCGAGCGGGCCCAGCACGCTGACCCGGTCGGCGACGAGGTCGTACGCGGCGAAGCGGTCCCCCAAGGGCGCCACCAGCACCCCGTCGGAGCGCTCGATCGGTGCCCCGGCGGCGGTCGGGGCGGCCGGTGCCGACGCGCCCTCCCCGCCGTCACGCTCGATCATCGTGGCCCCTCAACCGCTCCGTCTCCGGGCCGGCACCCTACCGGAGCGCGGGATCGGCGGCGGTGGGCACGTCGCCGTCCGGCGCCGGCCGATCGGGGGTCGCGGTGGCCGACGCCGGGCAGCACCGCGCGCTCGTGGGAAGATGGCGCCGTGGCTGACATCGTGATCTTCGGGGCCGGCGACCAGGGCGAGTGCACCGTCGACGTGGTCGAGCGGGGCGACGAGCACCGCATCGTCGGCTTCGTCGACGACGGGCGCCCGGCGGGCGACGAGGTCGCCGGCTACCCGGTCCTCGGCCGCACCACCGAGCTGGTCGAGCTGCGCCGCCGCCACGGCTTCGACGGCGCGGTCGTGGCCATCGGCGACAACTACCGCCGCCGCCGGGCCGTCGAGGCGGCCCGGGACCTCGACCCGAGCCTGCCCTTCGTCACCGTCATCGACCCGACGGCGTCCATCGGCGGCCAGGTCAGCATCGGGGAGGGCACCGTCATCCAGGCCGAGGCGGTCGTCAACCGGGGCGCGACCATCGGCGTGCACGGGCTCCTCTGCGTCCGGGCCTCGCTCGACCACCACGCCGTCCTCGGTGACTACTCCTCCCTCGCCCCGAACGTCGCCACCGGCGGGCGGGTGCGGGTCGGCAGCCTGACGGCGATCTGCATCGGCTCGACCATCAACCACGGCCTCACCGTCGGTGACCACACCGTCGTCGGCGCCGGCTCCACGGTCGTGCGCAACGTGCGCGACGGCGTCGTGGCGATGGGCACCCCCTGCCGCACCGTCCGTCCCCGCTCGATCGACGACCCCTACCTCTGACGCCGCCGACCGCCCGGGCTCCGGTCGGGCCGGGGCCGGGGGCCGGGGCGAGGGTTCGGGGCGGGCGACAGGTTCGGGGCCGGGACGACGGGTTCAGCGAGTCGGCCGGCCCAGGGACCGGAGGCGGGCGGCGGCGCGGTGCAGCAGGTCGGTGCGGCGCTGGCCCCGGGAGGCGAGGTGGGCGCTCGTCGGCCAGGCGATGGCGGCCAGGTAGGCGAGCTGGTCGGCCCGGGACGGCAGCTCGCTGAGCGCCGCGAGCCTCGTGCGCCCGAACGACGAACCGTCCTCGCGCTGGCTCGCCACCTCGGCCAGCTCGGCCGGCGTGACCCCGACCGCGGACCGCCACGCCGCCCACGCGGGGGCGTCGAAGCGCAGCGCGGCGCGGGCGGCGTCGACCGCCACCGCCAGCACCGCGGTCCCCCGCCAGCGAGCTGCGGTCGCCGCCACGGCCTCGACCGCGATCGCCGGGTCGACCAGGTGGCCGGCGAGGTCCCGGAGGTTGTGCAGCGACGGCGTCGGGGACCCCAGCACCGCGTGGTGCGCGGCGTGCAGCAGCCGGTGCTCGGGGCGCAGCGCGGCCACCATCCGACCGCCCACCTCCACGGCCGCGGGCGCCGCGAACAGCTCCTCCGGCGGCACGCGGACGCCGTGCACCCCGTCGCAGAGGTTGCGGTGCAGGTCCACCTCCACGCCGTCGGGCAGGCGGACCGTCACCGACTTGGCGAAGCGGGCGTCGAAGCCCGGACGGCGCGGCGCCCACGGTCGCTCGCCGCCCAGCGACCCGAGCAGCGCCACCACCCGGTCCATCGCCGCGCCGGGAACGAGCAGGTCGAGGTCGGCGAAGGTCCGCAGCGACGGGTCGGCCCGGTCGAGGTGGGCCTCGGCGGCGCCCTTGAGCAGCACCGGCCGCACGTCGATCCCGTCGAGGCGCTCCAGCAGCTCCAGCAGCCGCCGCTCCAGGTGGAGGCACCAGAGCAGGGCGCCCCGGTGCCCCTCCGCCAGGGCCTCGACCGCCGCCTCGGGCAGGGCGACCTCGCCGGCATCCGCGGCCAGCAGCAGCGGCCCGGTGAGCCGGGCGGTGACGGCCCGGCTCACGAGCGCGTCGGCCGCCTCGGGGTCCAGGTCGAGGCTCGACAGCGCCGGCGCCCCCGGCAGGCCCTGCGACGCCACCACCCCCAGCGCCGCCGCCACCGGGTCCACCAGGCCGGCCCGCGCCTCCCCGTCCTCCCCATCGCCGCGACCGCGTGACGACACGCTCACCGCAGCGCCCCATCCCCGCGACCGCGTGACCACGCGCTCACCGCAGCGCCCCATCCCCGCGACCGCGTGACCACGCGCTCACCGCAGCGCCCCATCCCGGCGACCGCGTGACCACGCGCTCACCGCAGCGCCCCATCCCGGCCGGCGTGTGACCGCGCGCTCACCGCAGCGCCCCGTCCCGGCCGGTGGGTCGGCCCGCGCCGCCCGCCCGCCCAGCGACGGCGACCCTCCCGTCGACCCCGGTGCCGCTCGCCCCGCCGCCCTCTGCGCCGCCGGTCCTGGCCGCGTCGACCACCAGGTCCAGGGCCGCCAGATCGCGGAGCGCGTCCCGCACCAACGACCCCAGGTCGACCACCCCGCCGGACGAGTCGGTCGGACCGGGTACCGGCCGGCCCTCTCCCACCTCGGTGACCGCGCCCGTTCCCGAGTCGCCGGTGACCTGGGCACCGCCCAGGCTCTCGGCATCGCCCAGGAGCCCGGCCAGCTCCGCGGTCAGCTCGGCCTCGGTCCTGGCGACGTCGAGCAGGGCCCAGATCGGCGCGGCGACCCCGCCGAGGCTCCGGTAGGCGCCGTCGACGTCGGCCACGAGCACGGTGCCCCGGAACCACCGCCACGGCATGCCCGGGCGACGGCACCACCGCGCCGCCTCGTCGCTCCCCTGCTGGTCGGCCATCGCCCCGAGGCTAGGTGTCGAGGCGATGGCCGACCGGCCTCACCCGGTGAGGTCCCCGGCGTCGATCCCGACCCGGTCGCCCGCCCCCCGAGACCGCCGCTCGGGGCGGCGGGCACCGGCGGCCTCAGCTCGACGGGGCGGGTTCGTCGACCGACAGGCCGGCGCCGGCGAACACGAGGGCGACGACGCGCCGGACCGCGTCGGTCGACTCGGCCACGCTGCGGCCCTCGGTCTCGCGGCACAGGTTCCAGATCGTCCACGAGGTCGCGAAGCGCAGGCCGTCGAAGAGCGGGGCGGCCCGGTCCCCGGCGGCGGCCAGCTCCGGGCCGAAGACCAGGCGGAGGTGGGCGGTGGCCCGCTCGTGGCCCCGCTCGAACTGGGCCCGGATGGCCGGCGAGGTGGGGGCCTGCAACGACGCCGCCTTGTTGATCGGGTCCATCGCCTCGTTCACCCGGCAGCGCTGGGCGACGAACCGCTCGACCCGCTCCGGCAGCGGCAGCTCCGGGTCGATCGGCTCGGACAGCCGGCGGATGCGGTCGAACGCGAGGTCGCCGAGCTCGCTGAAGAGCGTCTCCAGGTCGTCGAAGTGCTGGAAGACGGAGCGGACCGACACCCCGGCCTGCTCGGCGATGCGCGGCGCGGTGGGGCGCAGGTCGCCCGCCTCCACGAGCGCCAGGGTGGCGTCCACGAGCGCGGAGCGGGTGCGGGCGCCCCGGGCGGCACGACCGTCGACGGCCCCGTCGTCCCGCCGGGCCCCGGCGGCCATCACGGCTGCTGCTGCGAGCCCGTCGGGCTCATCGCTCCCGGCTGCACCGGTCGCTGACGCTTCGGTCACCTCACCAACCTCCCATCGGCGGCCGTGAGCGTACCGCCGACGCCCCCGACCCGCGGCGTGGTTTCCGCACCGGCCGGGCGAACCGCCCGGTGCGGGCACGGGCGCCAGGGCCACGTCCGAGCGGAGGAACCGCGACCGCCGGACCCGCAGCCCCGGCGGTCGGGGTTCGGGCCGGGCTCCGCGGGCCTGTCGGTGGGGGCCGGTAGGTTCGGGTCCATGGCCCTCGCACCCCCCGAGACGCTGTCGCCCTCCAAGGTGTCGTCGTTCGGCGACTGCGCCCTCGCGTTCCGCTACAGCGCCATCGACAAGCTCCCGGAGCCCCCGTCGCCCGCCGCCACCAAGGGCACCCTCGTCCACCTCGCCCTCCAGCACCTCCTCGACCGGCCGGCCGGGCAGCGGACCGTCGAGGCCGCGGACCTCGACCTCGACCGCGCCATCGCCGAGATGGCCGACGACCCCGACCTGGTCGGCCTCGGCCTCGACGTCGAGGCGCTCGCCGCCTTCCACGCCGAGGCCCGCCGCCTCGTCCACCGGTACTTCGAGGTGGAGGACCCCACCGCCGTCACCCCCATCGGCCTCGAACTGATGCTGGAGGCGAGGATCGACGGCCTGCGGCTGCGGGGCATCATCGACCGGCTCGAACTGGACGACGACGGCAACCTCGTGGTCACCGACTACAAGACCGGCCGCTCCCCCGGCACCGCCTATACCCAGGGCCGCCTCGGCGGCGTCACGTTCTACGCGCTCCTCTGCCAGGAGCTGTTCGGGGTGCTCCCGGCCCGGATCCGCCTGCTCTACCTCGGCGACGGCGTGGTCATCACCACCGAACCCACCGAGCAGTCCATCCGGGGGCTGCGCAACAAGGTCGGGGCGCTCTGGCAGGCCGTCGAGCGCGCCTGCGAGCGCGAGGACTTCCGCCCCCGTCCCGGCCCGCTCTGCAACTGGTGCGGCTTCCACGCCTACTGCCCCGCGCAGGGCGGCGACCCGTCGTCGGTCCCGGTCGCCCTCGGCCGCCGCGCCGACGCACCCGGGCCCGTTGCCGCCGCCGGGGTCGGCGGGCCGTAGCCTCGCCGCCGTGCCCGAAGCCGAGCCCGAGCCCCACCCCGAGCGCGCGGAGGCCGCACCCTCCGTCCCGCCCCCCGTGCCCGAGACGCCGGTGGGCGCCGTCGACCGGTTCGACCGCGTCGTGGACGACTGGTGGGGTCGCACCTTCCGTGGCCACCCGAGCCTCGACCGGCTCTTCTACGTGGCCTCGGAGCTGGCCGACTTCAGCGTGCTCTGGCAGCTCGTCGGCCTGGCCCAGGGGCTGCGGGACGACGAGCGGGACGAGGAGGCCGCGGTGCGCCTCGGCGTCGTGCTGATGGCCGAGTCCGCGCTCGTGAACCAGGGCATCAAGCGCCTCTTCCGCCGGCGCCGGCCCGAGCCCGACGAGCCCCGACCGCACCACCTCCGGGCGCCGACGACCAGCAGCTTCCCCAGCGGCCACGCGAGCGCGGCCTTCACCGCCGCCGGCCTGCTGGCACAGCGGGACCCCCGCCTGCGCCCCGTGATCTACGCCGCCGCGGCCGTGGTCGCCACCAGCCGGGTCCACGTCAAGGTGCACCACCCCTCCGACGTGGTCGCCGGCGCCGCGCTCGGCATCGCCTTCGCCCGCCTCGCCCGCCGCGCCTGGCCGCTCCCGCCCCGCCGCTGACCCGCCACCGCGCCGTCGCCACCGGCTCTACGGGTGGCCGGCAGCACTTCGGTAGGGTCGCCCGTCGTGGAGATCTCCGGTTCGGACCTGCCCCCTCGGATGAGCGAGGTCGAGGCGCTCATGTGGGCGCTCGACGCCGACCCGCACCTGTCCTCCAACTTCGCCAACGTCACCGTCCTCGACCGGGTGCCCGACCTCGACCGGCTGCGGCGCACGCTCGGGCGGGCGGTCCACGCCGTCCCGCTCCTCGGGGCCCGGCCGGTCGAGTCGCCCGGCCCGCTCCCGCCCCGCTGGGAGCCCGTCGAGCACCTGGACCTCGACCACCACGTCCGTCACGAGGTGCTGCCCGCCGGCAGCGGCCTGGACGAGGTGCTCCGCCGCGCCGCGGCCCTCACCGCCCGCCGCTTCGACCCGGACCGGCCGCTGTGGGAGTTCGTGGTGTACACGGGCCTGCCCGGCGGCCAGGCGGCCATGGTCCAGAAGCTGCACCACACCATCACCGACGGCAAGGGCGGCATCCGCATGTCGCTCGCGTTCGTCGACCTCAAACGCGACGCACCGGAGCGACCGGAGCCGCCCACCCGCCGCGCGACCCCGCCCGAGCCACCGGGCGGCGAGGCGACCGAGGTGACCGACGCCGCCGACCCGGCAGAGCGGAGCGGGACCGGGGCGGGGCCGCTCGACGCCGTCGCCGGAGCCGTCGGGTCCCTGGCCCGGCGGGGCCTCGACACCGCCGGCACCGTCGCCGTCGGGGTCGCCGATGCGGTCCGGGACCCGGCCTCGCTGGCCGCCACGCTCGCCGGCCTGCCCGCCGAGACGGCCGCGATGGTCCGCTCCCTGCTCCGCCAGCTCGCCGTGGTCGACCGGGCCCGCTCCCCGCTCTGGACCGAGCGCTCGCTCCGGCGGGAGCTGCACGTGTTCCACGTCCCGCTCGACGCGGTGCGGGCCACCGGCAAGGCGCTCGGGGTCACCGTCAACGACCTGTTCGTCGCCGCGGTCGCCGGCGGTGCCGGTGCCTACCACCGCGAGCGGGGCGCCGAGGTGGACGAGCTGCGCCTGTCCATGCCGGTCAGCACCCGCACCGACCGGGCCGTCGGCGGCAACGCCTTCGCCCCCACCCGGGTGCTGGTGCCGCTCGACGCCGACCCGCGCCGCCGGGTCGAGGAGGTCCACCGCCGGCTGGCCGTCACCAAGGAGGAGCGGGCGCTCGGGGCCACCGGGGCGCTCGCCCGCCTCGTCAACCTGGTGCCCGGCCCGATCCTCGTCCGCGCCGCCCGCCAGCAGGTGGCCACGGTCGACCTGGCGGCGTCGAACGTCCGGGCGGCGCCCTTCGACCTCTACATCGCCGGGGCGCTCATGCTCGCCAACCACCCGATCGGCCCGCTCGGCGGCACCGCCTGCAACATCACGACCATGAGCTACCGGGGCGACCTGGACGTAGGCGTCCACGTCGATCCGGCCGCGGTCACCGAGCCCGCCGCGCTGGCCGCGGCCGTCGAGGCCGCGTTCCACGAGCTGCTCACCCTCGGCTGAGCCCGACCCACGCCACGCTCACCGTGGCCGTCAGGGCGGTGTCGGGCGAGCCGGGAGCGTGCCGCACCGCCGACCTCACCACGTCCGTCGCCTCATCCACGATCGTGACCGAGACGAGGCCGACGACGCTCAAGCTCGCGCCGACGACCGCCGGCCCGGTCGACGCCTGCCCCTCGGCGATACCAGCAACGCGCCAACGTCTGCCAGGACGGTCGATGCCTGCCGCTCGGGGCGATCGGCGGCGCGCGGCGGACGAAGGAGACGATCCGATCGGTGGATCCGGTGAGCCCGGTCCGGGCCGTGCGAGAGGGCGGGGCTCCGGTGCGGGCGACGTGGTCCGCCGGGCCCGCTCGGGTCAGACGGTGGCGTCGACGGCGGGGGCGGCCGAGGTGGCCAGCAGGAGGCGCAGGTCGAGGAGCAGGTCGGCGACCTCGTCGGAGGACACCAGCTCACGGTGCTGCATGGTGGGGAGCGCCTGGTCGATCACGGCCAGGGCTTCGAGGATGATGTCTGGCGCAACGGTCTCGGTCACGTCCCCGACTCTATCCAGCCGGCGCCCGCATGCCTCGCCACAGGTGACCGCGGTCGCAGCCTCCCGAGCCGCACGGCGGGCGGGCGGCTCGCCGGTGATGCACCGGGAGCGCGGACGGCTCTCTAGCCTGCTCTGCGTGCCCGCCGTCCCCTCGACCGCCCCGCGCCCCGTGACGCCGCACGCCCGCCCCCGCACCGATCGGGAGCCGGCGGCTTGAGCTACCGGGTGATCCGCCGCCTCGGACGGGGCGGCATGGGGGTCGTGGACCTCGCCGTGGACGAGCACGGCAACCAGGTCGCGCTGAAGCGGCTGTCGCTGCACGGCACCCCGGAGGAGCTGGCGAAGGCCCGCCAGCGCATCCACCGCGAGGCCGAGGTGCTGCTCCAGCTCGACCACCCGGCGATCGTGCGGCTCCGCGAGGTCTACGACGACGGCGACGACCTCGTGCTGGTGATGGACCACCTCGCCGGCGGCAACCTCGCCACCCGCGTGAACGAGGGCGGGCCGCTCCCCTCCGCGCAGATCCGCGACATCGCCGACCGCCTCCTCGACGCGCTCGCCACCGCGCACCGCCAGGGCATCCTGCACCGCGACATCAAGCCGGCCAACGTGCTCTTCGACGCCGACGGCCGCGCCTACCTGGTCGACTTCGGCGCCGCCACCCACCGCGACGCCACCCCCGGCCTGACCGCGACGGAGATGGTGGTCGGCACCCCCGGCTTCATGGCGCCGGAGCAGGCCCGGGGCGAACCCGCCACCGCCGCCTCCGACGTCTTCTCCCTCGGCGCCACCCTCGCCTTCGCCGCCACCGGCCAGGGACCCTTCGGCACCGCGGACCCCCGCGTGCTCATGCTGCGAGCCGCCTCCGGCCGGACCGAGAAGCTCCCGAGGGAGCTCAACCCCGACCTGCGCCGGCGCCTCGACGCGATGCTCGCCGCCGACCCGCTGCGCCGCCCCACCGCGGCGGAGGCCCGCGGCGGCACGGCCGGCACCAGCCCCCGACCCGTGGTGCGCGCCGGCCGGGGCGGGCGCGGCGCCGTCCCCGACCGGCGGGTGCTGGTGGCCGTGGCCGTCGTGGCCGCCCTCCTGCTCGCGGTCGGCGTCGCCCTCGCCCTCGGCGCGTTCCGCCCGGACGACGAGGCCCCGGCCGCACCCGCGACCACGGCCCGGCCCCAGCCCACCACCAGCACCTCCGAGCCCTGCACCGACAAGCCCTACCAGCCGTGCGGCGAGCCGGTGGCGCCCAACACCGACGGCGAGCGCTGCGTGGACGGCGCGCAGGACTACGACGACGATCCCGCCAACGGCTGCGAGGCCGTGCCCGACGACAACCCCACCGACCTGGAGCTGACCGCCGACAACCCGATCACCGGCACGATCGTGCCCGAGGACGAGGTCGACCGGTACCTCCGGCCGGTGGTCGACAAGCCCAACGCCCTCGGCAACGGCACCCTCCACATCCGCTTCACCGCCCCGAAGGGCGCCGTCTACCGCATCACCGTCTACGACGAGGACGGTGACGAGATGGACTCGGCCACGAGCACCAACGGCGAGGAGGTCGACCTCTCCTTCACCGAGCCGAACATCTTCACGGGCGACGACACCACCTTCACCGTGGAGATCCGCAACGAGCCGGGCTTCACCCCCGTCGCCGCGCCCTATCGTCTGACCACCAGCGGCCAGTACTGACCGACCCGGTCGCCCGCCGCCGGACGAGGGGAGCGAGCGAGTGGACGGACGGCACCGGCGATGAACGAGCGCTGGCACCTCGACCTGTTCGGGTTCGGCCTCCTCGTCGGCGTGGGGATCGCCGTGCTCGGCCCACTCGTCCAGTGGGTGGAGCGACGCCTCCGACGATCCGGGATCGGCATCGGGAGCAGGAGGTGGGAGGGCGAGGCCGACGTGCAGCCCGTCCGTTGGGTCACCCTGGCGGTCGCGTTGGCGATCGGCCTTCCCGCGACGACCTCGGCGAGCTGGGCCTGGCTGATCCTGGGGCCGGCGGGCCTGGCGCAGCTACCGCGCTGGCGCGTGCCGGCTCGCTGCCTGCTGGTCATCGTCGTCACCTGGGCGCTGGCTGGCCTGTCCCCACCTCCGGCCACCTCGACGCTGGTCCTCCTCGCCGCGACGGCGACCGCGATCGCCGTGGTCCCGGACCTCCTCGACCGCCGGCACGAGCGCACCGCCACCCGCACCCCGCTCCCCCCGGCGTCCCGGGACGGCACCGGGACCGAGCCCGGCATGGCGACCGGGACCGAAGCCGGGACCGAACCCGGCATGACGGCCGGGGGCGAGCCCGGCATAGCGATCGGGGGCGAAGCCAGGACCGAACCCGGCATGACGGCCGGGACCGAACCTGGCATGACGGCCGGGACCGGCGCCGGCATGACGGCCGGGGGCGACGCCGGCATGACGGCCGGGGGCGAGCCCGGCATAGCGATCGGGGGCGAAGCCGGGGCCGGGGCCGGCGAGGCGCTTCGGGGCACGGCCGTAGACGATCCGGAGCGGGCGTGGGAGGGCGACCAGTGGGGCGGCGGCGTGATCGGGCTCCTGCTCGCCGCCCTGCTGTGGACCGCCGTCCCCGACACCGAGCCGCTCGTGGCCGTCGTCGGCGCGCTCCTGCCCCTCGCGATCCTGGACCTGGTGCGAGGCGCCGACCTGCGACCCGATCCGACCGTCGGCACCGCGATCCTGGCCGCGGCGGTGATCGGCTTCACCGGCCGACCAGCAGGCGCGGTGGTGCTCGTCGCCGTCGTGCCGGTCCACCTCGCCGCCCGCCGGCTCGGCCGGGCCCGGCCGCTCGTGCCTGCCGACCCCGCCGGTCGGGCCGCGCTCGCCGCCACCGCCGTCGCGCTGGTGGCCCTCGGCGTCGCCTGCCGCACCGGCGGCCTGCGGCACGACCTCGCCGGCGCGCTCCCCTTCGCCCTCGCCGCCACCGTCGTCGGCACCGTCGCCACCGCGCTCGCCGTGGCCCGCTCCCGAACGTGGCACTGATCTGCCGCACCGGTGCTACGTACCCGTGCCAGGTTCGGACGACCCCCTCGAACGTGGCACGGTTCTGCCGCACCCGTGCGGCTTTTCCGTGCCACGTTCGAGGGGGTCGAGGCCGAGGGGAGGTCGAGGCCGAGGGGAGGTCCAAGCCGAGGGGGGTCGAGGTCGAGGGGGTCGAAACCCGTCAGAAGAGGCCGAGCTGGACGCCGTCGCCGGACTCGGTGAGGGGGACCCACAGCTCGCCGCCCCGGGGGCCGACGGTGCGGACCTCGATCGCCTCGGGCGCGATCGCCCGGGCCCGGCCCCGCTCGTCGCGCAGGCCGACGGAGCCGTCGCGCTCGCGGCGCAGCACCACGCCCTCGTGGAACCGCTTGTCGCTCGCGCCCCGGTAGCGCACGAGCTGGCCGATCTCCAGGCCGAGCTGGGTCAGCCCGTCGTCGATCGGGGACCTGCGGCTCACGGGTCGGCCGGACCGCCCTCGGGGAGCGCGTCGAGGATGCGGGCCTGGAGGCGGCGCATGCCGGCCAGCCAGCGGTCCAGATCGGTGGCCCGGCGCTCGTAGTAGGTGGCGACCTCGGGGTGGGGCAGGATCAGGAACCGCTCGTCGCGCATCGCCGCCACCACGGCGGCCGCGGCGTCGGCGGGCTCGATCACGCCCTGGGCCACGACGGTGTCGACCGCCGAGCTGCCGGCCGAGGCGATCATGTCGGTCCGCACGCCCTGGGGGCACAGGCACGAGACGAGGATGCCCCGGTCGCCGTAGGTGATGGCCAGCCACTCGGCCACCGCGACCGCCGCGTGCTTGGTGACCGAGTACGGCAGGTCACCGATCTGGCCGAGCAGGCCGGCCGCCGACGCGGTGGACACCAGGTAGCCCTCGCCCCGGGCGAGCATCGACGGCAGCACGGCTCGGGCCGCGTGCACGTGCGCGAGCACGTTGATCCGCCAGATGCGGTCCCAGGTCTCCTCGGTGGCCTCGACGCCGGCACCGGTGCCGATGCCGGCGTTGGAGACGAACACGTCGATCGGCCCGAGGCGGTCCTCGACGTCGGCCACCAGCGCCTCGACGCCCTCGGCCGCGGACACGTCGACCACGTGGCCCTCGGCCCGCTCGCCCAGCTCCGTGGCGGCGGCGTCGAGCCGGCCCCGGTCGACGTCGGCCAGCACCACGTGGCGGGCGCCCTCCTCCAGGTACGCCCGGGCGATGGCGAGCCCGATCCCGTTGGCCCCACCCGTGACGACGGCGATCCGGTCCTTCAGCTCCATGGCCACCGACCCTACCGACCCCCGCCGGGCGGCGGTCCGCAACCGGCGGCCGCACCGATCCGCGAACGGGTCCGCGCAACGGGATCGTTCGTTCCAGATCCGTGTGGTCCCATCACCGCAGCGGAGGGGAGCCGAGGTCCGCAGACCTCGACCGCACCGACACACCCACCACGTCCTCCGCCGCCACGCCGATCCGGCGACCGGGCGCACCCGGCGCGCCCACCCGCCCCACGTCCCACCGATCGAGGAACCGTCCATGCAGCTCCGAACCTCCGCACCGCTGGCGCTCCTGGCGCTCGGCGGGACCCTCCTCCTCCCCGGCGTCGCCGCAGCCGCGCCCCCGGGCGAGCAACAGGCGAGCGTCGCCCACGAGGCGGGCGTCGACCAGCACCCCTTCACCGTCCCCGCCGACGTCTGCGAGATCGCCGTGGAGGTCCACGGGGCCTCGGGCGGCGGGAGCGACGCCGGCAGCGGCACCGCGACGGGCGGTGGGCGGGGCGCCACGGTGACCGCGACCCTCGCGGTCGCACCCGGCCAGGTGCTCCACCTCGTTCCCGGCGGGCGCGGGGCCGACCGGCTCTGGGGCCAGCAGGGCCCGGTCACCTCCGGATTCAACCAGGACCCGGGAGGGCCCGGTGGCGCCAACGGCGGTGGCCGGGGCGGCAACGCCGGCGCCTACTGGCTCGACGGCGACACCCCGCGGCTGGTCGGCGGCGCGGGTGGTGGCGGGGCGTCGGACATCCGCACGTCGCCGTCGCCGGCCGACCGGCTCGTGGTCGCCGGCGGCGGTGGCGGCGCCGGTGCCGGAGCCGTCGGCAGCCCGGCCCGGTTCCGGGGCGGCGACGGCGGCCAGGCACCCGGTGACGGCGGCGAGGGCATCCCGCTCGGCGGGGGCCGCGGCGGCATCGTGGCGGCCGGCGGCGCGGCGGGCGGCACCGGTGGCGGCGACGCGTCGGGCCCGGGCACGGCCACCGACGGCGGTGCCGGTGGCGGCGCGGTCGACACCGGCAGCCCCTCGCCCGAGCCCTGGTCCTACGGCGGCGGAGGCGGGGGCGGCGGCTTCGGCGGCGGGGGTGGCGGCGGTGCCGGGGTGGTCTTCGACGACCGCGGCTCGGTCACCGCCGGCGGGGGTGGCGGCGGTGCCTCGCACGCCGCCGGATCGACCGTCGCCGACGTCAGCTACCTCGACGGCGACCACGAGGGCGACGGCCTGATCGAGCTGGGCTGGACCCCGGAGCCGGGCTGCGACGCCGAGGTCCCGCTCGCCGCCTGGCAGCCCCTGGCCGCCCTCGGCCTGCTGGCCGCCGGCGCCCTCGCCCTCCACCGGTTCCGCCACCCGGCGGGCCGGACCCCGGCCGCGGGAGGTGCGGGCCGATGAGGACCCGACGCATCGCCGCCCTCACCGCCGTCGCCTCCCTCGCCGCGGGCGCGGTGGCCGCGGCCGGCCTCGCCCTCACCGGGTCGCCGGCCGAGGCGCTGCCGACCCTGCGCACCACGTGCAGCCGCGCCGGCACCGCGGTGGTCACCTACTCGTTCGTCATCGACGGCACCTACCCGGCCGGCTTCGAGGTCTACGCGCTCGGCCTCCAGATCGGCAGCGCGCAGGTCTCGCAGACCTTCACCGCCGGCTACGGCGACACGGTGGCCATCTCGCTGGACCTCGGCGTCGCCAGCACGCCGGGCGGCACCGGGTTCCTCCACGAGGAGACCTCGGCCGGCACCTTCGACAACGAGGTCGCCTACGAGGCCCGCGACTGCACCGACGGCACCACCGCCACCACCCGCCCCGGCACCACCGACCCGACCGACCCCGGCGGGCCGACCGGACCGACCACCACCACGCCGGCCGGCACCGGCACCCCGCCCGGCTCAGGGGACTCGGGTGGCTCGGGTGGCTCCGACGGCACCAGCGGCACCGACGGCTCCGACGGCTCGGGTGCCCGGGCCGCCGACCCCGCCGCGGGGGCGACCCCGGTGCGCGCCCGGGCGACCTACACCGGCTGAGCGACCGCTCGTGGCGATCGGTCCCGGACCGCGGTCGACGGCCGCGGTCCGAGGCCGGCCGCCGAGGCCGCCGTCCGGCGCCGGGCCGACCCTCAGACGAGGCCGGCGACGACGTCCATCGTGTCGGCCAGCACGGTGCGGCGGTCGCCGCCCCAGGGCAGCGGCATGAGGACGGGGACGTCGACCCCGGCGTCGACGTAGGCCCGGAAGGCACCCGTCACCGCGGCCTCGTCGCCCACCACGTCGATGGCGTCGCATAGGCGGTCCGACACCGCGGCGACCGCGCCGTCGCGGTCGCCCGCCGCGAAGCGCTCGCGGACCTCGGCCACCTCGTCGCCGAAGCCGGCCCGGGTGAAGTTGACCGCGTAAGCGTCGACCACCGCGTAGGAGAACAGGTCCCGCCGGGCCTTGTCCCGGGCCGCCTCGGTGTCGCCCACGCCGGCGTGCACGTAGGCGTAGATCTCGGCGTCGCCGCCGGCACGCACCTGCTCGACCGACCAGGCGACGTGCGACGCCGGCAGGTAGTTGAGCAGCACGCCGTCCGCGACCTCGCCCGCGAGCGCCAGCATCTTCGGGTTCAGCGCGCCGACCACCACCTTCGGCCGGCGCTCCCCCAGGCGCACGCCGAGGCGGAACCCCTTCACCCGGTAGAAGTCGCCGTCGAAGTCGACCTTCTCGCCGCTCAGGCACGCCTTCACCAGCGTCACGTACTCGCGCACCCGGGCGAGCGGGCGCTCCCCGTAGGGCACGCCGTGCCAGCGGCCGGTGACGACCGGCGAGGAGATGCCGACGCCGAGCAGGACGTCGCGCTCGGGGTGCAGGGCCTGGAGGGTCGCGGCGCCCATCGCCGCCACCATCGGGGTGCGGAGCTGGAGCGCGAGCACGCCGGTGCCGAGGTCGAGGCCGGGGGCGGCGGCACCCGCCGCGGCGAGCAGGGAGAACGCCTCCACGCCGGTGGTCTCGGCGGTCCAGAACGAGCGGAAGCCCAGCTCCCGGGACCGCCGCGCCGTCTCCAGCGCGAGGTCCGGGCCGAGCGTCATGAGGCTGGCGAAGGTGAAGCCGGTGCGATCGAGGGCCATCGCCGCACCCTACGGGAGCCGGGGCCGCACGGCGGCGAGCCGGCCGGCAGGGCAGGCGGGGAGCACGGCGGCGAGGAGTAGAACGGGCGGATGGATGCGGAGACGATCGCGGTCTACGAGGCCGAGGGCGCGGGCTACGCCGAGCGGCGGGGCGTGCAGTTCCCCGAGCGCATCGAGGCGTTCGCCGCGGCCGTCGCGCCCGGCGGGCTGCGCCTCGACCTGGGCTGCGGCCCCGGCCACCACCTGCCGCTGCTGGGGCGGCCGGCGGTCGCGCTCGACGCCGCAGCCGCGATGGTCGCGGCGTCGGCCCGGGCGAACCCCGACGTGGCGGCGGTGCGCGGCGACCTGGCCCGCCTGCCCTTCGGGTCGCTCACCCTCGACGGCGTCTGGGCGTCGAAGGCCCACCAGCACCTGCCCGCGGCCGAGCTGCCGATGGCGCTCGCCGAGGTCCACCGGGTCCTGCGCACCGGCGGCCGCTTCGAGCTGACCGTGTTCGCCGGCGAGGGCGAGCTGCGCACGACCGAAGGCGACGGCGACGACCTCCCCGGCCGCCGCTTCACCTGGTGGGACCCGGACCGCCTCGCGGCGGTGGTCGACGCCGCGGCCCTCGCGGTCGAGCGCCTCGACGTGGTGGCCCTGCCCGGCGGCACCCACCCGCAGATCCACGTGACGGCCACCGCGGACCGCCGCCTCCCCGACCACGTCGGGCCCGGCATGCGGCTGCTGTGCTGCGGCCTGAACCCGTCGCTGCACGCCGCGGACGCCGGCGTCGGCTACGTCAGCCCGTCCAACCGCTTCTGGCCCGCGGTGGTGCGCGCCGGCCTCGCGGAGCCGGCCGACGACCGGGACCCGCGGGCCCTGCTCCTGCGGCACCGCATCGGCATGACCGACCTGGTGAAGCGGGCCACGCCCCGGGCCGACGAGCTGCGCCGCGACGAGTACCGCGCCGGCGTCGAGCGGCTCCGGGCCCTGTGCGCCTGGCTGCGACCGGCCGCGCTCGCGGTGGTCGGCCTCGCCGGCTGGCGGGCCGCGGTCGACCGGCGGGCCACGGTGGGCTGGCAGCCCGAACCGCTCGGCCCGACCCCGGTCTACGTGCTGCCCTCCACGAGCGGGCTCAACGCCCGGGTCACCCTCGACGACCTCGCCGGGCACCTCGCCGCGGCCGCCCAGGGACCGCCCGGCGCCTGAACCGCAGGTGAAATCCGGCGAATGAGGTCGGGTCCGGGCCGATCCACCTGGTTCACTTGGGGCATGGCTCGCCGCACGAAGATCATCGCCACCATCGGTCCCGCATCCGACTCCGAGGCGATGATAAAGGATCTCGCCGAGGCGGGCATGGACGTGGCCCGCATCGGCCTCGCCCACGGCACCCTGGACGAGGCGATCGAGAAGTTCCGCCGGGTGCGCCGGGTGGCCGAGGCGATCGGCCGGCCCATCGGCGCGCTGGTCGACCTGCCCGGGCCGAAGGTGCGGGCCGGCACGATGCCCGAGGCGGGCCTCCTGCTGGAGCAGGGCAGTACGATCCGCCTCACCCCGGGCCACGACGGCTCCACCGCGTCGATGATCCACGTCGACCACGAGGGGCTGCTGGTCGACCTGCACGTCGGCGACAAGGTCGCGTTCGGCGACGGCGTGGTCGCCGCCCAGGTCACCGAGCGGGCCGGTGACCACCTGGAGGCGCTCGTCACCCACGGGGGCCTCCTCCAGGGCCGTCCCGGCGTCCACATCCCCTCGGACCGCCTGCGCATCCCCTCTCCCACCCCCGAGGACCTGCGGATGCTCGACGCGTTCGTGGAGCTGGGCGTCGACATGGTGGCGCTGTCCTTCGTGCGCTCCGCCCACGACCTGCGCCGCGTCGGCGTCGAGCCCGTCCCCCGCGGCCCGCTGGTCATCGCCAAGATCGAGACCCGGGCGGCGGTCGACAACCTGGACTCGATCATCGAGGCGTCCGGCGGCGTCATGATCGCCCGCGGCGACCTCGGCACCGAGCTGCCGATCGAGGAGCTGCCGCACCTCCAGAAGCGGATCCTGGAGCGCTGCATCACGCTCGGCCGCCCCGCCATCACCGCCACCCAGATGCTGGAGTCGATGGTCACCGCCCCCAGCCCGACCCGGGCCGAGGCGTCCGACATCGCCAACGCGGTCTTCGACGGCTCCAGCGCGGTCATGCTGAGCGGCGAGTCCGCCATCGGCAAGGACCCGGTCAACGCGGTGGCCACGATGGCCCGCATCGCCAGCCGCGCCGACGACGAGTTCGACTACGACGCCTGGGGCACCAAGGTGCACCGCATCGCCTCGACCATGCAGCCCCACGTGGACGACACCGTCACGCTGTCCATGACCAACGCCGCCTGGCGGGCCGCCCTCGAAGCCGGGGCCAGCGCCATCATCTGCATCACCCGCACCGGCTTCACCGTGCGCTCCATCGCCCGGTTCCGCCCGCAGGCGAAGATCATCGGCTTCTCGTCCGACCCGCAGACCCTGCGCCAGATCACGCTGAGCTGGGGGGCGACGCCCTTCGCCCTCGACATCGACGAGCAGTCCGACCGCGCCGTCAGCGAGGCCGTCCAGATGGCCACCGACGCCGGCGAGATCCGCCGGGGCGACCTCGTGGCGGTGCTCTCCGGCTCCCCCGAGTACCCGGGCCAGGCCACCGACCTGCTCCGCCTCATCCCCGTCCGCTGACCGCGGCCCCGGCCCCGCCGCCCCGCCGCCCCGGCGACCGCCACGCCCGGCGACGGGCGGCCGACCGGTGGCCGCCGGGTCAGGCCCGGGTCGGGTCGTCCACCACCACGAACAGCAGGCGGCCCGAGCAGGTCTCGTGGCCGTCGACGCTGGCGCGGCCGCGGCCCCAGCCGCCCCGGCCGCCGAGCCGTTCGATCTCCACCTCCAGCACCACCTCGTCGCCCGGCACGACCTGGCGGCGGAACCGGACGTCCTCCACCCCGCCGAAGAGCGGGAGCCGGCCGGCGTGGTCGGGCGAGGCGAGGACCGCGATCGCGCCCGCCTGGGCCAGCGCTTCGAGCTGGAGCACGCCCGGCACCACCGGGTTGGCGGGGAAGTGGCCGGCCAGGAACGCCTCCTCGCCGGTGATGCGCCAGCGGGCGCGCACCGACCGCGCCGGCTCGCAGCGGTCCACCTCGTCCACGAAGCGGAAGGGCGGGCGGTGCGGGAGGAGGTCGACGGGCGACGCGGGGGCGGGGTCCATGAGCCCCTTCGACCGCCGGGGCGGGCGTCACGTCACATCCCGCCGGCGCCCCGAGCCGTCCCCCACAACCCGAGCGATGACCCGGAGAAACTTACCCGCGGGTAGATGAAACGAAGGCGGCACGGGCGCGGTCGGACCCCGGCGAACCACCCCGTTCCCCATCGTGGAGACCCCCCTCGTGCCCCTCGCCGTCGTGTTCCCCGGCCAGGGCAGCCAAGCCCCCGGCTTCGGCCTGCCCTGGACCGACCACCCCGCCTCCGCCCTCGTGGCCGAGGCCGAGGCGGCCGCCGACCGACCGCTGCGCCACCTGCTGGTCGACCCCGACGCCGACCTCGCCCCCACCGACGCCGCCCAGCTCTCGGTGCTGCTCGGCTCCCTCGTCGCCTGGCGGGCGCTGCGGGACGCGGGCATCGAGGAGCCCGTGGCGATGGCCGGCCACTCGCTCGGCCAGATCACCGCGCTCGTGGCCGCCGAAGCCGTCGACCTCGCGGCCGGCATCCGCCTCGCCGTCGCCCGCGCCGACGCGACCGCCGCCGCCCAGGCCCGCGAGCCGGGCGCGATGCTCGCGCTGCTGGGGGCCGACGAGGACCGGGCCCGCCGGGCCTGCGCCGCCGCGCCCGGCGCCGCCTGGCCCGCCAACCTCAACGGCGCCGGCCAGGTGGTGGTCGGCGGCCGACCCGAGGCCCTCGACGCGGTGGCCCGGGCCGCCGCGGACGCCGGGGTGCGCCGCACCCGCCGCCTCGCGGTCGACGGCGCGTTCCACACCCCGCTCATGCAGCCCGCGGCCGACGCCCTCGCCCCCGTGCTCGCCGCCACCGCCTTCGCCGCACCGGCCGTCCCGATCGTCACCAACCACGACGCCCGGCCCGTCGACGGCGCCGACGGCTGGCCCGAGCGGCTCGGCACCCACCTGGTCTCCCCGGTGCGCTGGGAGGACGTCGTCCGCCGGCTCGTCGGCCTCGGCGCCGACACGATCGTGGAGGTCGGCCCCGGCACCACCCTCGCCGGCCTGGTGCGGCGCATCGCCCCCGAGGTCACGGTCCGCAACGTCGCCACCCCCGCCGAGGCCGCGGCGGTCGCCGAGGCGCACCGGCCAGCCGCGCTCGCCGGGCCCGGCAGGGCCGCCCGATGACCGCCACCCTCCACCCCGGCACCGGTCCGGGCGCCGGCGCGGCGCCGCCCGCGGTCACCGCGGACCCCGACGGCGACCGGCTCCGCATCGACGTGCGGCTCGTGGTCGCCCCGACCGCCGGCATCTTCCACCCCGCCGCCGCCCGCACCGTCACCACCGAGGGCGAGATCGTGGAGGCCGGCGGGGTCCTCGGCCACGTCGACGGCCCCGGCCGCACCGAGGCCGTCGCCAGCTTCTGCACCGGCTTCCTCGTCCGCTACCTCGCCCTCGACGGCGAGCGGGTGCGCCCCGGCCAGCCGCTCGCCTGGCTCCACCCGGTCGACCGCCCCACCACCCGCCCCGCCGACGGCGGCCCCCGCCACGGCGGCGTGCGGGCGAGCGCGACCGGGAGCGGCCCGCTCCCGTGACCGCCACCCTCCACACCGACGCGCCGGCCGCCTCGCCGCCGGGCGACCCCGCCCCGGCCGGCGCAGCCGGGCGCGCCCCCCTCGCCCCCGTCCGCCTGCGTGGCTTCGGCGGCGCCCTGCCCGCCCGCCGGATCACCAACGACGACCTCGCCGCGGTCCTCGACACCAGCGACGAGTGGATCGCCGGCCGCACCGGCATCCGCGCCCGCCACCACGCCGAGGCCGAGACCACCGCGTCGCTCGCCACCGGTGCCGCCCGCCGGGCGCTGGACGACGCCGGGGTCGTGGCCGGCGACGTCGACCTCCTGGTCGTCGCCACCTCCACCCCCGACACCCCGTGCCCCGCCACGGCCGCCCGCGTCGCCGCCGAGCTGGGGATCACCGGCGGCGCCTTCGACCTCAACGGCGCCTGCACCGGCTTCGTCCACGCCCTCGTCACCGCCGCCGCCCACCTCACCGTGACCGGGGCCCGCACCGCGCTCGTCGTGGGCGCCGACCGGTTCCGGAGCCTCGTGGACCCGACCGACCGCTCGACCGCCGTCCTCTTCGGCGACGGCGCCGGGGCCGTCGTGGTCACCGCCGCGGCCGCGGGCCCGGGCGCGCCGGGCATCCTCGCCGTCCACCTCGCCGGCGACCCCGGCGGCACCGAGGTCCTGGAGGTCCCCGCCGGGCGGCCGTGGCTGGCGATGGACGGCCCGGAGCTGTTCCGGCGCGCCGTCCGCGCCCTCGTCGACTCCGGGCGCCGGGTGCTGGACGACGCCGGGGTCGAGCCCGGCGAGGTCGACCTGTACCTCCCCCACCAGGCCAACGCCCGCATCGTCGCCGCGGCGGCGGATCGCCTCGGCATCCCCGCCGATCGGGTGGTCTACGACATGGCCGAGCGGGCCAACACCTCGGCCGCGTCCATACCCCTGGCGCTGGCCGACGCGGTGGCCGCCGGGCGCCTCCGACCCGGCGGCCACCTGCTGCTCAGCGCCATCGGCGCCGGCCTCGGCTGGGGCTCCCTCCACCTCCGCTGGGACCGATGAGCCCCGACACCACTCCTACAGCCTCCGCCGCCGACACCGCCGAGGGCCGCACCGCCCCCGCCGACACCGCCGCCGAGCGGGTCGCCCTCGTGAGCGGCGGCTCCCGGGGCATCGGCGCCGCCGTCGCCCGGGGCCTGGCCGCGGCCGGCCACCCCGTGGCCGTCGGCTACCGCTCCGGCGAGGCCGACGCCCGGGCGCTCGCCGCGTCGATCGAGGCCGGGGGCGGCCGCGCGCTCGCCGTCGCCGTCGACGTGACCGATGCCGAGAGCGTCGACGCCGCGGTCACCGCGGTGGAGGAGGGCCTGGGCCCGGTCTCGGTCCTCGTGAACAACGCGGGCGTCACCGCCGACGGGCTCTTCCTCCGCATGGACGAGGCCCGCTGGCGCGCCCCGCTCGACACCAACCTCGACGGCACCTACCGGCTCACCCACCGGGTCGTGCGCGGCATGGTCCGGCGCCGCTGGGGCCGCATCGTCAGCCTGTCGTCGGTGGTGGCCCTCACCGGCTCGGCCGGCCAGGCCAACTACGCGGCGGCGAAGGCGGCGCTCGTCGGCTTCAGCCGCTCGCTCGCCCGGGAGCTGGCCGAGCGGTCCATCACCGTCAACGTCGTCGCCCCCGGCCCCATCGCCACCGACATGCTCGCCGCCGTGGGCGAGGACCGAACCGGCGCCCTCGCGGACGCCGTGCCCGTCGGCCGCCTCGGCCGGCCCGAGGAGGTCGCCGCGGCGGTCACCTACCTCGTCGGCGACGGCGCCGCGTACGTGACCGGCGCCGTCCTGCCCGTCGACGGCGGCCTCGGCCTCGGCCACTGATCCACACCCCAACCCCACCCAACCCCTGCCAGGAGCACCCATGAACCGCACCGACATCGTCGACGCCGTCTACGACGCCTGCGTCGAGATCCTGAAGGTCGACAAGGCCGACCTCTCCGAGGCGACCGCGTTCGCGGACGACCTCGACGCCGACAGCCTCGCCCTCGTGGAGGTCGTCATGGAGCTGGAGGAGCGCTTCGACCTCCGCATCCCCGAGGACGAGCTGGAGGGCGTCGCCACCATCGGCGCCGCCGCCGACCTCGTCGCCGGGCACCTCGCGGCGGCCTGAGGTGGCCTCCGCCGACCACCGCCGCCCCGACGGCTCGGCCCGGGTGGTCGTCACCGGCCTCGGCGCCGTCACCCCCGCCGGCGGCGACGTCGAGCAGACCCTCGCCACCGTGCTGGCGGCCCGGCCCGCCGCCGCGCCCATCACCACGTGGGACACCGAGGGCCACCCGGTGACCTTCGCCGCCGCGGTGGCGGACGTCGACCCGGCCGGCCTGATCGACGCCCGGGAGGCCCGCCGCATGGACCGGGCCAGCCGGCTCGGCCTCGTGGCCGCCGAGGAGGCGCTCGGCCGGGCCGGCCTCCTCGACCCCGACGTGGTGCTCGACCGCGGCCGGGTGGCGGTCGCCATCGGCACCGGCGTGGGCGGCATCCTCACCCTGGAGGACCAGATCGAGACCCGGGTGACCCGCGGTGTGCACCGGGTCAGCCCGCTGCTCATCCCGATGATGATGGCCAACGCCACCTCGGGCCTCGTGGCGCTGCGCCACGGGTTCCGGGGCGCGGCCTTCAGCGTCGCCACCGCCTGCGCGTCGGGCACCAACGCCATCGGGGAGGCCGCCGACCTCATCCGGGCCGGGCGGGCCGACGTGGCGGTGGCCGGCGGCACCGAGGCGTCCATCACGCCCACCGCGATGGCGGCCTTCGCCCGCATGGCCGCGCTCAGCACCCGCAACGACGACCCGGCCGCTGCCTCGCGGCCCTTCGACCGGGACCGCGACGGCTTCGTCATGGGCGAGGGCGCCGGGGTGCTCGTGCTGGAGTCCGCCGAGCACGCCGCCCGGCGCGGCGCCACCGTGCTGGGCGAGGTCGCCGGCTACGGCGCCACCTGCGACGCCCACCACATCACCGCCCCCGACCCCGACGGCACCGGTGCCGTCGCCTGCATGCGCCAGGCGCTCGCGGACGCCGGCTTCGAGCCGGCCGCGATCGGCCACGTCAACGCCCACGGCACCTCCACCCCGCTCAACGACGCGGCCGAGTCCGCCGCCACCGCGAAGGTGTTCGGCGCCGACGGCCCCCCGGTCACCTCCACCAAGGGCGTGACCGGCCACCTGGTGGGCGCGGCCGGCGCGGTGGAGGCCGTCCTCGGCCTGCGCTGCGCCGCCGCCGGCACGGTGCCGCCCGTCGCCAACCTCACCGAGACCGACGTCGAGGCCCCGGTCGACCTCGTCGCCGGCGAGGTCCGCCGCATCGCGACCGCCCCCGTGCTCTCCAACAGCTTCGGCTTCGGCGGCCACAACGCGTCGCTCGTCCTCGTCCCGGCCTGACCGCCGGCCACCACCGAAGCCCGAGCCCGTGACCGTCCTCGACCGCACCACCGCCACCCCCATCGGCGCCGACCGCCCCGACGCGGCCCACGCCGAGCTGCGCGAGATCGACGGCCGGACCGTCAGCTTCTTCCGGGTCGACGGCCGCCGGGCCGACAGCTCGGGCGCCGCGGAGGCGGAGGTGGTGGAGCGGGCGCTCGTCCTCGCCGAGCAGATCGGCTGCCCGGTGGTGGGCATCGTCCGCTCCGTGGCCGTCGACGGCGACGGGCCGGGGCTCGACGCGCTCGTGGCGTGGGGCCGGGTGGCCGCCCGCGCCGTCCGGCTGTCGGGCGTCGTGCCCCTGCTGCTCGGCGTGACCGGGCCCCTCCACGGCAGCCTCACCCCGATCGTCGGCCTCGCGGACCACGTGGTGGTCACCCGCGACGCCACCGCCTACGTGAACGGCCCCGACCCCGTCCGGGCCGTCACCGGCCTCTCGCTGCACCCGGCCGACCTCGGCGGCCCCGAGGTCCACCTGACCCGCTCCGGCCTCGCCTCCCTGCTCGCGGACGACGAGGCCGACTGCCTCGCCGCGCTCGCGGACCTCCTCGCCCACCTCCCCGACAACAACCTGGCCGACGCGCCGCGCCCACCGAGCACCGACCCGCTCCAGCGGGACTGCACCGCGGGCGCGGTGGTGCCCGCGGAGCCGCAGCGGGCCTACGACGTGCGCGACGTGCTCGCGGACGTCCTCGACCGCGACAGCCTCCTGGAGGTGCACGCCGCCCACGCCCCCAACCTCGTCACCGCCTACGGGCGCCTCGACGGCCGGTCGGTCGCCGTCGTCGCCAACCAGCCCGCGGTGCGCGCCGGCACCATCGACATCGACGCCTCGACCAAGGCGGCCCGCCACGTGCACGGCGCCGACGCGCTCGGCCTGCCCATCCTCACCTTCGTGGACACCCCCGGCTACGAGCCGGGCCGGGACCTGGAGTGGCGGGGCATGATCCGCCACGGCGCCAAGCTCGTGCACGCGTACGCCGGCGCGACCGTCCCCCGCCTCGGGGTCATCCTCCGCAAGGCGTACGGCGGCGCCTACATCGTCATGGACTCCCGCACGATGGGCAACGACCTCATGCTCGCCTGGCCCACCGCCGAGGTGGCGGTGATGGGCGCCGCGGGCGCGGTCGCCGTCCTGCACCGGCGCGCCCTGGCCGAGGCCGCCGACCCCGACGCCCGCCGGGCCGAGCTGGAGGACGAGTACCGGGTCACGTTCCTGTCGCCGCGCATCGCGGCCGAGCGCGGCCTCGTGGACCAGGTGATCGACCCCGCCGACACCCGCCGGGTGCTCGGCCACGCCCTCGGGCGCCTCGCGAACAAGCGACCGGTGCTCCCCCAGCGCCGCCACGCCAACGAACCCCTCTAACCTCGCCCCGCCATCCACCCAGGAGAAGCCCCGTGCTGCTGCAGGACAAGACCGTGCTCGTGACCGGCGTCCTCACCCCGTCGTCCATCGCGTTCACCTGCGCCCGCCTCGCCCAGGAGCAGGGGGCCCGGGTGGTGCTCACGTCCTTCGGCCGGGCCCTGTCGGTGACCCGGCGCGCCGCCCGCCGCCTGCCCGAGCCGCCCGAGGTCCTAGAGCTCGACGTCACCAGCCCGGCCGACCTCGACGCCCTCCCGGAGCGGCTCGTCGGCCACGCCCCGCTGCACGGGGTGGTGCACGCGGTGGGCTTCGCGCCCGCCGACTGCCTCGGCCACGACGACGGGCTCCTCGGGGCGTCGTGGGACGACGTGGCCACCGCGGTGCACGTCTCCACCTACTCGCTGGCCTCGCTCACCCGGGCCGTGCGCCCGCTGCTGGCCGAGCGGGCCTCGATCGTCGGCCTCGACTTCGACGCCGCCCTCGCCTGGCCGGCCTACGACTGGATGGGCGTCGCCAAGGCCGGCCTGGAGTCCGCGTCGCGCTACCTGGCCCGCGACCTCGGCCCCGACGGCGTGCGGGTCAACCTCGTGGCCGCGGGGCCGCTGCGCACCGTCGCCGCCCGCAGCATACCGGGCTTCGCCGCCATCGAGTCCGTGTGGGAGGAGCGGGCCCCGCTCGGCTGGGACGTCGACGACCCCGAGCCCGCGGCCCGCGCGGTGGTGGCCCTGCTGTCGGACTGGTTCCCGGCCACCACCGGCGAGATCGTCCACGTCGACGGCGGCGTCCACGCCGTCGGCGCCGCCCTCCCCCGCCCCTGACCCGGCTCCCCGGGGCTGGGCGTCCCGAGGGCGGTGCCGGGCCGGGCACCGCCCGGGCCACGTCCGGCTCAGGGCAGGTTCGGGGCCCGGGGGTCGCGGTCGTCGGGGAGCGTGCGCTCGCCGGGCTTGTGGAGGAACCGGGCGGCGGCGACGCCGCCGAGCGCGCCGAAGAGGTGGCCCTGCCAGGAGATGCCGGGCCGGGGCAGCAGGCCCCACAGGACCCCGCCGTAGAGGAACAGCACCACCAGGCCGCCGAGCAGGTAGGCGATCTTGATCTCGAAGATCGCCCGGGCCAGCAGGTAGGTGAGGTAGCCGAAGACGAGGCCGCTGGCGCCGATGGTGACCGACTGCGACGGCGACAGCAGCCACACGCCGAGGCCGCTCGTGAGCCCCACGATCGCGGTGACCTCCAGGTACCGGACGGTGCCGCTCGCGGCGATGAGCCAGCCGAGCACGAGGAACGGGATGGTGTTGGAGACGAGGTGGCCGATGCCGCCGTGCAGGAACGGCGACAGCACCACGCCCCGCAGGCCGACGAGGGTGCGGGGCCGGATGCCCCAGCGGTCGAGGTCGGTGCCGGGCAGCAGGTCGACCGCCTCGACCACCCACATGACCGCGACGAGGCCGGCGACGACAGCGAAGGGCCGCAGCCACTCGGGGAGCTGGCCGCCGGGGACGGGGGCCGGTGCCGGATCGGTCATGGCCAGCAGTGTCCCACGCCCGCGGGCGGCCCCGGTCGGCGCGCCGCCCGCAGCCGTGCCCGGGGAGGCGGCCGGTGGGTCGCTCGCTCGTCGGGCACGCTCAGCGGGGCGCGAGGTCCCGGACGGCCTGGCGCTGGTCGAGCCCGAACGGCAGGATCGCGAGCGCCGGGGTGGTGACGCCGTTCTCCTGGTAGCGGGCGATGTGCTCCCGGCACGCCTCGGGGCTGCCGTGCACGATGAGCGTGTCCACCAGCTCGTCGGGGATCGCGGCGAGCGCGCCCTTGCGGTCGCCGGCCGCCCACAGATCCCACATCGGCTGGAGCATCTCGCCGCGGCCGAGCCAGCGGTGGAACTCGGCGTAGACGGGCACGGACAGGTAGGCGGCGATGGCGAAGCGGCCGGCGCTCATGACGAGGTCGCGATCGGTGGTGGGCGCCACGAAGATGCGGGCCACGATCTCCTTGTCGGGGCCGCCCTCGTGGACGTGGGGCGCCACCCGGGCCACGTCGTCCGCGCCGAGCCAGTTGACGATGGCGCCGTCGCCCTCCCGGCCGGCCATGCGCAGCATGCCCTGGCGCAGGGCGGCGACGAGGATCTTCGGCTGCTCGGCCGGCACGATGCCGAGCTTGAAGCCGTCGACCGAGAACGTGTCGTAGTCCTGGCGCACCTTCTCGCCGGTGAGGGCGGTGCGCAGGAACCGCACCACGTCGCGGGTGCGCTTGAACGGCTCCTCGAACGCGAGGTCGTTCCAGCGCTCCACGATCACGTTGGAGGAGGTGCCGATGCCGAAGGCCACCCGGCCGGGGGCGGCGTCCGCGAGCGACGCGACGCACTGGGCGAGGGTGGCCGGGCCGCGGGTGAAGGAGGGGACGATGGCGCTGCCGAGGCGCAGCGACGGCGCCCACTGCGAGGCGAGCACGAGCGGCGTGAACCCGTCGGCGCCGTTGGCCTCGCTCGACCACACGTCGGTGTAGCCGAGGTCGGCGAGCTCGACGATCCGGTCCCGCTGCTCGGCGAGCGGGACGCCGTCGAAGGGGATGGTCATGCCGTAGCCGGTGGTGGTCACGTGGCGCTCCTGGGGTGGGGGGACGGGTGCGGGCGGAGGGGGCGGGGGTGCGGGCCGGGGGGGGTGCGCTCAGGCTGTCACGCCGGGGCGTCGGCCGCTCGGGCGGCGCGGGCCTCGTCCACCGCGCGGCGGCGCCGGGCGAGCTTCTCCTCGTTCCAGAACCGCACGATGGTCGACTGGCTGGCGGTGGCGAGCAGCGCGCCGTCCTGCGCGTACATGCGGATGGTGCCGTGGCCGAAGCCGTTGGCGATGCCGTCGATCTGGATGTCGACCAGCACCCACTCGGTGGGCACGAGCCGCACGATGCGGATGGTGTTGTCGAGGCTGTTGCCGCCGGCGTGGGCGCCGAGTGCCTGGCCGATGCCGAAGGGCACGTAGTCGCCCAGGATCGCCAGCTCGGCGGCGGACGTGGCGTCGAGGTCGCGCACCCGCACCCACAGCGCGGAGCGGCCGCCGGGGGCCGGGTTGCCGTCGATGTCGTCCCAACCCCGGGCCACCGCGAGGCGGGTGTCGAGGTGGTTCATGATCGAGTCGACGCCGGGCGTCGTCGGCATCCGCCGCGGGCAGGCGTCGGGGTCGGGCACCTCCGGCGGCGCGGTGAACGTCTCGTCCACCTCCAGGGGCCGGCGGCCGAGCGCGGCGTTGACCGTGAAGATCTCCCGGTCGTTGACGTGGCCGACGATGCGGGCCTGGGTGCTGTTGCGGCCGCTGACCGGGATGGTGACGTCCAGGTCGACCACCTCGCCGGTGTTGGCGTAGCTCAGGAACTGGGCGGTGGCCCACACGACCGGCCGCTCGGTGGTCTGCTCCAGGGCGCACACCGCGGCCGCCAGCCCGCAGCCCCCGAACAGGAACCGCTCGCCGGTCGACAGCCGCTCGGCGACCGGCAGGTGCCAGCGGTACGGGTTGTGGGTGGCCTCCAGGCCGAGGAACTCCTTGATCTCCACGTCGCCCACGGTAGGCGACCGGCGCCCCTCGACTTGACCCCGGGGTCAAGGCGGGGACCGGCGGCCCCGCCGGCCCGGGGGAGCGACGCCGGCGAGGCCCGCGGCGAGCCGGGTTAGCGTGAGGCCATGTCGATCCGCCACGTGGTGCTCATGAGGTTCCGGTCCGGCACCGACGCCGCCGCCGTCGACGCGCTCACCGCCGGGCTGCGGGGCCTGCCCGAGCGCATCCCCGAGATCGCCGGCTACCGGGTGGGCCCCGACCTCGGCCTCACCGACGACACCTGGGACTTCGCGGTCACCGGCGACTTCGCGTCGGTGGAGGACTTCCGCACCTACCGGGACCACCCCGACCACCAGGCGGTGATCCGCGACCTCATCGCACCGCACGTCGAGTCCCGCCTCTCGGTCCAGTTCGAGACCTGACGCGGCGCCACCGAGCGAGGGCGGGGGCGCGGGCGTAACGTCCCCCGCCATGACCGACACCCCCTGGCAGGGCGACGCCTGCTCGCTGGTCGACGCCTACCGCGCCGGCACCCGCTCCCCCGTCGACGAGGTCGACGCCACCCTGGCCGCCATCGAGGCCAGCGACCTGAACGCGTTCGTGCACCTGGACCCCGAGCGGGCCCGGGCGGCCGCGGCGACCGCGGATGTGGCCAAGCCCTTCGGCGGGGTGCCGATCGGCGTGAAGGCGCTGGAGGCGGTGGCCGGCTGGCCGTGGACCGAGGAGTCGGTGGTGTTCGCCGATCGGGTCGCGGACCTCACCTCCACCCACATCGAGCGCATCACCGGCGACGGCGGGGCGATCCCGGTGGGGCTCACGTTCGCGTCGGAGTTCGGCGGGCTCAACGTGTCGGTCAACAAGCTCCACGGCACCTGCCACAACCCGTGGGCGCACGACCGCACCGCCGGCGGCTCCTCGGGCGGATCGTCCGCGGCGGTGGCGGGCGGGCTCGTGCCGATCGCCTCCGGCGGCGACGGCGGCGGCTCCATCCGCATCCCCGCCGGCTTCTGCGGCCTCGTGGGCATGAAGGGCACGGCCGGGCGCATCCCCCGCGGCCCCCGCACCCAGATCCACCCCCTGACCGTGGTGCTCGGCTGCCAGGCCCGCTCGGTGCGCGACGTGGCCCGCTGGTACGACGTGGCCAACGGCTTCGACCACCGCGACCCCTACTCGCTGCCCCGCGTGGACGGCTGGGAGCGGGACCTGGGCACGTTCGACCTCGCCGGCAAGAGGGCGGTGATCGCGCCCACCCTCGGCAGCGCGGTGGTGCGCCCCGAGATCGTCGAGCGGGTCACGAACGCCGCCACCGCGCTCGCGGCCGAGGTCGGCCTGGTGCTGGTCGACGTGCCCGTGGAGCTGCCGCCGCTCGACCTCACCTGGGCGCTCGGCAACCTCGTCACGCTGCACCTCGACCTCCAGGGCCGCTGGCCCGAGTGCCGCGACGACCTCACCAGGGAGATGGCCTTCGGCCTCGACCTGGCCGAGCAGCTCCTCGACGTGCACGCGATGGCCCGCAGCGAGGAGGCCCGCACCGCGGCCAACGAGCGCATGGCGGCGATCTTCGACGAGGTCGACGTGGTCTTCGCGGCCACCAACCCCGACGTGGCGTTCCCGGCCGAGGTCGCGATGAACACGCGCGTCGGCGAGCGCAAGGTCGACGGCGGCAACAACGGCGCGCTCACGATCCCGGCGAACATCTCCGGCCACCCGGCCGTCTCGGTGCCGATCGAGCCGCTGGACGGGCTGCCGGTGGGCCTCCAGATCATCGGGCGCCACCACGAGGACCAGCTCCTCCTCGACCTGGCCCTGGCCGCGGAGCGCCTGCTGCCGTGGCCGCTCGTGGCCCGCTGAGCCCGGGTCTCGGCCGATCCGCCGGCGGCGGCGGGAACATCCGGGGGCGGGGCCGGGTTGCAGGAGGTGCAACCGCTCGACAGGCGAAGTCGAACACCTGTACGCTTGCGGGAGCCGTGGGGTTCGGAGGCGATCCCCACGAGATTGTCAGCCCCCCTGAGGATGATGCGGACATGGCACGGCAACTCACCCTGATAACCAGCAGCACCTCGTGGCGCCTCGATGCCCGGACCAAGGAGATCGGCCGTCGCGGCCTCGCCGAGGCCCGGGCGGCGCTGGCGGCCCACCGCCCCGCCGAGGCTCGTCCCGACGAGCGGCCCGACGCCGCCTGACCCGTCGACTTGACCCCCGGGTCAAGGCACGCGAGTACGCTGCCCCCATGAGCGAAGTCGTCATCGTCGAAGCCGTCCGCAGCCCGGTCGGGAAGCGCAACGGCGGGCTGTCCACCCTCCACCCCGCCGACCTGCTCGGCACCGTGCAGCGGGCGGTGGTCGAGCGGGCGGGCGTCGATCCCGCCGCCGTCGACCAGGTCGTGTCCGGCACCGTCTCGCAGGTGGGCGAGCAGTCGTTCAACCTCGGCCGCACCGCCTGGCTCGGCGCCGGCCTGCCGCTGGAGACCGCCGCCACCACCGTGGACACCCAGTGCGGGTCCTCCCAGCAGGCCACCGGCCTCGCCACCGCGCTGGTGGGCGCCGGGGTGGTCGAGGTGGCCGTCGCCTGCGGCGTCGAGTCCATGAGCCGGGTGCCCATCGGCGCCAACTCCACGGGCGACTACGGCCGCCCCATCGCCAAGTCGTACTTCGCGCAGTACGAGTTCACCTCGCAGTTCGAGGGCGCGGAGCGCATCGCGGACCGCTGGGGCATCACCCGGGACGACGCCGACGCGTTCGGCCTCCGCTCCCAGCAGCTCGCCGCCCAGGCGTGGGCCGAGGGCCGCTTCGACACCCAGATCGTCGGGATCGACGCCCCCGACCTCGGCGAGGACGGCAAGCCCGCCGGCACCACCCACCGGGTGGGCCGGGACGAGGGCCTGCGCGACACCACCCTGGAGAAGCTCCAGGGCCTCAAGCCCGTCGCCCGCGAGGACGGCGTGCACACCGCCGGCTCGTCGTCGCAGATCTCCGACGGCGCCGGTGCCCTGCTGCTCACCACCTCCGAGAAGGCCGCCGAGCTGGGGCTCACGCCCCGGGCCCGCGTGGTCGACACGTGCCTGGTCGGCGTCGACCCGGTCCTCATGCTCACCGGCCCCATCGACGCCACCCGCCGCCTGTTCGAGCGCACCGGCCTCGGGGTGGACGACATCGACGTGTACGAGATCAACGAGGCGTTCGCCTCCGTCGTCCTCGCGTGGGCCAAGGAGCTGGAGGTCCCGATGGACCGGGTGAACCCCAACGGCGGCGCCATCGCCCTCGGCCACCCGCTCGGCGGCACGGGCGCCATCCTGGCCACCAAGGCGCTCCACGAGCTGGAGCGCACCGGTGGCCGCTACGGCCTGATCTCCATGTGCTGCGGCGGCGGCCTCGGCACCGGCACGATCATCGAACGCCTCTAGGGCGACAGCCCTCGCCCGACTCCTCCCCGGGCGAGCCGGGTGCGGCACCCCGACCTTCCACGCCGGGGGCGCCGCACCCGACCCCCTCCCCGTCCCGTCCGGGACCGCGCGGCAGCCGCCGACGAGCCGACAGCGCCTCGATCGGAGCCGACCGTGACCGTCCCGCACCCCGCGCGCCCCTCCCCCTCCCCCGCCCACCTCGACCGCCGGCGGCGCCGCGGCGCCCGCCCACCGGCGGCGTGGGGCGCCGCCCCGGTCGCCCTCGCCCTGGCCGTCGCCGTCGTCGTCGCCTCGCTCGCCGGCTGCCGCAGCCGGCGGCCGGCCGACGCGGCCCGCCTGCCCGACGGCACCGCCGCGCAGCCGGCCACCGTGGCGAGGGTGGTCGACGGCGACACCGTGGTGCTCGACGTCGGTGGCGACGGCGCCGAGCACGCCCGCCTGCTCGGCGTCGACACGCCCGAGACGGTGAAGCCCGACCACCCCGTCGAGTGCTTCGGCCCCGAGGCCTCCACGCGCACGGCGGCGCTGCTGCCGGCGGGCACCGCGGTCCTGGTGCAGCGCGACGCCGAGGCCCGGGATCGCTACGGGCGCCTCCTCGTCTACCTGTGGCGGCGGGCCGACGGGCTGTTCGTGAACCGCGCCCTGCTCGCCGACGGCTACGCCCGGCCGCTCAGCATCGCCCCCAACACCGCCCGCCGAGCCGAGCTGTCGGCCGCGTCGGCCGGGGCGCGGGCCCGCGGCGCCGGGCTGTGGGGTCGCTGCCCGCCGCCTTCCGGGTCCCCGTGACCCATGACCGGGTCGGCCGTCCCCGGGGCTATCTCACATACGAGATACCTTGGGCGGATGCCGCAGCCCACCCCCCGCCTCTTCGGTGAGCGCATCCGAGACGCCCGCAAGCTCCGCGACCTCACCCAGCAGCAGCTCGCGGAGCTCATGGACACCAGCCAGAGCGCCATCGGGCGCATCGAGTCCGGCCAGCAGAACCTCACCCTCCAGATCATCGGCCGGTTCGCGGACGTCCTCGACGTCGACCTCCTGACCGGCAGCCCCGCCGCCGACGCCCCCGCGGCCCCGGACCCGGCCGCCGCCCCGAAGCCCCTGCACCTGCGGGTGAACGGCCCGACCACCCTGCGCGGCGCCATCGACGTGAAGTCGTCGAAGAACGCCGGCGTGGCGCTCCTGTGCGCGTCGCTGCTCAACGCCGGCACCACCACGCTGCGCAAGGTCGCCCGCATCGAGGAGGTCAACCGGCTCATCGAGGTGCTCGAGAGCGTGGGCGTCACGACCGAGTGGCTCGACGGCGGGGACCTGCGCATCACCCCGCCGGCCACGCTCGACTGGTCCAACGTCGACGCCACCGCCGCCCGGCGCACCCGCTCGATCATCATGTTCCTCGGCCCGCTCCTGCACCGCAGCGACGCGTTCGAGCTGCCCTACGCCGGCGGCTGCGACCTCGGCCTCCGCACCGTCGAGCCCCACCTGACCGCCCTGCGGCCCTTCGGCCTCACCGTCACCGCGACCGACGGCTGGTACCACGCCACCGTGGAGCCGGGTGTCGGCCCCGACCGCCCGATCGTGCTCACCGAGCGCGGCGACACCGTGACCGAGAACGCGCTGCTGGCGGCGGCCCGCCACCCGGGCGAGACGGTCATCCGCAACGCCAGCCCCAACTACATGGTCCAGGACCTCTGCTTCTTCCTCCAGAAGCTGGGCGTGCAGATCGAGGGCATCGGCTCCACCACGCTCCGGGTGACGGGGTGCGCGTCGATCGACGTCGACGTCGACTACGCACCCTCCGAGGACCCCATCGAGGCCATGTCGCTGCTCACCGCCGCGATCCTCACCCGCTCGGAGATCACGGTCCGCCGGGCGCCGATCGAGTTCCTCGAGATCGAGCTGGCGGTGCTGGAGGGCATGGGCTTCCGCTACGACCTCGGCCCCGAGTACACCGCCGAGAACGGGCGCACCCGCCTCGTGGACATCACGACCCACCCGTCGGACCTGCGAGCGCCGATCGACAAGATCCACCCGCTGCCGTTCCCCGGCCTCAACATCGACAACCTGCCGTTCTTCGCGGCGATCGCCGCCACCGCCCAGGGCTCGACGCTCGTGCACGACTGGGTGTACGAGAACCGGGCGATCTACCTGGTGGAGCTGAACAAGCTCGGCGCCGACATCCGCCTGCTCGACCCGCACCGGGTCATGGTCGCCGGCCCCACCCGGTGGTCGGGCACCGAGGTCGTCTGCCCCGGCGCCCTGCGCCCCGCGGTGGTCATCCTCCTGGCGATGCTCGCCGCCAAGGGCACCTCGGTGCTGCGGTCCATCTACATCATCAACCGGGGCTACGAGGACCTGGCGGAGCGGCTCAACCGCCTCGGCGCCGACATCGAGACCTTCACCGACGACTGATGCGCGCCGCCCCCGGCGATAGCGTCCACCCCGTGAGGTGCCCGTCATGACCGAACTCCTCGAACGCCTCGGCTTCGCCGCCGATGCCCGGGTCGTCATCGTCAACGCCGACGAGCTCGGCCTCAGCCACGCCGCCAACACCGGTGTCTACGAGGCGATGCGCAGCGGCCTCGCGTCGAGCGCCTCGCTCATGGTCCCGGCGCCGTGGGCGCGCGAGGCGGCGTCGCGCTACCGGGGCGAGGACGTGGGCGTCCACCTCACGCTCAACGCCGAGCACGAGCGCTACCGGTGGGGCCCCATCACCCAGGCCCCCTCGCTCCTCGACGGCGACGGCGGCTTCCCCCGCACCGTGGACGACCTCTGGGACCACGCCGACCTGGACGAGGCCCGCCGGGAGCTGCGCGCCCAGATCGAGCGGGCGATCCTCTGGGGCTTCGACGTGAGCCACCTCGACTCGCACCTGGGCGTGCTCCAGCTCCGCCCCGAGTTCTTCGACGTGTACCTCGACCTCGCGGTCGAGTTCCGGCTCCCGATCCGCCTGCCGAGCGCGGAGACCGAGCGGGCCATCGGGTTCCCGTTCCGGAGCCTGGCCGCCGAGGAGGGCATCGTGTTCCCCGACCGGTTCGCCTACGGGCGCGGCGTGGGGAGCCGGCGGGTGGTCGAGCGGGCCATCCACGACCTGGAGCCGGGCGTCACCGAGCTGCACCTGCGCCCCGCCATCGACGCCGCCGAGCAGCGGGCCTTCGACGACGACTGGTCGCACCGCGTCGACGACCACCACCTGCTCTGCTTCGACTCCGACCTGCCGGTGCTGCTGCGCCGCTACGGCGTCGAGGTGATCGGCTACCGCCGCCTCCGCGACCTCCAGCGCGCCGGCTGAGCGAGCGGGCCGGCGAACCGACCGAGCGAGCCGACGAGCGAGCCGCCCGGCGGCCGGTCGGCCGTCGGGCGGATCGGGGATCAGTCGTCGGTGAGGGCGGCGGCCAGCTCGGCCAGCGCCGCCCGGCCCGCCTCGGAGCGCACCGCGACGATCAGGTCGAGCAGCGGCCCGGTGGGCCCGTCGGTCTTCATCGCCCCGGTCATGAACAGCGCGTTGAGGTCGGCCTCGCCCCGCAGCAGGGCGAGCAGGTCCGCGTGGCGGAAGGTCAGGGTCAGCTCGGCGTCGCCCGCCGCGGCCAGCTCCACGCCGGTGCAGCGGCCCCCGGCGTAGGTGCCGAGCAGCTTGACGGTGCCGTCGGGGCCGCCGGACACCACGCACTGGAGGCGGCCGTCCCACCCGCAGGCGAGCGGCGGCAGGGCGACGAGCGCCGGGTGGGCCACGAACTCCTCGGACAGGAACCTCACGGGCGCTCCTCGCGGTCACGGATGCCGGCGAACAGGTCGGTCTCGGGCAGCTCGGTCGGCACCCGGCTCTCGGCGAGCTGGTAGTCCTCCCACGGGTAGACCGTGGCGGCCACGTCGTCGGGCAGCCCGAACCAGAACGGCGACGCCGGATCGATCTGGGTGGCGTGGGCCTTCAGCGCCCCCACCCGGGCGCCGTAGTGGTCGGCGACGTCGATGCGGGTGGTGATGCGATCGTCCTGGGAGGGCCGGTCGAACCAGCGGGCGTCGAACGGCGACGCCAACCCGGCGTCGAGGAACGCCTGGTGCAGCGCCACGAAGCGGGCCCGGGACCAGGTCGAGTAGTAGAGCTTGAGCGGCGTCCACGCCTCGCCGGCGTCGGGGAACCGGTCGGGGTCGCCGGCCGCCTCCCACGCCTGGATCGAGATGTCGTGCACCCGCAGGTGGTCGGGGTGCGGGTAGCCCTGCTGGTCGTCGCCGTAGGTGAGGATCACGTGCGGGCGGTCCCGGCGGATCAGCCGCACCAGGCGGCCGACGGCCTCCTCCGCGGGCGCCCGGGCGAAGCAGCGGGGGTCGGCGTTCTCCGGCGAGTCGGGCATCCCGGAGTCCCGGTAGCCGAGCAGCTCCAGCTTCGAGAAGCCGATGATCGCCACCGACGCCTCCAGCTCGGCGAGGCGCACCGCCGGCAGGTCCTCGTGGACCTCGGGCCGGTCCATCGCCGGGTTGAGGACCTCGCCGGCCTCGCCGCCGGTGCAGCAGACCAGGGTGGACTCGACGCCCTCGGCCGCGTAGCGGGCCACGGTGGCCGCCCCCTTGGACGCCTCGTCGTCGGGGTGGGCGTGGACGCTGAGCAGGCGGAGGGGTGTCGTCACGGGTCGCCACCGTACCGGCTCCCCCGGCGGATCGGCGCGGTCCGCGGCCTCGGTCGGCCGCCGCGGCGCCACCGCCGGGGCGCCCCCGGGACCTCGGGGACCGTCCCCGGGCCGTCCCGGTGCCGGAGCACCCGGCGGTGCCCTAACCTGCACGCAACGGACGGGGTGGTGCGCCCGCCCCGGACCACCGGACGACCGTGGGCGACGCCCACCGGAGGAGGACCAACGTGGACACGGGCTCACCGGAGTTCTGGCGCTGGGTGTGGCTCGTGGGCGCGGTGGTGTTCGGCATCGGCGAGCTGTCGATGGCCGGGTCCTTCTTCCTCGGCCCGTTCGCCATCGGTGCCCTCGTCGCCGCGCTCCTCGCCTTCCTCGGCGTCGGCGTCGCCATCGAGTGGATCGTGTTCATCGGCGTGTCGGTCGCCGTCCTGCTGGCGCTCCGCCCGATCGCCCGCCGGCTCGACCGGGAGGGGCCGGTGCTCGGCATCGGCTCGCACCGCCAGATCGGCCAGGTCGCCCGGGTCGTCGTCCCCATCGACCCCGACGCCCACACCGGCACCGTCCGCCTCGGCGGCGAGACCTGGCGGGCCGAGTCGGCCGACGGGCGCTCGGTCGCCGCCGGCTCGCTCGTGTCGGTGGTCGAGGTGCGGGGCACCCGCCTGCTCGTGCGCCCCGACCCCACCGCCCTCGTCGACGAGACGCCGAGCTGACCGTGGCGACCACCCCGACCTGCCCGACCCCAGAAGGAGGCCCGACGTGGTGATCGTGATCGCCCTCGTCATCATCTTCATCTTCCTGTTCATCTTCGCGGCCAAGACCGTGAAGATCGTCCAGCCGTTCCAGCGGGGGGTGAAGGAGCGCCTCGGCAAGTACCGCGAGACCCTCGACCCCGGCATGCGGATCATCATCCCGTTCGTGGACAAGATCCGCCTGGTCGACATGCGCGAGCAGGTGGTCGACGTGCCCCCGCAGGAGGTCATCACCTCCGACAACGTGGTCGTGTCGGTCGACGCGGTCGTCTACTACGAGCCGACCGACCCGCAGCGCCTCGTCTACAACGTCGCCAACTTCATCCTGGCGGTCACCAAGCTCGCCCAGACCAACCTCCGCAACGTGGTCGGCGACATGCAGCTCGACCAGGCGCTCACCTCCCGGGACACGATCAACCACGGGCTGCGCGACATCCTGGACGACGCCACCGACAAGTGGGGCGTCCGAGTGGTCCGCGTCGAGATCCAGCGGATCGACCCGCCGCCGGACGTCATGCACGCCATGCACGAGCAGATGAAGGCGGAGCGCACCCGCCGGGCCGTGGTCACCGAGGCCGACGGCCGCCGCTCGGCGGCCATCACCGCCGCCGAGGGCGAGAAGGCGTCCGCCATCCTGCGGGCCGAGGGCGAGCGGCAGCGCCAGATCCTCCAGGCCCAGGGCGACGCCGAGGCCACCAAGGCGCTCGCCGAGGCGGAGCGGTTCCGCCAGCTCACCGTGGCCGAGGGCGAGGCCCAGGCCATCGCGACCGTCTACAACGCCATCCACGCCGGCGACCCGTCGCCGGAGCTGCTGGCGGTGAAGTACCTGGAGGCGCTGGGCCGGATCGCGAACGGCCGCGCCACCAAGATCTTCCTGCCGGCCGACTTCTCCACCGGCATGGGCTCCCTCGGAGCGATCGCCGAGCTGTTCAAGGGCGACGACGACCCGGCCGGGCGCGAGGCCCGCTCCACGTCGGGCAAGGCGGCGCTGACCGACCAGCTCGCCCGCATCGACGAGGCCCGCACCGCCGAGGCGGCGCGCGACATCAACGAGGCCGAGATGCCGCCGCCGGTCCTCGAGATGCCCGAGATCCCGCCCTTCGATCCCCCGCCGGCACCCCCGGCACCGCCCGCCCCCTGAACCCGGGCCGGAGGGGGCGGTCACCCACCGACCGCCCGCTCCGGCCCCGATCACCGCTCGCCCGCCGCGCCCCAGCCGGATCGGGCGGCGCTCGCCGTCGGGCGCACCCACGCGAACGACCCGCCACCGCATCGCTGGGATCCGGTCGGCGGGTCGTCCTGGGTTGCGTCGAGCGAGGCGGGTGGCTCCCGCCGCATGGGTGGACGGGCCCGGTGGCGAGCGGGGAGGGCCGGGGCGAGTCGGTCCACTCCCGAAGCACATCCGCGGTCCGTGATGGGAACGGGTCGCCGTGCCTGCCTCGTCGACTGGTCTGTCGGCGTCAGCCCGGAGGGCTGCGCTCGTCGTGCTTGACGGTCTTCACGGTGTGTCCTGCACCTCCTCGTCTCACGAGTGGCATTCGTTCCGTGTGGCCGGAGGGCTCCGGCACACCCCCACCTTGCTCCTCCCCGCGCGCCAAATCAACCCTTGAACTTCAATCGTCGTTCAGGTAAGTGGTGGGGTTTGGGCCCGGCGGGATCGGGCGGTGCGCCCCGCTGCGGGCGCCGGGCCGAACCGGTCAGGCCCGGTCGTCGCGGTCCTCGTCGGCGTCGTCCTCGACGGCATCGTCCTCGACGTCGTCCTCGTCGTGGTCGTCGTCCGGGTCGACCTCGTCGTCGTCCTCGTCGTAGCCGTCCTCGTCGTCCTCGTCCTCGTCCGCCTCGGTGGCGGCGCCCCGGCGGCGGCGCGACGGGGCCGGGCCCTCGACGCGCTGGGAGCGCCAGACGGCGTAGACGAGGAAGCCGCCGACCACGAGGAAGTTCATGAGGACGATGTTCACGAGCATCGACACGAACACCACGATCGAGGCGCCGATCCAGACCCGGCGCCGCTGCTTGTGCAGCGAGAACGCGAGCGCCACGAACGTGGCGAGCACCGGCACGGCGAGCAGCACGGCGGCCTTGGGCGTGCCGAGCTTCTCGAAGATGGTCATCGTGAACGGGGCCTCTTTGTCGTTCTCGCGACCCGCGTCCTTGTAGAGCTTCTGGGTGCCGGTGATGACCGCCACGACCACGGCGAGGCCGACGGTCATGATGACCTGGAGGCCGCCGGGCACGTGGCTCACCTTGCGGAGGAAGCTGCCCTCCAGGGCGTCGACCTCCACCGGGCGGTCGCCCAGGCGCGGCGCCCGCTCGCGGGGCTTGCGGGCCTGCTTGGCGCCGCGACCCCGCTCGGGGGCCTCGGACGGGTCGGCCTCGCCCGCCCGGCTGGAGGGGCGGGGCTCGCGGGCCAGCCGCTCGGCGGTGGCGGGGGCGATCCGGGAGGGCCGCTTCGGCACCTCGCCCGCGGTGCGGGCCGCGAGCGCCGCTCGCCGCGCCCGGTTCTGGTTGGCGCGCTTCTGCCGGCTGGTCGAGTTCTTGGCCACGCCCAGACGCTAGGAACCCGAGGTGGGCTCCGGCCAACCGGCCGGCCCCGCCCCGGCCCGATCGGCTCTCAACCGGTGCCGTCGGGGCGGGCGTGCTGGAGCGCCCAGGCGAACATGGCGATGCCCGACGCCACCCCGGCGTTGAGCGAGCGGGTGGAGCCGTGCTGGGTGATCCGCACGACGAGGTCGGCCCGCGCCAGCAGGCCGTCGCCGAGACCGGGGCCCTCCTGGCCGAACACCAGCACGCACCGCGCCGGGAGCGGCGTGGCCTCGATGGGCACCGAGCCGGCCACGTTGTCCACGGCCACGATCGGCAGCCCCTCCCCCGCCGCCCAGGCCAGGAAGCCGTCGACGTCGGAGTGGTGGCGGACGTCGAGGTAGCGGTCGGTGGCCATCGCGCCCCGGCGGTTCCACCGCCGGGCGCCGACGACGTGGACGGCGGCGGCGCCGAAGCCGTTGGCGTTGCGCACGACCGTGCCGATGTTGCGGTCCCGGCGCCAGTTCTCGACCGCGACGTGGAAGCCGTGGGCGCGCCGGGCGAGGTCCGCGGCCACCGCCTCCTCCCGCCAGTAGCGGTAGCGGTCCACGACGTTGCGCCGGTCGCCGGCGGCCAGCAGCGCGGGGTCGAGCCGATCGTCGTCGGGCCAGGGCTCGGGGTGCGGGCCGACGCCCACGACCTCGGCCCGCGCCGCGCCGTCGAAGCCGTCGAGCACGGCGGGCAGCTCGGCCAGCGCCGCGACGACGGCGTCAGGGTGCGCGCCCCGAGGCGGCTCGGCCCCGGTCGGGTTCCACCAGACCCCGCGGCCGCCGAGGGTGCGGACCACCTCGACCAGGCCCCGGGGCTGGGTGCCGACGGCCACCAGCTCGTTCGGGTGGCACCCGCAGCCGGCCGCCGCCATCGTGAGCAGCCGGGGATCGGCCGGGTCGAGCCCGAGGGCCGCAGCGGACAGCCGGACCACGAACGGCCCGGGGTCGGCCGGTGACCGACCACGGGCCGACTCGACGGCGGGCAGCTCGGCCCCGACCAGGGCGACCGTCCGGCGGGCGGCGACCTCGCGCAGCGCCTCGACCTCGGCTGCGGTCAGGCCCCCGGTCGCTCCGCCGTCGCCGCCGGCCTCGACCACCACCCCACGAACGACCATCGAGGCGATGGTAGGTGAGCCCACGGACCGACCCGTCGGAGCAGGGGCACGGGCGACCCCCGGCGGTCCGGGCTCAGGGGCGGCGCCAGAGGGCGAAGGGGAGGATCAGGCCGCTGCCGGCTTCGCGGAGGCCGGCCGCGACGACCGTCATCGTCCAGCCGGAGCGGACCTCGTCATCGATCAGCAGGCCGGGACCGAGCGGCAGGGGCTCGCCGTCGTCGCGGCCGAAGCGGAACGCGTCGATCACGTTGGCCGCCTGGGTGCCGGAGTTCTGCATCGACCGCTGCGGTGGTGCGTCGGTGCGGACGCGGTGCACGGCCTCCACCAGCTCCATGCGGCCGACCTCGGCCAGGCGGCGGGCGAGGCCGCCGACGAGCAGCGGCCGGGTGCGGCTGGGCACCCAGGTGACCCAGGTGGGCCGCCGCCCCCACGGCCACGCCTTGAGCGCGGCGGCCACGCCGCGGAGCAGGTCGTCGTCGGGCTCGGCGTCGGGGCCGGCGAAGCGCTCGGCCAGGTCCTCGGACCAGCCGGGGTCGTTGCCGAGCGCGAGGGCGCGCCCCTCCTCGGCCCGCAGGTCCGCCTTGATGTTGCCGGAGCGGCTGCCGAGGCCCCGGGCCCACTGCTTGCGGGGCTCGATCACCACCACCGACGAGCGCAGGAAGGTGCGGGCCCGGGCCAGCGCGTCGGGGTCCACCGCCACGTCGACGGCCTCGCCGGTGCAGCGATCGCAGCGGCCGCAGGGCGAGGCGCCGGGGTCGTCGAGCTGGCGGCGCAGCAGCTCCAGGCGGCAGCCCGGCGTCGTCTGGTACTCGACCATCGCCGCCTGCTCGGCGGCCCGGGCCGCCGCGAGCGCCTCGTAGCGCGCCCGGTCGTAGCGCCACGCCTCGGCGGTGCGGGCCCAGGCCGAGCCGTCCCGGGCGACGGCGCCGTCGACGTCGAGCACCTTGAGCAACGCCTCCAGCCGGCCCCGCCGCACGTTGACCCGGCCCTCCAGCGCCGCGATGGTGAGCGGGCCGGACCGCTCCAGCACGTCGAGCACGTCGAGCACCACCGCCTCGGGCGGCATGGCGGTGGCATCGAAGTACGCCCAGATGGCCCGCTCGGCGGGGGTGGGCAGGAGCACCACCCGGGCGTCGGTGCCGCCGCGCCCGGCCCGGCCGACCTGCTGGTAGTAGGCGATGGGCGACGACGGCGAGCCCAGGTGCACCACCGAGTCGAGGTCGGGGTTGTCGTAGCCCATGCCGAGCGCCGAGGTGGCGACCACGCAGCGAAGCTCGCCCCGGTCGAGCTGCTGCTCGATCCGCTCGCGCTCGGCGGCCGGGGTGGCGCCGGTGTACGCGGCCACCGCCAGGCCGCTCGCCGCCAGGTGCTCGGCCACCCGCTCGGCCTCGGACACGGTGAGGCAGTAGAGCAGGCCGGGGCCCGGCCGCCCGGCGAACCAGCCGGCCAGCCACGCCAGCCGCTCGGCGGCGCCGGGCAGCTCCGCGACCGCCAGGGAGAGCGAGGGGCGGTCGAGCGAGCCGCGGAACACCCGGGTGCCGGTGCCGATCTGGGCGGCGACGTCCCGCTCCACCCGGGTGTTGGCCGTGGCCGTGGCGGCGAGCACGGGCACGCCGTCGGGCAGCGAGGCGAGCACGTCGCGGATGCGCCGGTAGTCGGGCCGGAAGTCGTGGCCCCAGTCGGAGATGCAGTGGGCCTCGTCGATCACGAGCAGACCGACCGAGCCGGCGAGCCGCGGCAGCACCTCGCGGGCGAAGCGGGGGTTGTTCAGCCGCTCGGGCGAGATGAGCAGCACGTCGACCTCGCCCGCCCGCAGCCGCGCCTCGATCGCGGCCCACTCGTCCAGGTTGGCGGAGTTGATCGTCTCGGCCACGATGCCGGCCCGGGCGGCCGCCGCCACCTGGTTGCGCATGAGGGCGAGCAGCGGGGAGACGACGAGCGTGGGCCCGCTCCCCTCCTCGCGCCGCAGCCGGGTGGCGATCCAGTAGACCGCCGACTTGCCCCACCCGGTGGCCTGCACGAGCAGCACCCGGCGGCGCCCGCGCACCAGCGCGTCGATCGCGTCGAGCTGGTCGGGCCGGAGCCGGGCGCCGGAGCCGGCCAGCTCGGCCAGCACCTCGCCGGCCCGCCGGGCGAGGTCGGCCGGGGGCGCGGCCGGCCCGGCCCCGGGGTCGGGGTCGGCCTCGGTGGGGTCGGGGCCGGGGTCGGTCGGATCCGCGGTCATGGCCCCATGATCCCTCGAGGGGCTGACAGCCGCCGCACCCGGGCCCGACCACCGGGAGCCGGGCCCGAGCGCCACGGGCCCGGCCCGCCTCGCCGGGCCAGCGGCCTGGCAGACTGCGCCCCATGCTGGAGGAGCGCCTGGACCTGACCACCCCCGACGGCACGATGCCCACCTTCGTCGTGCGGCCCGGCCACGGCGGCCCGCACCCGGTGGTGCTGTACTTGATGGACGCTCCCGGCATCCGCCCCGCGCTGCTGGACATGGCGAGCCGCCTGGCGAGCGCCGGCTACTACGTGCTCGTGCCCTACCTTTACTACCGGGGCGCCGAGTACCGGCGGTGGGACGTGGACGACGCGGACATGCACCGGCGGAGCGAGCTGATGGCCACCGTCACCCCGACCTCGATCCTCACCGACGCCGAGGCGCTCCTCGCCCACGCCGCCGCGGACCCGGCAGCGGCCGACGGGCCCTTCGGCGCCGTGGGCTTCTGCATGAGCGGCGGGCTCGTCCTCTCGCTGGCCCGGGCGATGCCCGAGCGGATGCGGGCCGGCGCGTCCATCCACGGCGCCTGGCTGGTGCGCGACACCGACGACTCCCCGCACCTCGGCCTCGACGCGGTGGCCGCCGAGCTGCACCTCGCCTGGTGCGCGGACGACCCCACCGCCCCCGAGGCCGACCGGCAGGCGATGGTCGCCGCGCTCGACGCGGCCGGGGTCACCTACACGCTCGACCACCACGACGACGCCGAGCACGGCTTCGCCCCGGCCGGCCCCCGCTACCACCGGGCGGCCTCGGAGCTGCACTGGGAGCGGGTCCACGCCCTCCTCCGCCGCAACCTCCACGCGCCCGCCTGACCCGGAGCGGGGCCCGCCGTCGCCTTGACCGCTCCCGGGTGGTCGGTGACGATGGCGGTCGTGGGCGCTACGACCGTGGAGATCCCGACCAGACTGCTGGTGTTCGGGATGGCGCGCCCCGACGGCTCCATCTCGGCCTCGGAGGTCTACGAGGTGGCCGAAGCCTGCGGCCAGAGCGCCGAGCAGGTCCGGTCCTGCCTGCGGCGCCTGGTGGCCGAGGGCCTGCTCGACCGCGCCGGCACCGGCCGCGCCGCCAGCTACCGCACCACCCCGGCCGGCAACGCGCTGCGGCTCGGCCCGCTCCGCAAGCACCAGCTCGCCTACCGCCAGGACCGCCAGGGCCAGCGCTGGGACGGCCGCTGGCACCTCGCCGCCTTCGCGGTGCCGGAGGACCGCCGGGCGGCCCGGGACCGGCTGCGGGACCGCCTGCTGGAGATCGGCGGCGCGGTCATCACCAACGGCCTGTACGTGTCCGCGCACCCCTGGACCGCGCACGTGCGCGGCGTGGCCGGCGACCTCGGGGTGGCCGGGTGCCTGAGCCAGGCGAGCACCGTGGACCTCGACGTCGGCGGGGTGACCACGCCCCGGGAGCTGGCCCGGTCGCTGTGGCCGATCGACGAGCTGGCCGCCGAGTACCGCACGTTCGTCCGCGACCACCAGCCCGTCCTCGACCGGTTGGAGCGGCTGCGCGAGCAGCGGGGTCGCATCGATGACGCCGCGTTCGTGCCCGGCACGCTGACGATGGTGCTGGCCTTCGACCGGGTGTTCCGGCGCGACCCGATCCTGCCGCCGGAGCTGCTGCCCCGCCCGTGGCCGGGGCGCAGCGCCCGGGAGCTGCTGGTGTCGAGCCGCCGCACCGCCCTGCGCCTGCGGACCGAGCACGAGCGCCCCGCGCTCTTCTCCGCCTTCGACGAGCTGGTGCCCCAGGGCGGGCGGCCCTGACGGCGACGCGCGCCACCGGGGCGCCAGGCGCTAGGAAGGACGGGTGGCCAGTCGCATCGAGGACTACGCGCTCCTGTCCGACACCCAGTCCGCCGCGCTCGTCGGCATCGACGGGTCGATCGACTGGCTGACCTTCCCCCGCTTCGACTCGGCGGCCTGCTTCGCGTCGCTGCTCGGCCACGAGGAGCACGGCCGCTGGCGCCTCGCCCCGGTCGAGCCCGTCCGCTCGGTCACCCGCCGCTACCGACCCGGCTCGCTGGTGCTGGAGACCCGCTTCACCACCGACAGCGGCACGGTCGAGGTCATCGACTGCATGCCCATCCGGGCCGACGAGCGCCTGGACCTGGTGCGGCTCGTGCGGGGCGTCGAGGGGTCGGTGCGCGTCCACCTCGACCTGACGGTCCGCATGGACTACGGCTCGATCATCCCGTGGGTCCAGCGCAGCGGCGACCACGTGCTCCGCATGATCGCGGGGCCCGACTCGCTCACCTTCTCGACGCCGGTCGAGTTCCGCTCCGACGACTGGACGACCACCGCCGACTTCACCGTGCGCCGCGGCGACGAGATCCCGTTCGACCTGGCGTGGGGGCCGAGCCACCACGAGCCACCGAAGCCGACCTCGGTCGCCACCGCCATCTCCTCCACCACGGCCTGGTGGCAGCGCTGGTCCCGCCAGGCGGCCGACTTCGGCCCGTTCGACGAGCCGATCCGCAGCTCGCTCACCGTGCTGAAGGGCCTGACCTACAAGCCGACGGGCGGCATCGTCGCCGCCGCGACCACCTCGCTGCCCGAGTCCATCGGCGGGCACCGCAACTGGGACTACCGCTACTGCTGGCTCCGCGACGCCACCTTCACCCTCACGAGCCTGCTCGACGCCGGCTACACGGCCGAGGCCGCCGCGTGGCGCGACTGGCTGCTGCGGGCGGTCGCGGGGCGGCCCGACCAGGTCCAGATCATGTACGGCTGCGCGGGCGAGCGACGCCTCACCGAGGAGGAGCTGACCTGGCTGCCGGGCTACGAGCAGTCGCCGCCGGTGCGGATCGGCAACGGCGCCCACGACCAGTTCCAGCTCGACGTGTTCGGGGAGGTGCTCGACACGTTCCACGCCGCCCACCCCCAGCTCCGCGACGACCGCCCCGAGATCTGGGAGATGGGCCGGGCGCTGGTCGAGGTGGTCTGCAAGCGGTGGGGCGAGCCCGACGACGGCATCTGGGAGGTGCGGGGCGGCCGCCGCCACTTCACGCACTCGAAGGTGATGGCCTGGGTGGCCCTCGACCGGGCCGTGCGCCTGGCGGAGGTCCAGGGCGCGGGCATCGACGTGGTCAACCGGTGGAAGGCCACCCGCGAGGAGGTGCGGCGCGAGATCCTGTCGCGGGGCGTGGACGACCGGGGCGTGTTCGTCCAGTCCTTCGGCGACCGGGCGCTCGACGCCAGCCTGCTGCTCGTGCCGCTCGTGGGCTTCCTCCCCGCGGACGACCCGCGGGTGGTGGCGACCGTCGACGCGATCCAGCGGGAGCTGACCCACGACGGCTTCGTGTACCGCTACGACGTGGCCCGCACGGACGACGGCGTCGGCGGCCACGAGGGCACCTTCCTCATGTGCACGTTCTGGCTGGCCGACGTGCTGCTGCTCCAGGGCCGGGTGGCCGAGGCCCGGGCGATCTTCGACCGGCTGGTGGCGCTGCGCAACGACGTGGGGCTGCTGGCCGAGATGTACGACCCGGCCGCCGGGCGCATGCTCGGCAACTTCCCGCAGGCGTTCAGCCACACCGCGCTCGTGAGCACCGGCATCGCCCTGTCCCGGGTGGTCGGCACCGAGCGCTCCCCCGACGAGGCGTGGCACCGGGGCTGACCTGGCGGGCGCGAACGGCGCGGACGGCCCGACCGGCGCGAGGGCGGCCCGGGCGGGCTCGCCTACGCTGGGCGGATGCAGTGTCCGGTGTGCAGCGTGCCGCTCTCCATCTCCTCGCGCGAAGGCGTCGAGATCGACTTCTGCCCGCAGTGCCGCGGGGTCTGGCTCGACCGGGGCGAGCTGGACAAGATCATCGACCGGGTGGCCACCGCCACGCCCTCGGCCGTCCCGCCCGCTCCCGACCGCGGCGAGGACCGGGGTCGGGGCTACGACGACCGGGACCGTCGCTACGACGACCGCCGTGACGATCGTCGCGACGACGACCGCCGGGGCGAGCGCCACGACCCCCGCTACGACAAGAAGCGCCGCCGCCGGAGCTTCCTCGAGGACATCTTCGACTTCGACTGATCGAGGCGGGGCTCAGGCCGGGCGGGCGCCGAGGTCGCCCAGGGCGGCACGGAGGTGGCCCAGCTCGTCGGCCAGGCGGTCGAGGTCCTGGTCGAGCCGGTCGGCACCGTCGCGCCAGCCGAGCAGCGACAGCTCGGCACCGCGGGCGACGATCGCGCCCAGCCGGGCGTCGAGCAGGCGCAGGCGCTCCTCGGCCTCGCCCACCGCGTTCAGCAGCCGCTGCACCGAGGCGAAGCGGGCCTCCAGCAGCTCCAGCTCGGGTGGGGCGTCGCCCGCGGCCTGGGCTCGGCGGGCGGCCTTGAACGCGGCGGTGGTCCGCTCCGGCTCCAACGCCCGGGCGGTGGACTCGATGCGGCCGACGCGGGCGGCGGTGTCGAGCACCTCGGCGACCGCGGCGTCGATGCGGTCGGTCCAGCCGGCGAGGCGGTCCCGAAGCGGCCCCTCGCCCTGGCCCGCCACGAGCGCCCGCCACCGCTGCTGTGCGGCGAGCGCGTCGTCGACCTGCGGCCGGACCCGGGCGGGCACCTCGGCCAGGACGCCGGGGTCGGGGCCGGCGGCCGGCGGGAGCCCGGCCGGTGCGCCGGGGTCGGCCGGCTGGTCGCGCGATCGGTCCCGTCGGCGTCGGAGCATGGCCGAACGCTACCGGCCCGCGGCCACCGGCCGGCAGCGTGCCGGGCGGCGGTCGGCCCGGGTGGCCAGGGCGACCGGGCTCAGGTGAGGGTCTCGACGAAGCGTTCGAGCTGGCGGAGGTTGCGGCACTCGTAGACCCCGTCGCAGTGGGCGCCGTAGTCGCCCACGATGGAGTCGCCGGTGTCCCAGTACGACGTGGGCTCGGGGTTGAGCCAGTAGACGTGGCGGGCCTTGTGCTGCATCTCCTTGATGACCCAGGACTGCGACGCGTGGTAGTTGTTCCGGGCGTCGCCGAGGATGATGACGGTCGTCTTCGGCCCGATCTCCTTGCCCCAGCGGTCGTGGAACACCTCGAAGGCGTGGCCGTAGTCGGAGTGGCCGTCCACCCAGACCACGTCCGCCTCGGTGTTGACCCGGTGCACGGCCTCGGTCACGTCCTCCACGCCCTCGAAGTACGAGGTGACCTCGTCGATCCCGTCGATGAACACGAACGAGCGGACCTTGGAGAACTGGCCGCTGATCGCGTACACGAGCATCAGCGTGAAGCGGGCGAACGCGGCGACCGAGCCGGAGATGTCGGCGATCACGAAGATCTCGGGCTTGTGGGGCCGGGGGTGGCGGAACTTGGGCTCGGCGGGCACGCCGCCGTAGGACAGCGAGGCCCGGACGGTGCGGCGGAAGTCGAGCGGCCCGCGGCGGTTGTGGCGGCGCTTGCGGGCGAGGCGGACGGCCAGGCGGCGGGTGAGGGGGATGAGCGCCTTGCGGAGCCCGACCATCTCCTCCCGCGAGGCGTGCATGAAGTCGACGTCCTCCGGCAGCGGCTTGCGGAGGGTCTTGGCCATGGCCTCGACGCCCCGGTCGGCCACGAGGCGGCGGCGGATCTCGGCCTCGATCTCCTGCTTCAGCTCGTTGATGCGGTGTTCGAGGTCGTCCTGCTCCAGGCGCTCCTCCAGCGGGGTCATCGGCTCGCCGTCCTGCGCCGCCTGCTGCCGGCGGTCCTGCATCATCTTCTCGAGCAGGTTGTCGAGGTCGAGGTTCCGCAGGGTGCGGTACAGGTAGTAGGTGCCGCCGACGGGGCGGCCGGGCTCCATGCCGGCGAAGCGCTTGACGGCCTGGCGGGCGATGGCCCGCATGAGCGCCGAGTCGCCCTTCATCATCGCCTGGAGGAGGAGCTGCTGGAGCTCCTCGGGGGTCATGGCCTGGCCGCCGCCCTGGCCGGACTGGCCGCTGCCCCCCTCCCCCGCGCCGTCGCGCTCGTCGTCCAGCAGCTCGTCGAGGTCCAGCTCCAGGCTGTCGTCGTCCATCGCGTACTTGGTGCCGCGCAGCGAGAAGTACACCTCGAAGACCGTCTCGAAGGAGCGCCAGTGGGCGTGGTTCTTGACCAGGGTGGCGGCGAGCGCGTACTTGAACGCCTCGCGGTCCTCCAGCGGGATGTGGCGGACCGCCTCCATCGCGTCGAGGTTCTCGGTGAGGCTGACCGGCAGGCCGGCCTCGCGCAGCTCCGCGATGAAGCCGTTCAGCAGCTCCAGGAGCGCGGCGCCCGCGGGGCGGCCGTCGAGGTCGCCCACGCCGTGCGGGAGGTCGAGGTCGGTCACGGTTCGCGCCTCGGGGCCGCGCTCACTTGGGGCCCGGGGCGAACTGCTTGAGGCCCTGGCGGTCCGCCGCGAACTCCCGCACCGCCTTGGCGATGTCGCTCTGGTACTTGAGCAGGATGTTCGCGGTGCCGGTGGCGGTCTCGGCGTCGATGTTCTCCACGCCGAGGAGCATCAGGGTGTTGGCCCAGTCGAGCGTCTCGGACACCGACGGCGACTTCTTCAGCTCGAGCTGGCGCAGCGAGCGGACGATGCGGGAGACCTGGTCGGCCAGGTTGTCGGTGATGTCGGGCACCTTGGTGAGCACGATCTCCTTCTCGCGCTCCAGGTCGGGGTAGTCGACGTGGAGGAAGAGGCAGCGGCGCTTGAGGGCCTCGGACAGCTCGCGGGTGTTGTTGGAGGTGAGGAAGACGAGGGGGATCTGCTTGGCGGTGACCGTGCCCAGCTCGGGGATGGACACCTGGTAGTCGGAGAGGATCTCCAGCAGGAGCGCCTCGGTCTCGACCTCCACGCGGTCGACCTCGTCGATGAGCAGCACCACCGGGTCCTCGGAGCGGATGGCCTCCAGCAGGGGGCGCTCCAGCAGGAAGTCGTCGGAGAACAGGTCGTCCTCCACCTCGCTCCAGGAGTCGCCGTCGCCGGTGGCCTGGATGCGCAGGAGCTGCTTCTTGTAGTTCCACTCGTAGAGCGCCTTGGCCTCGTCCAGCCCCTCGTAGCACTGGAGGCGGATGAGGCGGGCGCCGATCAGCTCGGCGACCGACTTGGCGAGCTGGGTCTTGCCGGTGCCGGCGGGGCCCTCCACGAGGATCGGCTTCTGGAGCCGATCGGCGAGGTACACGATGCCGGCGATGCCCTCGTCCGCGAGGTAGTCGACCTTGCGCAGACCCTCACGGACGGCGGACACGGACTCGAAGCGTGGATCGGTCATGCGGGCCACGCTACCGCCGCTCTTGACCCGCCGGTCAATCAGTTCGCGCGGGTCCCGGTCGGGCAGAGTGGTCCGGTGCAGGTGTGGACGTGGCCGGCGTACGTCGGCGTGCTGGGCGGGGTGGCGCTGTTCCTGGCGACCCTGGTGCCGATCCTCGTGGTGCAGGCCCGCCGCTACGGCGCCACGAGCGGGCTGCGGCTCGTGGGGGCCGCCGGGTTGTCGATCTGGGTGGTGGCGCTCGTGGCCTACACCCTCGTCCTCTCCCCCACGGACCCGCACCGCTGGTGCGACCTGCACGCGGTCGACACCGTCCAGCTCCGGCCGTTCAACTTCCTGCGCGACATCGCCCGCACCACCGAGGGGATGACGCTGCGCCGGCGGCTGCTCGCCCCGGCCACCCTCCAGGTGCTGTTCAACGTGCTGCTGTTCGTGCCGCTGGGCGCCTGGTGCCGCCGGTTCTTCTCGCTGGGCACGCTGCGGAGCATCGCGGTGGGCTTCGGGGTGTCGCTCGCCGTCGAAGCCACGCAGCGCACCGGCGTGTGGGGGCTCTTCCCCTGCGCCTACCGGCTCGCGGACGTGGACGACCTGCTCGCCAACACCACCGGCGCCGCGCTCGGGGCCCTGGGCTCGTGGTTCGTGCTCGGCTGGATGCCCAGCAGCGAACGGCTGGAGGCGGCCCGGCTGCGGCCCCGGCCGGTCACCCGCCGCCGGCGCCTGCTCGGGATCGTGGTCGACGTGGCGCTCTACCTGGTCGGCTTCGTGGTCGTCGCCACGCTGGTGCGAGCCGCCGAGCGCCTCGGCGGCGACCGGGCCGCGGCCCCCGACCTCGACCGGGTCGCCGCCGCGGTCGCCTACCTGGTGCCCGCGGCGGTGGTGTTCCTGGGCCCGGCGCTCGTCGGGTGGGGCGGCTCGCTCGGCCAGCGGCTCGTGTGGCTGGCGCCGGCCCGGCCGGACGGCTCCCGGCCGGGCCTCGGCCGCCGCCTGGTGCGGGCGAGCGTGACCGGCACGTCGGTGGCGGTGGCCGCCTTCCTGTCGCTCACCTACGAGAACGATGCCCTCGACCGGTTCGTGCTCGTCTGGCCCCCGCTGTCGGTCGCCGCCGCCCTCGCCATGCCCCGCGGCCGGGGCCTGTCGTTCCTCGTCGCCGGCCTGGTGCCCGCCGACGCCCGCCTCGCCCGCGGCGCCGGGTCGGGCGGGCCGGCATCGGACGGGGCGGCGCCCGGGCGGGCACGCGCCCCGGAGCCGGACCACCCGAGCGGACCGGACAGGTCGGGTGGTCCGGACGCCCCGAGCAGCCGAGGTGGACCGGACGGGCCGGGTTCGCCGGTCGAGCCGGGCCGGTAGCCTGCTGGCCGTGTCTGCTCTCGTGCCCATCCCCGAGCTCGGCCGCCGCGCCCGGGCCGCCGCCCGCACGCTCGCCACCGCGTCCACCCGGCAGAAGGACGACGCCCTCGCCGCCGCCGCGGACCTGCTGGTGGCCCGGACCGACGACGTCCTGGCCGCGAACGCGATCGACGTGGAGCGGGCGACCGCCGGCGGCGTGACGGCCACGGTGATCGACCGGCTGCGCCTCGACGCCGGCCGCATCGAGGCGATGGCCGCCGGGCTCCGCCAGGTGGCGGCGCTGCCCGACCCGGTGGGCGAGGTGCTCGACGGCTGGGTGCGCCCCAACGGCCTGCGGATCACCCGGGTGCGGGTGCCGCTCGGCGTGGTGGCGATCATCTACGAGAACCGCCCGAACGTCACGAGCGACGCCGCCGGGCTCTGCCTCAAGTCGGGCAACGTGGCGTTCCTGCGCGGGTCCTCCGGCGCGATCAGCTCCAACGTGGCCGTCGCCGCCGCGATCCGCGAGGCGTACGAGAAGTCGGGCCTGCCGGCCGACGCGCTGGTGCTCGTGGAGGACACCAGCCGCGACGCCGCGGTCGAGTTCATGCAGCAGCGCGAGGCGATCGACTGCCTGATCCCCCGCGGCGGGCCGTCGCTCATCCGCTCGATCCTCGACAACGCCACGGTGCCCTACGTGATCGACGGCGACGGCAACTGCCACGTGTACGTGGACGAGGCCGCCGACCTCGACATGGCGGCCCGCATCGTCCGCAACGCCAAGGTGCAGCGCCCGTCGGTGTGCAACGCGGCCGAGAACCTGTTGGTGCACCGGGCCGTGGCCGACGCGTTCCTGCCCGCCGTCGCCGAGGTGCTCGACGGCGTCGAGCTGGTGGCCGACCCCGCGGCGCGGGCGCTCCTGCCCGGGGCGGTCGAGGCCACCGAGGCGGACTGGGACACCGAGTTCCTGGACCTGCGCCTGGCGGTGAAGGTGGTCGACTCGCTCGGCGAGGCCATCGACCACATCGCCCGGCACGGCTCGGGCCACAGCGAGGCCATCGTGACCGGCTCGCTCGACGCGGCCGAGCGGTTCGTGCGCGAGGTCGACGCGGCCGCGGTGCTGGTCAACGCCTCGACCCGCTTCGTGGACGGCGAGGAGTTCGGCTTCGGCGCCGAGATCGGCATCAGCACCCAGAAGCTGCACGCCCGCGGCCCGATGGGCCTGCGGGAGCTGACCACCGCCAAGTACGTGGTGCGCGGCGACGGCCAGACCCGCGGCTGAGGGCGGCCGGGTACCCGGACCTCCGGCGCGGCGGGCGAGGCAACCGTCACAGCGGCCCGCTAACATCCGAGTCCATGCTCCGGTCTCGTGTCCTCCCCCGCCTCGCCGCGGCTGCGCTGGCCGCGGGCGCCACCGTGCTCCCGCTGCCGCTCGCCGCCACCGCCGATCAGCCCACGCTCCCGCCCGCCGGCATGCCCGCGACCGTCGAGGCCGCCGGCCGCTGGTTCCCCCGGGACGAGCAGGGCCGGGCGCTCGTCATGCGCAGCTTCAACATCAAGCTGAACGCCTCGCGCCTCGGCGAGGTCACCCCCGCCGTGCTCACCTCGCTGCGCGACAACGGCTTCACGCTGCTGCGCCTCGCCACCTTCTGGAGCGACCTCGAACCGACCGACGACGCCTGGAACACGGCCTACCTGGCCGACCTGGGCCGGGTGCTCGACGACGCGGACGCCGCCGGCGTCAAGGTCGTGCTCACGATGCACCAGGACTCCTACAGCCCCGCCGTCGGTGGCTTCGGCATGCCCGACTGGACCACCCGCACCGACGGCATCGCGTACCGGGCGAACGACCTGCCCTGCCTGGAACCGGCCAACCAGCGGGCCTGGCAGCACTTCTGGGAGGACGCCGACCTGCGCGCCGCCCACGTGGAGGCGTGGCTGAAGATGGTCGAGACGTTCAAGGACAAGCCGGCGCTGCACGGCTACGACCTGCTCAACGAGCCCTGCGGCGAGGCCCGGCCCGGCGAGGGCCTGGGCGACGCGCTGCGCCGCGTGGAGGCCACCCAGATCACCCCGATGCTCCAGCGGGTCACCGACGCCATCCGCACCCTCGACACCGAGCACTGGATCTTCCTCGAAGGCGCCTACGGCCTCACCTCCTCGCTCGCCGAGCCCGGCGGCCTCGGCCCGGTGGAGGACCCCACCGGCCGCCAGATCTACGCCCCGCACCTCTACGACCTCGGCATGGAGATCGGCGCCCCGTGGAACCCGGCCAGCGGCTTCGTGGACACGTACTTCCGCAACATCGTCTCCTACCCGAAGGCCAACGGCATCCCGCTCGTGGTGTTCGAGTGGGGCCCGCAACTGCCGGCCGAGCCGAACTCGGCCGACTACGTGGACCAGGTGCTCACCGGCGCCGACCGCCACACCGCCGGCTGGTCCGCGTTCGCCTACTGCAAGGCCCTCGCCGGCTGGTGCCAGCTCGACGCCGACGGCAACCCCGGCGCCGCCATGACCGACACCGTCCACGTGGCCCCGCAGGCCGTCGCCGGCAAGCCGCTCACCATCGCCAACGACGTCGCCGACGGCCGCTCCACGGTGGAGGTCGACCCCCGCGACCCGCACGCCGGCGGCCCGTCCACCTTCTACTTCCCGCTCCGGCGCTTCCCCGCCGGCCCGACCGTCCGGGTCGAGGGCCTCGCCGAGGGCGACTGGAGCTGGTCGTTCGACCCGGCCACCCAGACCGTCTCGGTCACCACCGCGAGCGGCGCCGCCACCGCGCCCTACACGATCGTCGTGGAGCAGGCGCCCACCATCTCGCTGGCGGTCACGGGCAGCGGTCCGGCCGACACCGACGGCGACGGTGCGGCGAGCGCCGGCGACGTGGTCACCTTCGACTACGAGGTCACCAACCACCTCGACACCGAGGTCACCGGCCTGTCGATCACCGACCCGGCCGCCACCGCGCCGACCTGCCCCGCCACCACCGTCGCGGCCGGCGGCACGGTCACCTGCACCGGCACCCACCCGCTCACCGCCGCGGAGGTCGCCGCCGGTTCGGTGACCTCGCGGGCCACCGCCACGGCCCGCGCCGCGGACCTCGGCACGGTGCGGGCCCGCGCCGGCGCGACGGTCACCTTCACCCCGCCGGTGGCCACCACGAGCACCACCGCGGCCGCGACCACCACCTCGGCGCCGACCTCCACGTCGAGCACGCCCGCCTCGACCGCCACCACCGCGGACGGCCGGGTCCGGCGCTCGGGCCGGCTCTCGACCACCGGCAGCGACACCCGGCCGCTCGTGCTCACCGGCCTCGCCGCCGTGCTCGTCGGCGCGGTGCTGGTGGGCGCGGCCACCCGGCGTCGCCGCGCGAGCCGCTGATCCCCCGGCCCGGGCGCCGTCGGCCGGCGCCCCGGACGCCGTGGCCGGGCCGGTAGGGTTTCGCCGTGTCAGCCGCACCGACCGTCCGCCTGGCGACCCGTGACGAGCTTCCCGCCGTCGGGCGGGTGCTCGCCCGGGCCTTCGCCGACGACCCCGTCTACACCTGGCTGGCCCCGCCGAGCCCCGAGCGGGACGACCGCGCCGCCGACTGGTTCGAGCGCGAGGCCCGCGTCCAGTTCGACCACCACGGCGAGGTGTGGGTGGACGACGAGCTGCGCGGCGCGGCCGTGTGGACCGCGCCCGGGCACTGGCGCGGCGGGGTGCGCGAGGCGCTGCCGATGCTGCTCCCGTCGCTGCGCTACTACCGCCGTCGCGTCGTCCGCGGGCTCCGCACCGTCGGCGCCATGCAGCGGGCGCACCCGGCCCGGCCGGAGCACTGGTACCTGGCGCTGCTCGGCACCGACCCGGACCACGGCGGCCACGGCATCGGCAGCGCCCTCGTGCGCGCTGTGACCGGGCGCTGCGACCGCTACGGCCTCGGCGCCTACCTGGAGTCGTCCAAGGAGCAGAACGTCCCCTTCTACGGGCGGCTCGGCTTCGTCGCCTCGGCACCCATCGGGGTGTCCGGCGGGCCCGGCCTGATCCCGATGTGGCGTGACCCGGAGCCGCCGGCGTGATCCGCCCGAAGCAGATGAAGGCCGCGGCCGACGCGTTCGTGGACGAGGTCGGCGGCGCCCTGCGCGACGTCGTCCGCCGACTTCCCGACGTCGCCTCCGCCAACGTGGACCACGACGCGGCCGGCGACGCGTTCGCGCTGAGCGCCGGGCTCATCGACGTCGACCGCAGCCACACCGACGACGAGCTGTGGGGCCTCATCTTCGCCTTCGGCCGGTGGATGCCCGACCAGCTCGCCCGGGCGCTGCCCGACAGCCTGCGCCGCAGCGGGCTCCTGGTCGACCGGGCCGGCTGGCTCGACCGGCCCTCGCAGCTCTTCGAGATCCTCGTGGCCGCCGACCGCCGCTTCGCCACCGCCCACAGCCGCACCTACTACGACCGGGCGCTGCACCTGGCCTTCACCGTCGCCGCGCTGGAGGCGGCGCCGTCGCGCGCCGAGCTGGACGCCATCGACCGCTTCCGCACCCAGCTCCTCGACGCGATGGCGGGCCTGCCCACCTCGCCCCTCGCCGGTAGCGACCGGGCCGCCCCGACCGCCGGGGCCGGGCCCGCCGCGGCCACCGCCACCGGTGAGGCCGCGCCCGCCGAGGCCGGCGCGACCGCCGAGGAGCTGCCGCCGGCCCGGCCGGTCGAGGAGCTGCTCGCCGAGCTGGACGCGCTGATCGGCATGACGAGCGTCAAGACCGAGGTCCGCCTCGTCACCGACCTCCTGCGGGTGCAGCAGCTCCGCGCCGAGCGGGACCTGCCCACCTCGCCCCAGAGCCGCCACCTCGTCTTCACCGGCAACCCGGGCACCGGCAAGACCACCGTGGCCCGCCTCCTCGCGGCGATCTACCGCAGCCTCGGGGTGGTCGAGCGGGGCCAACTGGTGGAGACCGACCGCTCGGGGCTCGTGTCCGGCTACGTGGGCCAGACCGCGCTCAAGGTCACCGAGGTCGCGGACCGCGCCACCGGCGGCGTCCTGCTCGTGGACGAGGCGTACGCCCTCGCCCGCGGCGGCGAGAACGACTTCGGCCGCGAGGCGATCGACACGCTGGTGAAGATCATCGAGGACCGGCGCGACGAGCTGGTGGTGATCGCGGCCGGCTACCCCGACGAGATGGCCGAGTTCATCGCCGCGAACCCCGGCCTCGCCTCGCGGTTCCCCAAGACCATCTTCTTCCCCGACTACACCGACGACGAGCTGTGGCAGATCTTCGCCATCCACGCCGAGCGGGCCGGCTACCGGACGAACGGCGAGGCCGAGGCGAAGGTCAAGGCGTGGTTCGCGTCGGTCCCGCGGGACAAGGGCTTCGGCAACGGCCGCCTCGCCCGCAACCTGTTCGAGGATGCGGTCGCCCGCCAGGCCGGCCGGGTGGTCGCCCTCGCGGCGCCGACCGACGAGCAGCTCCAGACCCTCACCGCCGTGGACGTGGCCGAGGTGGGCGCCGGCCCCCGCCACGGCAACGGGCCCGGCGCCGCCCCCGCCGCGGCGACGCCCGCCGACGACGACCGGGAGCCCGGGGCGTGAGCACGGGCACGAGGAACCGCGTGCTCGCCGCGATCGGCGCCGTGGCGCTCGTGGTCGTGGCCCTCGTCGTGCGCGGCGCGCTGGTGGACGACGATGCCGGCTCCGGCGGCACGCCGCGGCGCGCCGTGCCCGTGGTGGGCTGCGCCGCCGACCTCCAGGCGATCTGCCAGGCGCTCGCGACCGCGGGCGTCATCGCCGAGGACCCGCCCACCTTCGACCTGGCCTCCGACGGTGCCGAGCGGGGCGTCGTGCAGGTGAGCGAGGACGGCGAGTCCCGCGAGGTGACCGTGGACGGCTGGATCACCTGGGACGGCACCTACGACGTGGACCGCGCCGAGGGGACCCCCGCCGTCTGGGCGGACCCCCTCGTGGTCGGCTCCGCCCCGCTCGACGTCGGCGTCCGCTCCGGCACGGCGCCGGAGGGGTGCCCGCCCCGCGGGATCACCTGGGCCTGCCTGGTCGACGCCGCCGTCGACGGCGGCCTGAAGGTCGGCCTCGGCCGGCCCTCGGGCGCCCAGGGCCTCGCCCGGCTGCTCGGGGTCGCGAGCGCCCTCGCCGCCGAGGTCGACGGCGACGTCAACCGGATCGACCGCACCCGGCTCGACAAGGTGCTGGAGGGCGGCACGACCGGCCCCGCCAAGCTCGACCGCCAGCGCACGCTGTTCCACCAGCGGGGCACCTACGACGTGCTCGTGGCCCCGCACCCCTGGTTCGCCAGCAGCACCGGCACCATCGGCGGCGCCACCGTCCAGGCCGTCGCCGACCCCAGCCTCCCCATGACCGTCGTCGTCGTGCGCCACGGCGACGTCGACCTCGACCGGGTCGCCGCCGAGATCCGCACCGGTCCCGGCGCCGACGCCCTCCGCGCGGCAGCCTGGGTCCAGCCCGGCGACGGTGACCCGTTCCCGCCCGAGACCGCCGACGACCTCTACGCCCTCCGCGAGGTGGCTTCTTCATGACCACGACCTCCCGCACCGCCCGCCCCCGCTCCCTCGTCGTGCTGGCCACGGCGGTCGCCCTGCTCGCCGCGGCGTGCGCCGGCGGCAAGGGCAGCGACTCGTCGGCCGGCACCGACGACCTGGGGGACCCCGGCAACTGCACGGTGATCGACATCGCCGTCTCCTCGGAGAAGATCGACCTGATGCGGGAGCTGGCCCGGGCGTTCAACGACGACGACGCCTCCGACCTCCCCGGCGGCTGCGCGTTCGCCCGCCCCTACTCCAAGGCGTCCGGCGCCGCCGCCGACGCCCTGGTCGACGGGTGGGCCGACGGCGAGGGCGAGCGGCCCGTCATCTGGTCGCCGGCCGCGTCGAGCTGGGGCGCCATCGTGGAGCAGCGCCTGGCCGCCGCCGGCGAGGCGTCGCTCACCGACGCCGACGCCCCCTCGTTCATGGCCACGCCCCTCGCCATCGCCATGCCGAAGCCGATGGCCGACGCCCTCGGCTACCCGGAGACGCCCATCGGCTGGTCCGACCTCACCGAGCTGGCGCAGGACCCCGAGGGCTGGGCCCGCTTCGGCCACCCCGAGTGGGGCCGCTTCAAGCTCGGCAAGACGAACCCGAACTTCTCCACCAGCGGCCTCAGCGCCCTCGTCGGCCAGAACTACGCCGCCGCCGGCAAGGACCGCGACCTCTCCAGCGAGGACCTGGCGAACCCCGACGTGGTGGCGTTCAACCGCAGCGTCGAGTCCGCCGTCGTCCACTACGGCGACATCACCATGACGTTCCTCAACAACTGGTTCCGGACCGACGCGGCCGACACGTCGCTCACCTACGTCTCCGCCGTGGCCGTCGAGGAGAAGTCGATCATCGACTACAACAACGGCAACCCGGACGGGGTGCTGGAGCGGGGCGAGAAGGTCCGCAAGCCCCGGGTGCCGCTGGTCGCCATCTACCCCAAGGAGGGCACGCTCTACAGCGACAACCCCCTCTACGTGCTGAAGGCGCCGTGGGTGGACGACGACGAGCGGGCCGGCGCCGAGCGGTTCATCGACTTCGTGCAGCGGCCGGCCAACCAGGAGAAGGTGCTGGAGTTCGGCTTCCGCCCCGGCAACCCCGACGTGGCCGTCGGCGCCCCGATCACCGCCGCGAACGGCGTCGACCCGAACCAGCCCACCACCCTGCTGGAGACCCCGAAGCCGCAGGTGATGGTCGACCTGCTCGACAACTGGGACGACCAGCGCAAGGGCGCCCGCGTCCTCCTCGTGCTCGACGTGTCCGGCTCGATGGGCGACCCGGCAGACCCGAAGGGCGACGCGGTGCCCACCAAGCTCGACCTCGCGAAGGAGGCCGCCATCGAGTCGCTCGACGCCTTCAAGGCGAACGACGAGGTCGGCCTGCGCACCTTCACCACCGACCTCGACGGCAGCGGCGCCGAGTACCAGGACCTCGTGCCCGTCGGCCCGATGACCGGCAACCGGGAGCGGCTCGCCACCGCCATCCGCGACCAGCGGCCCCGCGCCGGCACGCCGCTCTACTCGGCCACCTCGACCGCCTACGACGCGATGATCGCCGGCTACGACCCGTCGCGGATCAACGCCGTGGTGCTCCTCACCGACGGCGCCAACGACGACCTCGACCCCGGCGACGACGACGCGCAGTTCCAGGCGCTGCTCGACAAGCTCCGGAAGGCCAACTCGGGCGAGAACACCAAGCCGGTGCGCATCTTCCCGATCGGCTACGGCGTCGAGGCCGACAACGCGGTGCTCGGGCGCATCGCGGAGGCGTCCAACGCCGCCGCCTACCAGGCGAGCGACCCGACCACGATCGTCAAGGTCTTCACCGCCGTCATCTCCAACTTCTGAGCCGACGGCCCCCACCGGATAGACACAGGCGATGCCCGCGACCTCCCTCCGAGACCGGTTCTGGACCAAGCCGGTCGCGCGCGCTCTCACCTCCCCGAGCGCGATCCTCGCCACCGGGGCGGGCGCGGCGGTCGGCGTGGTGGCGGCCTCGCCGCTCGGGCTCCTCGTGGTGGCCGGCGGCGCCATCGGCGCCGCGGTCGGCCTCGGCGGCCGCCTCGCCCTCGCCATCCCCCGCAAGCCCCAGCCGGTGGAGCGCGGCATCGACCCGTTCCGGGTCCAGGAGCCGTGGCGCCACGCCGTGGTCGACGCCCTCCAGGCCAAGGGGCGCTTCACCCAGGCGCTCGGCACCTTCCGGGACGGCCCGATCAAGGCCACGATGGCCCGCACCGCCGAGCAGGTCGACGTGGCCGTCAGCCGGTGCTGGCAGGTGGCCCAGCAGGGCGACCTGATCGCGTCGGCCCGCAGCCGCCTCGGCGACCGGTCCGCCCGCACCGAGCTGGCCCGGCTGCGCGACCAGGTCGGCGACGGCGAGCCGAGCGACCTCCAGGCGAAGACGATCCGCTCGCTGGAGAGCCAGATCGCGACCGCGGACCGCCTGGACGAGCTGCTGGTGACCACCACCCAGGAGCTCGACCTGCTCAACGCCCGCCTGGACGAGAGCGTCACCCGGGCCGTCGAGCTGTCGGTGTCCAACGAGCTGAGCGGGGCCGCGGACCTCGGCGCGGACCTGGACGAGATCGTGACCGATCTGGAGGCGCTGCGCCTCGCCATCGAGGACGTCGACACCGCCACCGACGGGCCCGCCACCGACCCCGCCGCCGGGGGCGAGACCGCCGGGAGCGGCGCGTGAGCGGGGGGGAACCGGCGCCGCTGCGGCCCCGGACGGTCCGCCCCGGCCGGGGCGACGAGCCGGTGCTGCGGCCCGCCACCGTCCCCGCGCTCGGCCGCCCCAAGCCCATCCCCCACCACGAGCTGCCCGCCCACCTCCGCGGGCCGGCCCCCCACGCCCCCACCGCCTCCGGCGACCTCGGCTGGGACCCGGCCACCGGCGCCGTGCCCATCCTCATCGACCCCGACGAGGACCTCGAACCGGTCACCGTCTTCGAGGCCGAGGACGCGCTGGTCGACCTCGCCGCCGAGGACTGGAGCGAACACGCCTCGGCCGGCGACCTCGCCACCCACACCGACGAGCTGGGCACCGTCGACCGCGAGCTGGTCACCGACCCGCAGCTCGACCGCGACGAGTGGGCCGACATCCTCACCTTCACCGACGAGATCGAGGCCGTGGCCCCCGCGGGCGCCGCCACCGATCCCGCGGTCGGCCCGGCCGCCGACGAGCCCGACGCGGTGGCCGAGGCCACCGAGCCCCGCCGCCTGCTGCGCAACAACCTGTTCGTCGCCAGCGGCACCGCGCTGTCGCGCGCCACCGGGCTCGTCCGCTCGCTGCTCATCCTCGGCGTGCTGGTGGAGGGCCTGGGCGACGCCTACAACAACGCCAACAACACCCCGAACCAGATCTACGAGCTGATCCTGGGCGGGGTGCTCACCGCCACGCTCGTCCCCCTCTTCACCGACGACCTGGAGCGGCGGGGCCGCAACAAGGCCACCTCGGCCATCATCTCCACCGCGGTGATCGCGCTGGCGGTCGTCACGCTCGTGGCCTTCGTGGCCGGCCCCGGCATCATCTACCTGCTGTCGCTCGGCAGCCCGGAGGCCAACGCCGCCGACTACCTGGCCGTCGGCGTCAAGCTCTCGCTCATCTTCGCCCCCCAGGTGTTCTTCTACGGGCTGATGGCGGTGTGGTCGGCGGTGCTCAACGCCCGGCACCGGTTCCTCGCCGCCGCCTGGGCGCCGGTGCTGAACAACCTGATCGCGATCGCCACGCTCCTCGCCGCCTGGCGCTACGTCGGCCACAAGCCCACCCTCGCGGACGCCGTCGCCGACCTCGACGTGGTGCTGATCCTCGGCGTGGGCACCACCCTCGGCATCGTCGTGATGGCGCTCTCGCTCTACCCGTCGGTGCGCCGCTCCGGCGTCCGCATCGACTTCCGGCCCCAGTTCCGCCACCCCGCGGTGCAGCAGGCCGTGCGCCTGTCGGGCTGGACCTTCGGCTACGTGATCGCCAACCTCGTGGCGGTCAACGTCATCCAGTACCTCGCCAAGCCGGGCAGCGGCGACCCCACCGCCTACACGACGGCCTTCCAGTTCTTCCAGCTCCCCCACGGCCTGCTCGCCGTGTCGATCATGGTGACCTTCGAGCCGCTGCTCGGCCGCACCGACGTGCGCGGCGACCGGGCCGGCTTCAACCGCCACCTCCTCCTCGGCTACCGGCTCATCGGCCTGCTCGTGATCCCCGCCGCCATCGGCTACATCGCCCTGCCCGCCGGCCTCGACTACCGCACCTTCGAGGCGGCCGGCTTCGCCGCGAAGTTCCTCGACGTCTCCACCGTCATCGCCGCGTTCGCCGTCGGCCTCCCCGGCTTCTCGCTGTACCTCTACTCGATGCGGGCCTTCTACGCGATGAAGAACACCAAGCTGCCGTTCCTCATCAACCTGGTGGAGAACGTCATCAACGTCGTGGCCGCCATCGCGTTCGCCCGCTGGTGGGGCGTGGTCGGCCTGGCGCTCGCCTACGGGCTCGCCTACTCGGTCGCCTCGGTGCTCGCGGTGGCCGTGCTCATCCGCCGCAGCCCCGGCTTCGACTGGCGGGGCCTGCTCGGCACGATCATCCGCCTGCTCGTGGCCGCCGGCATCATGGGCGGCGTGGTCTTCGGGACCGTCGCGCTGCTCCCGCTCGACACGCTCCTGCACCTCGGCATCGCGGCGGTGGTGGGCGTGGTGGTGGGCGTGGTGGTCTACGTGGTGGCGATCGTCGCCATCCGGGTCGAGGGCATCGACGAGCTGTTCCGCCGGCTCCCCGGCTTCCGCCGCTTCGCCCGAACCTGAGCTCGCCGCGGCCGGCGGCGACCGCGGGCCCTCGTGCCGTAGCATGCGCCCATGATCAAGTTCTTCAAGCGACTCTGGAACTACATCACCGCCGGAGCGAACCAGAAGTTCGACGAGAAGGCCGACCCGAAGATCCAGCTCGAACAGGCCATCACCGAGGCCCAGAACCAGCACCGCCAGCTCAAGGAGAACGCGGCCAACGTCATCGCGCAGCAGCGCCAGACGGAGATGCAGCTCAACCGCAACCTGGAGCAGTTGGAGAAGCTGAACGCGAACGCCCGCCAGGCCGTGAAGATGGCCGACGCCGCCGCCAAGGCCGGCGACACCGCCAAGGCCGAGGAGTACACCCGGGCCGCGGAGACCATCGCCACCCAGCTCATCACCACCGAGGCCCAGGTCGAGGAGCAGAAGGCGCTGCACTACCAGGCCACCCAGGCCGCCGACCAGGCCAAGGCCGCCGTGGCCCAGAACGGCCAGCTCCTCCAGAAGAAGCTCACCGAGCGCAACCAGCTCCTGTCCCGCCTGGAGCAGGCGAAGATGCAGGAGACGATGAACAAGGCCATGTCGCAGCTCTCCGAGACGGTCGGCCAGGAGGTCCCGACCTTCAACGAGGTGCGCGACAAGATCGAGGGCCGCTACGCCCGGGCCAAGGGCATGAGCGAGCTGACCGACGTCTCCACCGAGTCCCGGATGATCGAGATCGAGTCCGCCGCCGCGAACTTCGAGGCCCAGGACCGCCTGGCGAAGATCCGCGAGTCCCTCGGCATCGAGGCCGAGGGCGCCGCCGAGGCCCCCGCCGAGCCCGCGGTCGCCGAGGCTCCCGCCACCGAGCCGCCCACCGCCCAGGAGCCCTCGCCCGGCACCTGATCCCACCGCCGCCCGGCTCACGGGCCCCGTTGCGATCCGTCGGCCCCGGGCATCGCCCGGGGCCGATGCGCGCCCGGTCCGCCGGGTCAGCGGACGCGGCGGCTCAGCGGACCCGGCGGGTCAGGGGACCACGACGAGGTCGTCGCGGTGGACCACCATCGAGACGGCGCCCGCGGTGAGGTCGCGGCTGCTGCGACCGGCCACCGCCGCCACCTCGGTGGCGTCGCCGCGCACCAGGCCCTTCGCGAAGACCGTGCCGTCGAGGCCGGCGATCTCGACCGCGTCGCCGGTGTGGAACGCGCCGTCGACCGCCCGCACGCCGGCGGCCAGCAGCGACACGCCCCGCTCCTCCAGGGCCCGGCGGGCCCCGTCGTCCACGATCACCCGGCCGGCGGCCTTCACCGCGAAGGCGATCCAGAGCTTGCGGGCGGCCATCCGCTCGGGCCGGGGCGCCACCGACGTGCCCACGCCGGCCACGCCCTCGATCGCGTCCATCAGCACCCGGGGCCGGCTGGCCGCGGCGATCACCGCCGCGACGCCGGCCCAGGAGGCGATCTTGGCCGCCTGCACCTTGGAGGCCATGCCGCCGCTGCCCCGCACGGTGCCCGAGCCGCCGGCGAGGGCCTCCAGCTCGGCGTCGAAGGTCTGGATCTCCTCGATGAGCGAGGCGGAGGTGTCCACCCGCGGGTCCGCGGTCAGGAGCCCGGCGGCGTCGGTGAGCAGCACCAGCAGGTCGGCCCGGATCAGGTGGGCCACGAGGGCGCTGAGGCGGTCGTTGTCCCCGAAGCGGATCTCGTCGTCGGCCAGGGCGTCGTTCTCGTTGACCACCGGCACGACCCCGAGGGACAGGAGCCGGTCGATGGTGCCCCGGGCGTGCAGGTACTGCTGGCGGACGCCGAAGTCGAGCGGGGCGAGCAGGAGCTGGCCGGACACGAGCCCGTGGGCGGCCAGCGCGTCGTCGTAGACCCGCATGAGGCGGCTCTGGCCGATCGCCGAGGCGGCCTGGAGGGTGACGGCGTCGGTCGGCCGGGCGGCGCCGCCGAGGCCGACCGCGGGGAGGCCGGCGGCGATGGCGCCCGAGGTGACGGCCACGATGCGGTGGCCGGCCGCCCGGGCGGCGGCGATGCCGTCGCAGAACTTCACGACCGCGGCCACGTCGACGTCGCCCACCTCGTCGGTGATGGACGACGTCCCGATCTTGGCGACCACGAGCTTGCTCACGGGCTCCAAGGCTGCCCGGTGCGCCCCCCGCCCCCCAAACCGCTTGCGGCCGCCCGCCGGCGGCCGGTGCTCAGTCGGGCTGGTACTCGAAGGTGAAGCCGCCGATGTGGACGGGGTCACCGGCCCGGGCGCCGGCCTTGGCGAGCGCCTTGTCCACGCCGAGGCTGCTCAGACGCTGCTGCACGTAGGCGAGCGCATCGGGGTTGGTGATGTCGGAGAGGGCGACGGCGCGCTCGACGGCGCGGCCCGACACCACGAACGAGGCGTCGTCCAGGCGGGACACGCTCAGGCCCTCGGGCAGCGGCCGGTGGACGATGAACGGCTCCGGCTCCGGCTCGGCCGCGCGGGCGTCTCGCACCGCGGTCGCCATCGCGCCCACCAGGTGCGCGATGCCCTCGCCGGTCACCGCAGAGGCGACGGGGCCGCGCCAGGCGGCGAGGCGATCGGGGTCCGCCAGGTCGCACCGGCTGCCCACCACGAGGCGGGGGCGGTCCAGCAGGCCGGGCTGGTAGGCCTCCAGCTCCCGCAGGAGGATGCGCTCCTGGTCGGCGGGATCGAGCGTGGCGGTCGGGGCCAGGTCGATGAGCACGCACAGCGCCCGGGCCCGCTCGACGTGGCGGAGGAAGCGGTGGCCGAGCCCCCGCCCCTCGCTCGCCCCCTCGATCAGGCCGGGGATGTCCGCGACCACGAACTCGTCGCCCTCGTCCATACGGACCACGCCGAGGTTCGGCTCCAGGGTGGTGAAGGGGTAGTCCGCGATCTTGGGCTTCGCGGCCGAGATCCGGGAGATGAGGGTCGACTTGCCGACGTTCGGGAACCCCACGAGGGCCAGGTCGGCCAGCAGGCGCAGCTCCAGGCGCAGCCACCGCTCCTCCCCCGCCTCGCCCTGCTCCGCGAAGCTCGGGGCCCGGCGCTTGTTGGACAGGAACCGGGCGTTGCCCCGCCCGCCCCGGCCGCCCGCCGCGGCGAGCCAGCGGTCACCGGCGGTCACCAGGTCGGCCAGCAGGTTGCCGTCGAAGTCGTAGACGGTCGTGCCCTCGGGGACGGGGACGACCAGGTCGGCGCCGGCGTGGCCGTGGCGCTTCTTGCCCTGCCCGTGCGTGCCGCTCTCGGCCTTGCGGTGCGGGTGGTCCCGGAACGCCAGCAGCGAGGCCACGTTGCGGTCGGCCACGAGCCAGATGTCGCCGCCCTTGCCGCCGTCGCCGCCGTCCGGCCCGCCGAGGGGCACGTGGGCCTCCCGGCGGGTGGCGACCGCTCCGGCGCCCCCGTCGCCCCCCTTCACGTTGAGCTGGGCTTCGTCGACGAAGGAGGACATGGCCCTGCACGCTACCGGCGGCGGTGGCTCCGCCACCTCGTCAGTGGCCTCCCGTAGCCTCGGAGGTGATGTCGCCTCGCACCGCCGCCGCCCCCGATCCCACCGTCGCCACCGCGCCCGAGGCGCCCGCCGTCGCCCACGCCCCCGTCCCGGTGGGCGCGCTCGACGGCGCCGGCCTGGAGCGCGGCGCCCGGGAGGAGCGGGAGCACGCGCTGCTGGCCCCGCACGCCACGCGGGCCGTCGGCGCCGGCAACCGGGCGGTCCGGGAGGAGCCCGACCGGTTCCGCACCTGCTTCGAGCGCGACCTCGACCGCATCCAGCACGCCAAGGCGTTCCGGCGCCTCGCCGGCAAGTGCCAGGTGTTCGTGGCGCCGGAGGACGACCACCTCCGCACCCGGCTCACCCACGCGATCGAGGTCTGCCAGGTGGCGGTGTCCATCGCCCGGCCCGTGGGCCTCAACACGGCGCTCACCGCCGCGGCCGCCACCGGCCACGACTGCGGCCACGGGCCCGCCGGCCACGCCTCCGAGGGCGCCCTGTCCCCGTTCCTCGACGGCGGCTACCACCACGCCGTCTACGGTGCGGACGTCGTCCTGGAGCCGCTCAACCTGTGCGCCGAGACGCTCGACGCCATCCGCAACCACTCCTGGAACCGGCCCACGCCCACCACCCCCGAGGGCGAGGTGGTGGCCTGGGCCGACCGCATCGCGTACGTCTGCCACGACTTCGAGGACGCGGTGGCCGCCGGGGTGGTCCGCCCCGAGGACCTGCCCGCCGCGGTCACCGAGGTGGTGGGCGCGGACCGGCGCAACCAGCTCCACGGCTTCATCACCGCCATGGTCGACACCATCGCCACCACCGGCGTGGTGGGCATGCGCCGGCCCGAGGCCGACGCGCTCGCCGCGTTCCGGGCCTTCAACTTCGAGCGCATCTACCTGCGGCCCGAGGCGGTCGACCAGGCGGACCGGGCCGCCCGGCTGATCGGCGGCCTGGCCGACTGGTACCTGCACCACCCCGAGGCGATGCCCGACGGCGCCGGGCTCCGGGCCGCCTCGCCGGAGGCGGTGGCCGCCGCGGTCCGCTACGTGTCGGGCATGACCGACCGCTTCGCCAACCGGGCAGCGGTCGAGCACCTCGGCTGGGACGAGCGGGCCCTCCCCCGCACCTCCTGAGCACCGGCCGCCGCCGGCGGCGGCCCGGACCGCGGCCTCGGCGGGGTCGAAAACGGCCGATGGCGTGGCCCGGGGGCCACGCCATCGACGCAGAGGCTCGCTGCGGCGTCGCTCAGTCGGCGACGGGGAGGACGTCGACCAGCTTGCGGCCGGCCCGGCGCCCGAACTTCACCCGACCGTCGACGGTCGCGAAGAGCGTGTCGTCGCCGCCCCGGCCGACGTTCTCACCCGGGTGCACCTTGGTGCCCCGCTGGCGGACGAGGATGGAGCCGGCGGACACGAGGGTGCCGTCGTAGGCCTTCACGCCGAGGCGCTGGGCGTTGGAGTCGCGGCCGTTCCGGGTGGAACCGCCGCCCTTGGTCTTCGACATGGCGTCAGCCCTTCTTGATGCCGGTGATCTCGATGGTGGCGAGCTGCTGGCGGTGGCCCCACCGCCGGCGGTTGTTGCTCTTGTTCTTGTAGGTGAAGCCGGTGATCTTCGGGCCCTTGGCCGGGCCGAGCACCTTGGCGCTCACCGAGGCGCCGGCGAGGGCGTCGGGGGCCGAGACCACGGTGTCGCCGTCGACCAGGAGGACGGGCGTGAGGCTGACCTCGCCCTCGTCCACGCCGAGCTTCTCGACCTGGAGCTGCTGGCCCTCGGTCACCCGGTACTGCTTTCCACCGGTCTTGATGACTGCGTACATCGTCTCTGCCTTCGCGCGTGCTTCTGTGCGGCCCTGGGCCGAGGAACGATCCTAGGCGCCCGCCCGGAGCGGGACCAACCCGGGCCGTGCCGGGCTCAGGAGCCGATCAGGGCCTCGTCGAAGACCATGCCGCGGCCCTCGCAGGTCGGACAGCCCGTCGACAGGGACTCCAGGAGCCCCTCCCCGATGCGCTTGCGGGTCATCTCCACCAGGCCCAGCTCGGAGATGTCGAACACCTGGGTGCGGGTCTTGTCGCGGGCGAGGGCCCGGCGGAACGTGGCGATGACCTCGTCGCGGTTCGCCTTCACCTCCATGTCGATGAAGTCGATGACGATGATGCCGCCGATGTCGCGCAGCCGGAGCTGGCGGGCCACCTCCTCGGCCGCCTCCAGGTTGTTCCGGAAGACGGTCTCCTCGAGGTTGGACTTGCCGACGTTCTTGCCGGTGTTCACGTCGATGACCGTCAGCGCCTCGGTCCGCTCGATGATGAGCGAGCCGCCCGAGGGCAGCCACACCTTGCGGTCGAGCGCCTTGTGGAGCTGCTCGTGGACGTGGTGGGTCTCGAAGATCGGGAGGCCGCCGTGCTCGGCCGGGTCGTACAGCTCCACCCGCTCCACGAGCGCGGGCGAGATGCTGCGCACGTAGTCGCGGACCTGCTCGTAGACCGCCTCGTCGTCGATGACGACCTGGCGGTAGTCCTGGTTGAACTCCTCGCGGATCACCCGGATCGACAGGTCGGGGTCCCGGTAGAGCAGCGCGGGGGCCTGGGTGCGGGCGGCGAGGGCCTCGATCTGGCTCCACTGCTCGGCGAGGCGGGTGACGTCGGCCTGGAGCTCGGGGGCCGAGATGCCCTCGGCGGCGGTGCGCACGATCAGGCCGTGGCCCTCGGGCTTCACCTTGTCGAGCACCTGGCGGAGCCGCTTGCGCTCGTTGTCGGGCAGCCGCTTGGAGATGCCGTAGGTGGTGCTGTTGGGCACGAGCACCACGAAGCGGCCCGGCAGCGAGATCTCCTGGGTGAGCCGGGCGCCCTTCGCCCCGATGGGGTTCTTGGTGACCTGGCAGAGGATGGTCTGCTTGGCCTTGAGGATGTCCTCGATGCGCAGGTCGGCGTTCTTCTTGTCGACGTCCGCGGGGTCGAGGCGGGCGTCGCTGCGGTACAGCACCGCGTTCTTCGGGGTGCCGATGTCCACGAACGCCGCCTCCATGCCCGGCAGCACGTTCTGCACCCGGCCGAGGTAGATGTTGCCGTGGATCTGGGTGACCTCGTCCGCGGGGCGCGACACGTAGTGCTCGATCAGCGACCGCCCCTCCAGCACCGAGATCTGCGTGGCGCTCTCCTGCACGTGGACCGCCATCAGGTAGCGGCCCACCGGCTTGCCCTTGCGCTCGCGGCCCCGCCGCTTCTTCAGGGTCTTCTCGTCCAGCTTCACCGGCTCGTCGTCGGTGATGGCCGTGACCGGCTCGGCCTTCTGGCCCCGGCCGCGGCGCGACTGGCCCTGCCGGCCACCCCGGCCGCCCTCGCCGCCGCCCCGGCTGCCGCTGCCCGAGCCGGTGACCTCGGTGGTGGTGGCCGGCTGGTCGGTGCCGCCCCCGCCGCCGCGGTTGCGGCCGCCGCGCCGGCGCCGCCGGCGGGAGCCCCCCGGGCCGGCGGTGCCGCCGGTCGAGGCGTCGCCCACCTCGGTGCCCGCCGCCTGAGCAGCAGGGGCCGGGGCGGGGCGGGAGTCGCCGATGCGGGGGCGGCGCGACGCCGCGTCGGGCCCGTCGGCCGCGTCGCCCGCAGCCGCGGCGCCCGTCTCGCTGCCGGTGGCGTCATCGGAGCGATCGGCGGCGTCGCCGGAGCGATCGCCACCCGATCGGGGGGCGCCGCCGGTACGGCGGCCGGATTCGGGGCGGGGCTTCGACGCTCCGGCGCCCGCAGCCGGGCGCTCGTCACGCTCGCCGTCGCCCGCCCGCACGGTCGCGTCGGCGGCCTCGGGGGCGGTGCCGTCGTCGGCGCCCTCGGGCCTGGGGCGGTTGCGGTTGCGCCCGCCCCGGGAGCCGCGGCGTCGCTTGCGGGGCGCGGGGCGCTCACCGCCGTCGGCGCCGCCCTCGGTGGCCGGGTCCTCCCCGCCCTCGCCGGACGGGGCGTCGGCCCCGGCTGCGTCACTCGACGGAAC
>Ga0182792_1000125_pt1 | contig 74110 bp, 46 predicted proteins | sample Passage237B_FD_130497 | JGI IMG/M metagenome (GOLD analysis project Ga0182792, IMG submission 130497) | Cellulose adapted compost microbial communities from Newby Island Compost Facility, Milpitas, CA, USA - Passage2 37B (version 2) (version 2) ...
TTAACGACCAGGTGCTGGCATTATAGGTTTTCATACCTTCGTTCGTAGCCAGTCGAAGCGCTCCTGCATCAATAAAGGCATCTGTGATGGTAACAGGTGCAGGTGCTGTAATTTTATGATAATCCAGCTGGGCCGCGTTTAATCCTCGGAAGGCTGGCGCGCTTTTGTAAAGCGTGCAATCTGTGATAGAGGGATATGTTAGATTGTTTATAGCTTCATATTGTATAAAGTACCTTCGCATTTGTAATGCCTACTTGGACCTGCTATCTTTACCTGGACATTAAGTTAAGCGTAAAATACTTAAATTAACGTCAAATGAAAAAAAGTAGAAAGCATTACGATAGTTCATATAAGATTATGGCTATTGAATTGGCAGAAGCCAAAGGGTCAATACCAGAAACAGCAAAGAATTAGGAATTCTCTTCTCCATGGCCTGTCTCCCGCCAGGTCACAATTCTAATCATACTAAACAATTTTAGTATAATGGTTAACCAAAGCTGCCTATTGGTTATTTAGGATTTTGGGGGAGTTTACCAAAGTTACAAAATACATAGGGTGGCCTGTCAGGGGGCAGGCCACGGAGTTGAAGTAGTGGATGTTAAAAAGGACTTTTCCGACCCACAAAGGATGTTTTTCCCAAAAGAAAATCAATTGCCCGTTGTACGTTTCGGTCTATGCTTTCTTCTGTTTTGAGCATTAGAATATATCGTATAATTTCTTTTTGCAGGGAAGGGGACAATGCATCAAATCGTTGTTGGGCCTCCGGACAACTGTTCAAAGCTGCAATAAGTTTGGGATGAGGCTTTAAGGTTCTGTCAGAGGTATCATAGGCTATGGTCACTTCTATACGTTCTCCGATACGTTGGGGAGAATTTTTGAGCATTGTGGTATTTATGTAAAGGCGCCACTGGCCTTTATATTTCACCAGGTTTTGTTTGTACTCTCGTCCGTTTACCGTACCCGTAACAGGAATAGCACCTTTGGTCTTTCCGGCTTTATGAAATAGTTCTGTCAATATTTCTTCCGGCACAGGTACAAAAGGATTGATGCCGATAATTTCTACTATTGCTTCAAATTTTCGCATGGTTTTACGAACTTCCTTAGTGTTTCATCTTCCAGACCCAACAACAAAATAGTCATTGAATAATAGTGTATTTGTATGGGTTATACAAACGTTGGAGAAAAGAATCATTATAATACTCAGAAAGAAAAATGGATTGTTCCTTAGTTGTGTAGTACACCTGCGTTTCAAAAACACTTCGGTAAGGTTCAAATGGCAGTTCCAGTAAGCTTTTTACTATAATTAAAAAACCCGAAGATTCTTTGCTTCGGGTTTTAGTTTAAAAAATGTAAGCTCATTTTATTTTTATACAGGTACCCCCATTTTCTTGGCAATGTCTTTAAATAGATCTTCATCGATGCCATCAGCACCCGGTGCATTGAGTTGTGGCTCTTCTTCGAGATCCGGAACAGGGAAGCCTTCTGGAGCTCCGAATACAACTTCTAATGGTTTGCCATCTTCCGGATGTGGACCGTTAAAAATTACTCCTGCTTTTTGATAGTCGTCTTGGCTGAAGGTGTATAACTTTAGATGAAGATTATTTTTTTCAAACTTCACAGCTTCCGGGAATGCCTTATTGCTGAGTTCAGGAATAGGAACAAGTTTGGATACTTCTACTCCTGTCAAATATTCTATGGCTCTGGCATAAGCTACAACGTGTACACCGCCACGGACGAGCAGGTAACCTACCATTTCCCTGGCAGTAGGATCACTTACCATTTCGTACGCTCTCATTTTGTTTGCCCGGGCCCCGCATTCCAGGAAGAAGTTGTGTAGCAGATCAAGTTTAAGGTTTCCACTACTGAAGACATTCGATCCAGACCAGAAGTCGCCCATAGAATCCATTGGAAGGGCAGTTTGTCCGCTCGCAATAAAGTGTCTTGTATTTCTTGAATTGGTGCCATTCTGCAACGGAGCAATGACAGGGTCGATGCCTCGTTTAGTGGTACCGGTAAGCAGCAGGTTTATAGCATAGGAGACTACTTCAATATGGCCATATTCTTCTCCGGCTATGCTGCATATAAGATCGTAGAAAGGTCTAAGCCTGTTTCTTCCGCGGAAGTTAAAAGACTGGTAGGTGTAGTTCATCAGAGTTGACATCTCTCCAAACTTTCCTCCCAGAAGTTCTTGTATGGCAGCGGCATCATTGGGAGAAGGATTCTTTGGAGTCGGCAACTGAATCGGAAGTCGGTCCATTTTTAGGATCATAATATCTTTATATTAAGTGAAACATAAAAAATAAACCTCAAGTGCAGGTTTAGGTTTAAAAAAGAAAAAGTTAAGGGAGCCGGGTTGGTATAGGGATCCAACTTATTGGAGGTTGGGACGATAATCCGCAATGCACAATATCTATAGCTGTCTTATAGAGCTGTTTCAGAACAAGGTAAAAGCTGCTGTATGAGCGTGATGTCGTTTACTTTATTTCCCGGACAGGTTCCTAAATTTGGCTTCAGTTGTATTACTCCAGTACGATCCCTGATGTTGTTTTAAAAGTATCTCCTTCTACTACAATCAGGTACATGCCTTTGTTCACTTTTCCGATTTCAAGGAGCTGTTCTCCCTCTATTGAACCTGTTAGGGATAAATGTTCTTTTCCAAGCAGATCTACAAGGGAAATTTTACGGGCTCTTAATGTTCCCAATGATACGTGGATGTATTCTCCGGCTGGATTGGGATAGACTTTTATCTGAGATGCAACTGGATAATCAGCAACAGAAGTGATAACGTCCGCTGCCTGAAAACTCCATTGCTGATTGATGTTGTTCGAAGAGTAATTGGAATACTGTACTACAGGGTTTCCATCGGTTAGCTGTCCATCTTTATTGTCCAGCACTTTTCCACTCATTCTGTTCATGATCCTGAAGTAGCCATTTCCTAACTCCGTGATTTGCCATTGCTGCGCAAATGGGATTCTGCCGGATTCGTTTTCCAAAACGATGGGAGTAAGATTGGTAACAGAAGAACCATTGCTGAGCAGGGAACCATCCTTTGTATTCACAATGGAGTAATAACCATTTTTCAGATCGGTTATTTTCCATATCTGACTTGCTGAGTGTTCTATACTGTTTTGTACCAGCTGATCTTTTGTATGACTCTCCAGCACTTTATTGCTGGTTCTGTTCACTATCCTGTAGTTCTTACCAGACTCAATGGTGCTGCTTACAGCGGTGATTTCCCACAACTGATGATCGCTGTAATTAAACACACCCAGCTCTGCATTTGCTCCGGTAGCATCGGAGGCGCCCGATATCTGAAGTGCTTTCCCAAGTGTGTTGACGCATACCAGACGGTGGTAGTCGTTTCCGCAATCAACGATTTGCCATTTCTGATTGTAGGAATCTTTCCAGTCATACTGTAGTGCTCTGGCTCCGGCTTCTCTGGATGCGCCGTTGATATCCAGTACTTTACCGCTTTCAATATTGGTGATTCTGAAAAATGAAGCACCCAGGTTTTGAATTCTCCAGAGTTGACCGGGTGCACCGGTATAGGGTTGCTGTTGAACGGCACTACCATTCGTTCCCAGTACCTTTCCCGAATGCCTGGCGGTGATTTTATAAATACCATTCTGAAAATTCGCAGCCCCCGGCGCCCATACACCCGTTTGTGTATCAATGTTCCACTGATCGTTCCAGCTGACACTGAGTTTGGTGCCTGAAACGGTGATGGGAAGTAGTACGATTCTGCTCATGCCAAAGTTGTTGACAGACCATCGATCTCCCATGTAGAGGAAGGTTGTCGTTTCAGAGCCTGTCACGGGTACTGCAAAGCCCACCTGTGATTCGTAGGTATGGGTGTTGGTGACTGCAATATTTCCTCCACTTGTCCAGGGACCTGCCAGAGATTTGGAATAGAAATACCGGTTATCGTTAAAGTCCCATCCTGTACACCAGGACATGAGCCAGAAATAATATCCGCCAGTTTTGATGATGGCATGTCCTTCACATTCCATATCATTGCTGGCGGATCCCCTGTAAAGTTCTTTTACAATACCGGTATAGTTTTCATCCAGCTCAAAAAGACTTACGTTCTGATTCCCTTTGGTGGTACATATAAGATATGCTTTGCCATCGCTGTCCTGATACACGTTGATGTCTCTGCTGTCAATATTAAAAGGCCTGAAGTGTGAGTGAAAAGTGTAGTTACCACCGATGGTATTGCAGGTGGCATAGGCAACCTCTGCAACACTATAGGCATTATAGCCCTCATAGTGCATCCAGATGATAAATTGTCCTGTCCTTTTATTATGTAACAGCTTGGCCCGCTCTACGACAGCCCCGTTGTTTAAATCTGGATGAGATGTTTTATTCAGGATCTGGTTGACAAAAGTCCAGTTCAATAGGTCGGGGGAAGAGTAGAGGTTGATACCTTCAAAAGTATAGTTGTTTTTGGACCTGTCCATCCCCCACAGGTAATAGAGGCCGTCCACCTGAATGATTCCTCCTTCAGTAGCTGCAATAAGATTTCCATTGGTATCTCTCCAGTCACCTCCAGGCACGATGGACTGCATCTGAGCCCTGGTAATGGTGACGAAGAATGATAATAGTATAAAAATCAGAAAGAATAATGGTCGTCTGATCATGGAATAAACTTCTGTTTAAAATATAGTTATTCTCCTTGAATTCGGTAATAACCTTCATTTGACCTATATAAAATCAGGTCCTGAAAAGGTAAACAGGAATGGGAAAGTTTTTTAAGGAAAATGGAAAATTTCGGGTGTTTAAACCGATGGTTCCGTTTCAAGCGGAGCTATCGGTTGGACATTTTTTAAGCCAAATAAAATAAACATTCGAGTTTTATACCGGTTAAACTTGTCCATTTTAAAATGGAGCAGATATTGGTTTTACTCTGAGTTAGATGATACAGAGAAAAGTCGATTGCTTCCTTTTGTAATTATCAACTTAGATGTACCAGTTATGATTCGGAAACTACTAGTATGCTCATTAGTGTTTGTGTCCATCCATTTTGCAATGGCCCAGCCTCAAAAGCTTTCTGATTTAAGTGGAAATGTTTTCCAGTTTTTTTTAGTAAACAACAAAATCTTGTTCTCCGATCATAATCTTTGGAAAACGGAAGGAACGCCATCCTCTACGACAAGACTAACCTGGTTTGATGCAAACAGCGGAGTGGTGGATATGCTGTTAGCGGACACTATCTTATATTTCTCAGTTGAAGGTTCCAATGGTTATAGAAATCAACTATGGAAATCAGATGGTACTGTTGCTGGTACAGTACCAGTGAAAATATTCACTCATGAAAATGAGCATTCCATTAACAACTTTTTTTACTGGAAAGGAACTACCTATTTTATGTTTTCGGACAGATTATATAAAACAGACGGTTCAGAAGAAGGTACAGTACAAATCATAGATCTGGATCCTGATTATAATGATAACAATGCGGATGCTATATTTTGTATAAAGAATACACTTTATATTGCTTTTAAAAATCAATTGTGGAAAAGTGATGGTACAGCCTCAGGAACTACGTTATTACAATCATTTGATTACATGAATTATCTTAACTCTTTTGGGGATTATGCAATGCTTGAAGTGGATGATGCTGTTCATGGAAGAGAACCCTGGAGACTTGATGAATCCGGGAATGTCCAACTTTTAAAAGATATTAATCCTGGCCCAGCAGGTTCTGTAGGGCTTGGTATTTCCAATTCTGGTTATGAGTTAAATGGACAATATTATTTTACGGTAACAGAACCTTACAGACTTTTTAAAACAGATGGAACAGAAGCTGGCACGACTGAATATTTTGAAGGTATCGTAGACGTAAGACCCTTGAATGGAAAACTTTATATTTTCAAAGATAATGAATTATGGAGGTCAGACGGAATTTCTACTCCTCAACTGGTCAGGGCATTTGATGGCGTATTGGGTACCTATTGTATAATCGGCGACTTAATTGTTGTTTCTGAAGACTGGCAAAAACTTTGGGTATTTAACAGCTACAATGATTCATTTAAGTTTATAACGGAATTTCCTGCTTCTACTGCAGATACTTTCAGGTCATCGGATATCGGGATTATATTTCCCACAGATAATGAGGTATATTTTGCTCTTCAGACGGAAGAATATAAAAGAAATGAATTTGATGATGATTACAGTAATACTTTTTATGAACTTTATAAGTATTCTCCATTTCAGTCAGGAGTTTCCTCTTTTACCCTTGTAGATTGGTCAACTGGATCGTCCATTCGGTCGCTTAAGTCAGTCGACACAGTATATACGGATGAAGCCGTAAGGATCCGGGCCAATACCTTTGGTTCTGCTTTTACTTCGGTAGAGTTTTATCTGAATGATGCACTTCATACTACAGTGTCTTCCGATCCATATATTCTTGGAGAGTATGTTTCAGGTAGCGATCTGCACTGGTTAAAACAGGAAGGGATCTATAATCTAAAAGCAATCACTGTGAGCGATAGTAATACCTTGTCCAATACTGTTACGCTTCATGTTGTAAAAAGATCTATTACCTCTTTAATAACTCATGGCTACAATGATTCAGGAATAGAAATCTATCCCAATCCGGTTATGGACAATATGTACATCCGGTTAAACGACAGGGCTGGGGAAGCTTTTGTTACTGTTAGTAATCTGAAAAGTATTGAAATTTATTCCGGGATAAGTGCAGTAAATTATAATGGGACGATAGAAATGGATGTGTCTGGGTTGTTGGCAAAGCCAGGTATTTATATTGTAAAAGTTATTGCACCATCGGGAATGTACATAGGTAAAATATTGAAAAAGTAATAAGTGGGAGCAACAGTAGAAAAGAATCGATTATTGACCGATGCCTTTGCCTGATACGAAGGCGTCGGTTGTTCGGGGATATTATTAGTCTTTAAATGTCAATTTATGAATTTGTTCTGCTTTCTCTAATACTAAGAGGTCATAGGGGTGGGGCTCATTTTCCTTATAGTGAACAATAGTAATTTCAGGTTGATTCATAAGTCTGGCTGCATTTTTTCTATGGTTAGATTTATGGCTTTAAATTTTTCTTAATAAGGTTCCGGCAGATGAACCATGCTAGTCTTCATTGTATTATCGATGCCTTTGTATGGAATTACCAATTTACCTAAAGAGAAAAATAGTTGCAAAAAGAGGCTAGTCACTGAAAAATTAATTATGAATTACAGGGTAGAACATAATGGTGCGACCACATTGGGTCGGGTGAAATCGGTTGGTTTGTATCTATAAACATGAGGCCTCTTCGAGGTCTGAGATTTTCCCTTAAAAAAAAGGAAATCATTAGAGCTACCCAAAAGGCTGCATCTATTACGAATGCAGCCTTTAGTATATAGTTATCAATATCTTCTTTTAACTATTCTCATTTATAATCTTAAACAACTGATCTTTATAGCTGTCACCTACGGGGATTTCCATACCAGCAATTCTGACCATGTTTTTCTGTACGGCTTCTATCTTTTTCAGAGAAATAATGTAGGATTTATGGATCCTTAAAAAGTCTTTGGTCAGCTTGCTTTCGATGGACTTCATGTTCTGATGCGCAAAAATCGGTTTGGAACCGGCATGGATCTTTACATAATCTTTTAATCCTTCTATGTAGATAATATCGTCCAGGTTGACCTTTACCATCTGATAATCGGCCTTGACAAAAATAAAGTCTTTGGTGGGCGCTTGTTCTACGGTAGTCTTCTGGAGTACGAGCAAATCCTTCACCTTATTGACAGCCTTTAAAAAACGCTCAAAAGGAATGGGCTTTAACAGATAGTCCGCAACATTTAATTCGTACCCTTCCAGTGCATATTTTTGATAAGCTGTTGTAAATACCACTACCGGAGGGTTGGGCAGTGCTTTTAAAAGCTGGATGCCCGATAACTCAGACATTTGTATATCCAGGAATAAAAGGTCTATAGTAGTTTTATTCAATACATCCAATGCTTCCAGCGGATTGGTAAAACGACCTTCGAGTTGAAGATCCGGAAGTTTGGAAATATAGGTTTCAATAATGTCCAGAGCAAGAGGCTCATCATCTATGGCGATACAGCGAATCATGAATGCAGGTTTATTTTTAATTCAACGATAAAAAGGTCGTTAAGGGTGTTCAAATGTAATGAATACTTACGGGGATAGAGCAAATCCAGTCTTCTGCGGGTATTTACCAGGCCAATACCGGAGGCGCTGTCCTTTTCCTTGTTTTTGTCGTATGGGTTCTCAACTTTTAGGTAGAGCTCTTCATTTTTAAGTTCTATCTGTATTTTGATGTACGACTTTTTAGAATAACTAATTCCATGCTTAAACGCATTTTCGATATAAGGGATCAGAAGCATGGGGGAGATTTCTTTTGTGTGAAAATCACCTGTAGCCGTATAGTCAATTGTCACCTCATTGCTGAAGCGCATTTTTTGAAGTTCAATGTAATCGTTGATGTAATCGATCTCCTTGTCGAGACTAACAGATGTTTCATTGGTTTCATAAAGCATATACCGTAGCAGGTGCGACAGTTTTAGAATAGCTTCTGAGGCACGGGGGGTATTGGTCAGCGATAAAGAATAAATATTGTTTAGGGTGTTGAACAGGAAATGTGGACTTACCTGTGATTTAAGAAAGGAAAGTTCAGAGACCAGTGTCTGATTTTCAAGCTCATTGCGCTTACGTTCATTGGTGAAATAGTCATAAAGCAAGCGGTAGCTCGTGCTTAGTGCAAGAATAAACAATGCGGAAAAGAAAGGTCTGGTAGCTTTTCTCAATGGATTGTCTGGCGGACGGTTTGGTTTTAGAGATCTTCCTGTTTTGGTCGATTTGATACGGGTTACCTCACGTACATTAAGATGATCGGAAGTTAGAATGTCAGCATAGACTACCACACTGATCATGAAGAGTACAGTGGAGAGGTAGAGTACTATACGTCCTTTGGTAAGGATCTTCGGTATTAAGATGTCACTGTTCAGATAAAAGAATACGATCAGGAGTGATGTATTCAACAGAATCTTGAGCAGGATATTTTCCTCAACCGGTATCCCCAGAAAAAAAGGATAAAGGATAAAGATCGTCCACCATGCAATATGGAGAAATAGTTTAAAATAGTTTCTCCGGAAAATGGCCTCTTTCATGGATATTCGCATTTAATATCCAAATTTATAAAGGTTTTTTAATAACAGGTGGATTAATATACAAGAATGCAATTTTTGAATACCAACCGGAAATGGTAGGAAAAAATTACATTTCAAATCGTCCTGGCTCAATGCCTGTAATGTCTCCAAAAGGTACGTCTATGTAAGTAGTGTTGGGGAGTAAGATAAACAAGTGTGAAAATTCCTGGGAGTCGGGCTTATTTTTAAAACCGACTAATTGTCCCTGATAATGATGGTTATCTTTGGTAAAGACAATAACCTCTTTTCCCCGGTAATTATTTATTTCTCCTGAGTCCATAAGATTATTTTTTAGTACAGAGTTTAAAACAATTTATGGAGAAAAATGTTCCTTATTACTTTTGCGGTTGGGTGTAATGGGTTTATTATTAGTGTGTTATTTGTTTTTAGTATACACCGTAATTCAAATTAAGATTAACCTCTAGTAATCCCTGGCTAATGGATCCAGGACCTATTCCATCCTTATTATCTGAATCGGCAGCATAAAATTTACCTTTTTCTTCTATAAAAATGGAATAGTTTGAAGGAGTGAGCTGAAACTGGAAGAATCCTTCTTCATCCGAAAAGCCTGTTGTCGCCAGTTTGGTGGCACTTTTTTATATGTTGGGCCCCAGCCTTCCAGATCGTTTTTCCGGGTATATTCATAGACGTGTATTTTACGTCGTACAGGATAGGTTTTGCAGCTGTTTCCGCCTATCTTGGGCATACAATCTCCCTCGGTAAGGGTTAATGTTCCATAAATTCCGGAAGTAATGGTTACTTTAGTCTCATTGTGGTTCCTGAGTTCATCGATTCTATTTGTCCATAGACTGTAGATGGACGGATCCTTTTTACATGAAGGGAGTGAAAAAAGTACCAGTGCCAGTAGCGCAGGATTTTTAATTTTCATAAAAAAATAATTTTACCCAATATTTAGTACTATAAGTTAAAAAGTAAAGTAACATGAAGGAGATGGGGAAGCAAGATGCATGTCTTCCCGCTGACATGTGACGCTTAGGACCCCTTCAGTGAGCCTATTTCTTTATTCAAAATAGAAGCCGCAATCCTGATCTTATGGTATTCATATTTCCCGTTGAGGTATTCAAATACAGGTTTTAGCTGATTGTTCTCCAGACCTACAATCGTGATGGCCTCTGTAATTTCCCCAAGTTCGGCTTCTGTAATGTACTTTCTTAAATCAATATCATAGCCTTTTTCATACAGGTAGGCCAGGTGTGAAAAGATGGTAACCTGATTTAAGTTTCGCCTGGCTGATATTTCTTCTATGCTTAAGTTCTGTTTTAGCATTTCATAGGTAAGGATATAAGTACTTCCTTTTATTTTAGCTCCCTGTCCGGCTTCTTCCTGTACGAAGGAAATGATTTCGTTTAAAAACTCATGTCCATACCGTCTGAACTTTTCTTCTCCGATTCCCTGAATTGCCTTAAGCTCCAACGGACTTACCGGTTTTCTGGCAACCAGTTCAGATAATGTGGCATCGTTGAAAATGATATATGCCGGAACTGCCAGGGCATCGGCCAGGCTTTTACGGAGTTTCTTAAGTCGTTCAAATAAGCGTTCATCTCTCTGTTCTTTGTCCGATTTGACCACCATCTTTTCACTCATTTCAGCCATCTTCTCTGTCATAGGTCTGAATTTTACGAGGGGAACTGTTTTTTCACCTTTAAGTACAGCTCTGCTGGTTTCATTAAGTTTAAAGGAGTGGCCATCGTCGTAGGCAATATCCATGATACCCATATTCAGCATTTGGAGAATGTATTCACTCCATTCCTCATATTTTAAATCTTTCCCCACGCCAAATGTTTTTAGCTGATGATAGCCTTTCTCCAAAACGTTTTTATTCATGGAGCCTCTAAGAATGTCAATGAGCATTCCCAGGGCAATTTTTTCATTGGCTCTGGCGATGGCAGACAATGCTTTCTGGGCATAAACGGTGCCGTCAAATCGAGAGGGTGGATTTTTGCAAACATCACAATTGCCACAGTCTTTCTCCGTATTTTCGTTAAAGTAACTTAGTAAAATTCTCCTTCTGCAAATGTCCGCTTCGGCATATTGTTTCATTCGGTCCAGTTTTGCTTTCTGAAGCTCTTTCCGTTCGCCGGTTTTCTCTTCCAGCAGTTCTAGTTGCCAGGTATAATCCCGGAAGCTGTAAAATAAAATGGTATCGGAAGCTAATCCGTCTCTTCCGGCTCTTCCAATTTCCTGATAGAAATTTTCTATGTTTTTAGGAAGGCTGTAATGTATAACCCAGCGAACATTGGGTTTATCAATGCCCATTCCAAAAGCAATGGTGGCACATATGATCTGAACTTCATCCCTGATAAAATTCTCCTGTACCCTGGATCGTGCCTCTGCATCCATTCCCGCATGGTAGTAATCGGCATTAAAGCCTTGTTCACGCAGTTTGTCTGCAAGTTTTTCACATTCTTTTCTGCTCAGGCAATAGATAATTCCTGCCTGAGTTCCTCTGTTGGCAATGTAATTGGAGATATATTTAAAACGGTCTCTTCCTGGCAACACCTTTAAGCTCAGATTGGGGCGGTCAAAGCTGGAAAGAAAGATTTCCGCATCGTCCATACCCAGTTGTGAGAGGATATCTTTTCTTGTTACTTTATCAGCAGTGGCAGTAAGAGCAATAAATGGGACATTGGGAAAAAATTCTTTCAGGCGTTTTAACTGAGTGTATTCTGGTCTGAAATCATGCCCCCAGAACGATACGCAATGCGCCTCATCAATAGCAATCAGGTTGACTTTTAAGCGTTCCAGGAAGTGCATAAATCCTATGTTTACAGCTTTTTCCGGAGACACATACAATATCTTAACATTGCCATTAAGACATGCTCTCTCAATGGATATAAGCTGTTCGGAAGGAAGACTGCTGTTATAAAATTCTGCGGCAATACCATTGGCTTTAAGGGCTTCCACCTGGTCTTTCATGAGGGAAATAAGCGGGGAGACCACTACAGCGATACCTTCCATCATCACTGCAGGTAACTGGTAACAAAGAGACTTCCCGCCACCTGTGGGCATTATGACCATCACGTCCTTCTTTTGCAGAACCAGGTCTACGATCGTTTCCTGATGGGGACGAAAGGTGTCATACCCCCAATATTGTTTAAGGTATTTTTTCTTATCCATTGTGTTGTTAGCTGGTTGAATACTTTTCAAATATAAGTAAAAAGAGGGAAACTAATGACGGAACCGGAGAGATTGCTCAGATTGATTCTGCTTTATCTTCAGAACAATAGGAGATTGTTGTGTAAAAGCAATTATTTAGTTTTAAATTTACAGGACAAACGCAGGGTGTTGTCCCTTTTTGAAGTGTATATGCTGGATTGGAATACATTGTACAGCCCCAAGAGACTGGGCCAGGAACATAAATATACCGTAGGTCAGGATTCGGTTAGAAATCCTTATCAGATAGATTACGACAGACTTATATTTTCTTCGCCTTTCAGAAGGTTGCAGAATAAGACACAGGTATTTCCATTACCCGGAAGTATATTTGTACACAACAGACTCACTCACAGTCTGGAAGTGGCCTGCGTGGGCCGGTCGCTTGGAAGTATTATCGGACAAAGGATTGCAGAGCATTATGAGCCTAATAATCAGTCGTTCCAGAGATTTTATAATTATGAACTGGGATCGGTAATATCTGCAGCCTGTCTGGCTCATGACATCGGGAATCCGCCATTTGGACATTCGGGTGAAAAAGCCATTTCAGCGTATTTTCTGAATCTTCCTGAAAGAGAGTTAAGTTATATTCGCGAAAACCTTACGCACAATCAATTTACAGACCTTACCAACTTTGAGGGGAATGCGAATGGTCTCAGGTTGCTGACACATCATTTCAATGAAAATACTCCTGGTGGAATGAGGCTGACTTATACCACGCTTGCTTCCATGATTAAATACCCATGCGAGTCAGGTGCCGGGATGCACAAAGGGGTTTTAAGCCGCAAGAAGTATGGGTTCTTTGATTCCGAAAGAGAAACCTTTTTGAAGATAGTTAAAGAATTTGGTCTTATTTCCAATTCAAAAGGGAATGAATTGATTTATGCCCGTCATCCCTTTGTTTTTCTGGTGGAAGCTGCGGACGATATTTGTTATCAGCTGATAGACTGGGAAGATGCTTACAGGTTGAAGATCATTACACTGAAAAAAGCCATTGAAGTACTTCTTGAGTTCTTTCAGGAAAATGCTGATCGTGACAACAGAGGAAAAATTAAGTCCGTGGTGGATGCTATTGTGGATGACAAACAAAAAATTGCATTCCTGAGGGCCAAGATTATCTCTATTTTGATCGAACGATGTGCTGAAGTTTTCTGGGAAAACAGGGAAGCAATTCTTTCCGGCACCTATGAAAAAAGTCTGACGGATGACCTGGGAGGACATATCAGTAAACCACTTCAGGAGTTGAGGCAGATTTCCAATGAAGAGATCTATAATTATCGCTCAGCAATTGAGATAGAGCTGGCAGGTTATAAAATATTGGGAGGAATTCTGGAGGAGTTTGTTCCGGCTGTCATTCATCCTGAAAAAGCGACCTCCACGAAACTGATGCGTCTGTTGCCGGATCAGTTCAAATACAAGGGAGAGGATGATAATTTGTATTACAGAATCCAGTCTGTAGTTGACTTTGTCTCAGGGATGACAGATCTGTACGCGGTGGATCTTTATCGCAAGATTAAAGGGATTGCGTTGCCGGAGTTGAAATAGCATTTATAAGTTATAAGTATTAAGTGTGGAATCTTCACTATACTTGGCTTATAAAGTTACTTTAAAGGTTCTATTTCCAATTTAGGTTTGGTTTATTAAAGCCCCCGGAGGGGGAGGACGTATGTCAGCATAGGGTGGAGCCCCTATGCCTATTTTAATATTCCTTCTTATCTTCTTTTTCTTTCCATTCGTGGAATGCTTTAATGGCGAGGTCCTGCCCGATCTGAATGATTGGGATTTTTCTTTCGTTCATCTGTTTTTTCATTTCCTCATAAATCATGGAATCGTCAAAGCCAATAGCAGCAGCGTCTTCACGAGTGTTAGCAAAATAAATTTTATCGGGTCTTGCCCAGTAAATCGCTCCCAGGCACATGGGGCAGGGTTCACAGCTTGCATATATTTCACATCCTTCTAACTGAAAGGTATTTAGGTTTTTACAGGCATCTCTAATGGCGACTACTTCAGCATGAGCTGTCGGATCATTGGAGGAGGTCACCTGATTGTATCCTCTGCCAACGACTTCATCTCCCTTAACTACGATGGCGCCGAATGGCCCGCCTTTGTCCGTTCTGTGGCCCAGATGGGAAAGCTCTATGGCCATCTTCATAAATTTTAATGCACGCTCTTCCATGTTGGTCTTATTAGTTTGCTAAAGTAAAAAAGCGAATTTATCAATAATTAACAGTTGTAGTATAAAAAGGATATTTAAAATAAGATGCCCGATTGTTGGAAGGTTACCCAACAATATTCTGTTGGCTGTGGATGACCGAATTGGTGATCAATACATAAAGCCCCTCAACAGGGGCCTTAAATGACAATTTTTTTGTTATTTTGTAGAAAGGTATTTTTCGTATTGTTCAGGTGTTACAATAGCTTTCAGTTGTGCTTCCCATTCTTCGAATACGACTTGGTTGGCCGCCTGAATTCTTGTTTTATCTGATCCGTACTTTTTATGGTTGGCAGTAATCTTATTTACGCGATCAATGGTTATGGTTTTAACTTTCGCTGCCTGTTCATCTGTAAGACTAATTTCCGATTTCAGTTTGGTTACCGTTTCGTTGGCCTTTTGTTCTGGGGTCATCATCTGACTTTTGGCCTGCTGACCGTAAGAATATCCCGAAATAAGGAGAAATAGAGCCAATAAAAATTTTTTCATGCATGTAGAAATTAAGGTAAATTATCAGTTTCTCCATTCTACGAATACAGAAAGATTTTAGTTAAAAGGCTGCTTTTTTTAGTAAAGAATTGAATTTTTGTTAAAATATTTTCAATTTTTCAGTAAAATTTGGACTATGTTTGCATAATTCTGGTGATTATGCGTTAATGATTTAATTTCTGACTTCTACCCTTAAAGGAAGAAAAAATTGTATTTGTCTTTTCTTAATTTGTTAAATTCTATTTATTTTCCGTTTTAATTTTGAGCAAGGTATGAAAAAATATGTTTTATATGGTTTGTTGATTATTTTAACCCATTCTGTAACAGGGCAAAATCTTGAGCAGAGATGGGATAAGGTAATACAGGGAGCTGAAAATTATCAGAATTATAAGGTAATTAAAAAGTCAGAATTGAATGATTTGTGGAAGGTAATTAATGATACGCTTGCAAAATCAAAGCTGGATCTTGCAAGTGAAAAAGCTCAGGTATTAGATCAAAGCAATGTAATTACACAGCTCCAAAAAGAAACGGCCGAACTAAAAGCAAGTCTTGAGAGCACCATCGAAGCAAAAGACACTATTTCTTTTTTAGGGATGTCCATCAATAAGTATTCATATGCAACCATTCTCTGGTGTCTGATTGCCATTGCTTGCGGTGCCTGCGGATTTTTATATTATCAGTTCCGTAATTCCAACAAAGTAACCGTTCAGAAGATCAGTGACTTTGATGAATTGTCGAATACATTTGAAGAGTATAAGAAGAATGCGGTTGAAAAGGAAAGAAAGTTAAAAAGAGAACTTCAAACCTGCATGAATACCATTGAAGATATGAAGAAAACCAGAATTTCAAGGTAAAACGATAAATTCCTGTAAAAAAAATTCCTGTAAAAAAAGCGGTACTGTCTGAAAAGGTAGTACCGCTTTTTATTGATATCCATCAGCAAAATGGAAGAGGAGGATATCTTTAGCATTGCCACCAAAAAAAAGTTTTTATATCATGATACAGTTTTAATCTCAAAGGTATGCTAATGCTATGGATAAGTGCTGAGATTCAGAACGGTGCTGTATTGGGCGTTTGAGGTCGTAAAAATAGTGTAACGATTACTCCAAAAAATGTAACTCGTTTAGCGGTACTTTACCTCATATTTGTACCCATGAAACGAATTGCCAACATATTTTTGATAATGCTTTACCTGGCAGTGCAGGCCTGGCTGTGTATACGCATTATTGTGCTGGCCAATTAACGTCATTATCACTTTTTATAGAAGAACGCAAGTGGGTGTGATAAGTGTGGCAAAACTCCTGCAAAAAATTGCTGTAAAAGCCAGCAATATAAATTAACGATTGAAGACTCACAGATTCATAGTGCTTCCAATCTTGAGCTTCCGGCCAATGGTAACGGAATACCTCTTTGATCTTTACCTGCCCTGGAAATTCCTCATCAGGAACCGTTACTTCAATTCATTACTGTAGATGGTTACTGCTATAAAAACGGGCCACTCAAAACGCCCATTTATATTCAGGTTCACTCCCTCATCATTTAGTTCTCTTATATCCTCTTCAATCTATTCTTATTTCCATAAGAATACCTTATGCACTCTTCTAATGCAGTCTGAATACAATGGCATAAGTGCTTTTGTTGCTGCATGAACAGATGCTTTTACCGACTCTATTCGGATGCAAAGAGCTTAATAGGTAATCTTCTTTAAGCCCTAAGGGCCACTGTATAGAGAGCGCATGCATTTCCATACTTAAACTTAAGTAACCCCTTAAACCTGTTATAATCATGAAAACTAAAATAAATCTTTCTGCATTGATCTTTATTCTATTGTTAACATTTGTTTTTACCATCATTAATGCAATGTCATTACATTATGAAACGACGACCTTCAAAGTTGCAGGAAATTGTGAGATGTGTAAGAAACGGATAGAAACTGCATTACAAGCCTCTACAGCGGTTAAAAGTGCTGAGTGGGATGTCCAAACCAGGATGGTTAAATTGGTCTATGATCCGCATGCCATTTCTCTAACTAAAATCCACCTTTTGATTGCTGATGCCGGACATGATACAGATAAAGTAAAAGCACAGGAGGCAGTCTATAAGGTATTGCCAGGATGCTGCCAGTATGAGAGAGCAAAATAATGAATGATTTTGGTAGTTAATGCTCCCTGAAATCATAGAAACCTCTGAGGTATTTACCAGAACATTAATTGCCGGATCCTATACTTAACTAATGGGTATACATAAAGCCTGTCGGATAAAGGCAGGTTTCAGATTATGGTAGAAAGAATTATTGAATTATCACTCAGAAACAGATGAATGGTTCTTCTTATAGCAGCAGTATTGTTCCTATGAGGAGTATACTGTATGCGAAAGAATCAGATTGATGCTATCCCAGACCTGTCAGAGAACCAGGTAATTATTTACACCGAGTGGATGGGATGAAGCCCTCAATTAATAGAAGATCAGATTACCTATCCATTGGTTTCCAATCTTCAGGGTATTCCCAAAGTCAAGAATATAAGAGGCTCTTCAATGTTTGGAATGAGCTTTATATATGTCATCTTCGAAGATAACACTGACATTTACTGGGCCAGAACAAGAGTAATGAAGCGCCTGAGCTATGCACAATAGCTGTTACCGGATAATGTTTCTCCTTCGATGGGCCCTGACGGAACGGGAGTTGGACATATCTTTTGGTACCATCTGGATGCACCGGGTATGGATTTGGGTGAGCAGAGAGCTTCAGGACTGGTACATTAAGTTTGCCTTACAGAATGTACAGGGCGTTGCAGATGTTGCTTCCTATGGAGGTTTTCAAAGGCAGTATCAGATTGTGCTTGCACCACACAAGCTTACCTATTACAATCTTCAACTCATGGATGTGTTAAAAACAATACACGCCAATAACAATGATGTTGGAGGCGGAAAGTTTTAAATGGCTGATATGTCCTATATCATACGTGGGGTGGGATATATTAAGAATGTAAAGAATATAGAAAATATACCTGTATCCATGAGGAACTCCGTTCCTGTCCGGATCAAAGATATCGGCAAAGTCCAGATGGGTGGGGAGCCCCGGTTGGGAATATTTGACAAAGACGGATCCGGAGAAGTAGTGGGTGGTGTCATTGTAATGTGGTACGGTGAAAATGCAGACCTTGTCATAAAGAATGTAAAAGCTAAAATAAAAGAAGTTGAAAAGGGACTGTCAGAGGGAGTAAAGATTAAGACTTCTTATGACAGAAGTGTGCTGATCAGTGAAGCTATAGACTCTGTAAAGGGGACGCTTTTTGAAGAAATGATTAGGGTGTCGGTCATTGTTCTGCTGTTCAACTGGAGAAGTGCACTGATAATCATTTTACAATTACCCATTTCTGTAGCGGTAGGTTTTATACTGCTTGAGGCCTTCGGAATATCTTCCAATATTATGTCCCTCACCGGTATTGCCCTTGCAATTGATGTAGTAGTAGACGATGGAATTGTAATGGTTGAGAATGCCTATAGATATATTTCAATTGAACTGGAAAAAGAGGCCAGTAGAAAGCAGAAACAGTATAGCAATACTTCATGGATTAAATGAAGGAGATTCGGTTGTTGTAGCGGGTTCTTATCTTTTACAAAGTGAAACGATTTTAAGAAAAGGAAATGCTGATATGGAGGGGCATTCGATGTCTGCACAATAGACAAATGTATGGTAGGAACGGTACTGTTGGTGCCTTTGAAGTTTTTGATTGATTATCAAATAATAAGGGACATTGATGTGTCCCTTATATTTGACATTAACTAAACAACTGGTTGAACTGATCTTTACTTAGTACTTAAGCACTTATAATATTTGCATTAAGTTACCTGGCTTTGCTCGTAAACTGTTGGATCAATACGGATAACTTGATAAAAGGATTCACCGTGCAGTAATTAACTATTGAATTTATCGTTCCAATATTTTTTTAGGTTTACCTAATTAATTGTGTTTTAGTTATGGAGATAGTTAAAGAATTGATTGAATAGCTCAGTAATATTTTTTTTTATAACATCACTTTTTGTTTCGTCGTATACGCCACTCGTATCTGTTGATGCTAAATATCAATAGATATACTGCAAGTATGTCGAATATGAAAAAGGTAATATATATTTTTTTTACACTATGTATTTCAGCCTCCACTTTAAGATCACAGAATCTTGTAAACAACCTTAATGCTAAGGAGACAGAAGCAGTCTTAGTTGGAATAGTAACGGATAAGAATAAAATACCTGAAAAGAATATATCCTATACTGTCAAAAGTGAAGATAAGTCTTACTCACATAAAGGACTTACAGACGAGGATGGAAAGTTTACACTTATAGTTCCCAAAGGAAAGAAATACTTTGTCAAAGTAACCAAAATGGGATTTGAATACGATTATACTTCCCAGGTTCCTAATGTTAAAGGTCCTCTTGAAGTTGTTCAGAATTATATGATGTCTTTTACCATGGATTTTAGGAGAACCTATAAGCTTGAAAATATATATTTTGACAACAATAAATGGGATATAAAAAGTGAATCTTATCCTACTTTAGATTCACTGGCTCAGGTTTTTATTACGAATCCTATTTTCGTCGCAGAGATAGCAGGTTATACTGATAATGTTGGAGAAGACGTGGATAATCTCAGATTGTCCCAAAGAAGAGCTAATGCTATTAGAGATTATTTGTTGAGTAAAGGTGTTGACCCGGAGAGAGTATTTGCAAAGGGATATGGTGAAAACTATCCTGTTGCTTCTAATGATACTCCGGAAGGAAGAAGTAAGAACAGACGGACGGAAGTTAAAGTAATGTTTGAATAAAACTATACATTAACAATTAAATACTATTCTATCGAAGAAATTTTACATTATATATGAGACGTTTACCTGCTACGATTCACACTCCAAGAGTTGTTTTTCCCTATACCAATTCTTTGTTGATGAATACTTCATCGCTTCTTTCAAGGGTTGTATATCAAAATAATATACTGAACAGTCCCTGAACGTTTTCTGAATAAAAGATATGTTTAAAGTATGTTGGAGGACAACCAGTAACAAGTACATCCTTTAGACTAAAGTTATTTCAAGTGACATAATCCCTGTAACGCTTACCAACTTTCAATCAGTAATCCATTTAAACGTTTGACGAATTCCTATACAAGGAATGGATCGATAGGAAGGTTTATTGATACGTTACAAATTTATACAGCATTTACAAAATCAATAAACTAATTATGTATGCATTGTAAAAGGCCAATTAAGCATATACTGTTTTCCATTTTGCTCCTGCTTATCTATTCTTATGGATATGGGCAAAATGAAGGAAATAAGAATGAAAACAGCTCGGGAGTGCGAATTACTCAATCCACCCTGACCAAGATTAAGCTGGTTTACTTAAAAAACAACTTATGTAACGGCGATAATAAAGGTGCTATTGATGTTAATGTAACAGGTGGTATCCCTCCTTATTCCTATAAGTGGAGTAATGGAGCTACAACCCAGGATATCACTGGACTTAAAGCGGGAACCTATACGCTTTTTGTATCGGACTCTTATAATTGTAAGGATTCCATTGTAGTCGAAGTATCCGAGCCACCAAAGTTAAATGTGGTAGTAGATTCTGTTGCAGATATTTTATGTTATGGGTTTAAAAAGGGTTCAGTTGCCATTTCTGTAAAGGGTGGAGTTGAGCCCTATAAGTATAGTTGGAGCAACGGTGCTACCACACAGGACATTGTTGATGTTCCTGCAGGAACTTATTCTGTTTTGGTGTCTGACGCCAACAACTGTCAGGAAATTGTATCTGTAAACGTTGAACAAAAACCGCTAATTGTCAGGTCTATCGATGATGTTTCAAATATAAAATGTAATGGAGATAGCACTGGTAGAGTGGATATTTCCGTTTCTGGTGGGGTTCCTCCATATCGCTATTTGTGGAATAATGGTGCTACAAGCGAAGATCTTGTAAATGTGCCTGCAGGAAAGTATTATGTGATTGTGACCGATGCCAATAACTGTCAGGAAGCTTCTACTACGAATGTAAAAGAACCTGATAAACTTACCTTAAAAATAGATGAACTGAAGCATATTAAGTGTCATGGAGATAGAGGGGGAGCAATAAATGTTTCGGTACACGGAGGGGTTGGACCGTTTAAATACAAGTGGAGTAATGGTGCTACAACTCAGGATATTACCGGTATTACAGCTGGCACTTATACATTGGATGTCGTAGATTATAATGGGTGTCGTGCGTCCTTAACCGCTACAATAAATCAGCCTCCTTTGCTTAGTGCTTCCTTAAATGAGTTAAAAAATGTTACTTATTTCGGTGGAAAAGATGGTTCTATTACACTTAATGTTGATGGTGGAGTACCTCCTTATTCTTATAAGTGGACAAATGGTGCTACGACAAAAGATGTTGCTGGATTGCAGGCTGGAAGCTATTCAGTAATTGTTTCGGATGCCACAGGTTGTAGTAAAACTGTAATTGTAAATGTTACACAGCCTCAGTTACTGTCTTTGAAACTGGATCAGCTTAAGGATGTAAAATGTAATGGCAATAAAGAAGGTGAAATTCAGATTGTGGTTACCGGTGGTGTTGCTCCTTATAAGTATAAGTGGAGTAATGGAGCCATTACGCAGAACCTTAGTGGTGTAGGTGCTGGAAATTATACCGTTGAGGTTACCGATGCTAATGGTATCACAAAAAGTATGAACTTTGTAATTAATCAGCCTGAAGCTTTTTCTGCTAAAGTGGAAAAGGTTGATAACATATTGTGTAATGGTGATTATAAAGGAGCTATTGATATTGTCGTTACAGGGGGAGTTAAACCATATACTTTCAAATGGAGCAATGGTACTATATCCGAAGACCTTGTAAATATTCCGGCAGGAAATTATTCTTCAGAAATAAAGGATGCCAATGGTTGTATTGCAACTGTAAGTGCTTCTGTTACGGAATCGCCTGCTATCTCTTTGCAGGTAGAGGAGGTTAAAAACATTTTATGTCATGGTAATAAATCGGGTGCAATAACTGTTGCTGTTAACGGTGGTATTGCACCTTATTCTTATTCATGGAGTAATGGAGCTACAACAAAAGATCTGACCAATATCGGTGCGGGAGATTATTCATTGAAAGTAACAGATTCCAAAGGGTGTTTTAAATCTGTAAAAGCATCTGTTACTCAGCCTAATCCTCTTACTGTAGAAAAGCAAGCGGTAAAGGATGTCAGTTGCTTTGGCGGGAACAATGGTTCGGTAACAATTACAGTGGCAGGAGGGGTGTTGCCTTATAATTATAAGTGGAACAATGGAGTAACCACAAAAGATCTAAGTAATGCCGTTGCGGGAAGTTACACAGTGGTTGTTTCCGATGCTAATGGGTGCTCTAATACATTAAGTGCTTCCATTACTCAGCCTACCAAGGTTATTTCAACACTTGAGTCTGTAACAAATATTAATTGTTATGGCGATAGCAAAGGTGCTGTAAATATTTCTGTTTCCGGTGGTGTGCTTCCTTATAGCTACAAGTGGAACAATGGTGCTACTACTCAGGATCTGATTGGGGTAAAAGCTGGATCCTATTCTGTTAGTATTACCGATGCCAATGGATGTAAAGATACATTAGCTGCAAAGATCAATCAAAATTCTCTGATGGAAGTTGCTGTTGAGTCTTTTAAGGATATCAAGTGTTATGGAGAAAGTAAAGGTTCTGTAAATATCACTGTAAAAGGTGGAGTAACTCCCTATACCTACATATGGAACAATGGTGCAACCACTCAGAATATTTTGGATGTACCGGCTGGTTTATATTCTGTAACTGTAACGGATGCCGTTGGATGTAAAAAGGTTACAAGTACCAAAATATCTGAACCAACCTTATTCCAGGCGAAACTTGATGGTGTTACAGATGTGAAATGCCATGGCGACAGTACCGGTGCTATTCAGGTTTCAACCAAAGGTGGAGTGACTCCTTATTCCTATAAGTGGTCAAATGGAGCAACTACTGAAGATGTTTCGAAACTAAAAGCGGGTACTTATACATTAAAAGTATCGGATGCAAACGGATGTACAGAAGAAATTACTGCAAAAATTTCCCAGCCTACAGTTTTGGTAGCTGCTATAGAAACTATCACAAATGTGGAGTGTAATGGTGACAATTCAGGTATTGTCAATATATCTGTAAAGGGAGGAACCAGCCCATACTCGTATGTGTGGAGCAACAGTGCTAAATCAGAAGATTTGACCAATGTTCCGGCTGGCAATTACTCTGTAAAAGTTTCCGATGCCAATGGTTGTCAGAAATCGCTGACTGCCAATATTACTGCTCCTCCGGCTTTAACGGTTTCACTTGATGCGGTAAAACATATCAACTGTTTTGGAGAGAAAAAGGGAGCTATCAATGTCTCTGTAAAGGGTGGGGTAGGTCCATATACTTATACCTGGAGTAATGGGGCTACAACGGAAGATATTGCAGATGTTCCTGCAGGCAACTATACTGTCAGGGTATCTGATGCTAAAGGTTGTATTGCTACATTAAATCAGGAGATTCAGCAGCCTGCAGCTTTAACTGCTTCAGTGGAAAGTGTTAAAAATATTCAGTGTTATGGTGATACTACCGGAGCAATTAATATTTCGGTTAAAGGTGGTTCTCTTCCTTATACCTTTAAGTGGAGTAATGGAGCTACCTCCGAAGATCTTAAAGGTCTTCCTGCTGGAAATTATTCTGTTACCATTACCGATGCGAAAGGCTGTGTTGAAAACCTTTCTGCAAAAGTTACAAGCCCTGCTGCGCTGGTGCAAACACTTGAGTCTGTGAAGCATGTGGCATGTAATGGTGATAAGAGTGGTATTGTAAATATAACTGTTACCGGTGGAACAGGTCCTTATACCTACAAATGGAGTAATGGAGCTACTACCCAGGATTTAACAGAGGTTGGTGCCGGAACCTATACTGTTTCACTCTCCGATGCCAATGGTTGTCCTGGTAAAAGTATCACTGCTACTGTCAATCAGCCGGCAACTTTAGTAGCTAAAGTAGAGTCTGTTAAGGACATCATCCGTTATGGTGAGAATACCGGAGCCATTAATGTCGCTGTTTCCGGTGGAGTTCCGCCTTATAAATTCAGCTGGAGCAACGGTACCTTTGCACAGAATCTTACAGCAGCTCCCGCCGGCAATTATACCTGTCTGATTACTGATGCCAACGGATGTTTAAAATCTGTTAATGCCACCATTAAAGAACCTTCGTCTCTTGTCGCTACCATTGAGTCTGTGACCAACATCCGTTGTGCCGGAGAAGTAACTGGTGCCATCAATATTTCTGTGAATGGTGGAAATCCTCCATATACCTATGCATGGAGCAACGGTGCAACAACTGAGGATCTGACGAATATACCAGTAGGAATCTATTCTGTGGTAATTAAAGATGCCAATGGAAGTACTCAGTCGTTAAAAGCGTCTATTACCCAGCCAACTCCTTTAAAGCTTAAAATAGCAGAAGTTAAAAACCTTTCCTGCTTTGAGAATAATTCCGGATCCATTACTACAACGATTACCGGTGGAGTACCTCCATACAATTTTGCATGGGATAATGGTGCAAGAACACAGGATTTAAGTGGTATCGCAGCCGGAACGTATTCCATCAGTGTTACGGATAAAAATGGCTGTTTAAGTTCAGAAACGGTTATAGTAAAACAACCTTCTGCGCTTACGGCTAAAATTGTAGATGTTAAAAATTTATCCTGTTATGGTGAAAACAAAGGTGCTTTGGATCTTTCTGTAGAGGGTGGTGTTGCTCCTTATAGCTATAGCTGGAGTAATGGTGCCAAAGTACAGGATATTTCAGGGCTTAGTAAAGGAAATTATTCTGTGAAAATTATTGATGCAAACGGATGTACCGAATCTGTGTCGGAGACAATTACCGAGCCAGAACCATTAAAAGTAAGCGTGTCATCAGTAAAACACAATCTCTGTGCAGGGGAGCAGTCTGGTGCAATAGACCTTTCAGTATCAGGTGGAACAGCTCCTTATAAATTTAACTGGAATAGTGGTGATTCTCTTCAGAATCTGCAAAACCTGAAATCTGGAAAATATAGTGTTGTAGTATCTGACGCTAAAGGATGTTCCGCTAAAGCAGAAACAACCATCGAAGAGCCCAAAGTACTTACAGCTGTGCTGGATAACTTAAAAGATATCAGATGTTTCGGTGAGAGCTCAGGAGAGGTAAATGTTACAGTGTCCGGTGGTGTTGAGCCCTATACCTACAACTGGAACAACGGAGCTACTACCCAGGATATTGCAAATCTTGAAGCCGGGGATTATAGCCTAACTGTTACCGATAAAAATGGTTGTGTTAATGCTGGCATAAGTGTAACAGTTAAACAGCCATCATTGCTTTCTGTAAAACTTGACTCTGTAACAAATATTTCCTGTCATGGTACGCTTCAGGGAGCTATTAATATTTCCGTAACCGGTGGTACAGAGCCGTATGCCTATAGCTGGAGCAATGGTGCTGTTGTGAAAAATATAGCAGGACTTAGTGCTGGAAGCTATACTGTTAAAATAAAGGATCGTAATGGATGTATGGAAACGCTGACTGCTGAAATTTCCGAGCCATCAGATCTTGTAACGTCTATTGAAGATGTTCGCCATATGACCTGTTATGGTTTGAGTGAAGGGGAAGTTACCATTTCCGTTAAAGGTGGAGTTGCTCCTTATAAATTTAACTGGAGTAACGGAGAAACTTCTCAGAATATTCAGAATGTACCTAGCGGAGATTATTCTGTTACAATTACAGATGCGCTGGGCTGCAGTAAGACACTTAAAACTACCATTGAACAACCAGCTATGCTTGTAAAATCTCTGGATGCTATTATGAATTTGAAATGTAATGCGGATTCTTCCGGAGAAATACATGTGAGTGTGAGTGGGGGTGTTCCTCCATACAGCTATCAGTGGAGTAATGGCGCTACTACCCAGGACCTTATAAAAGTTCCTGCAGGAGAGTACTCACTAACCATTACTGAAGGTAACGGTTGTGTTAGTCGAATCGAAGCTACCATCACCGAGCCTCCTCTGTTTACTGCTAAAGTGGCCAAAACAACTGATATTTTATGCCATGGTGAAAAGAAAGGTTCTATTCAACTGGATGTAGAAGGTGGGGTTCCTCCGTATAAATATCAATGGAGTAATGCCGCAGCTACAAAAGACCTGTTTGATTTGCCTGCAGAAAGTTATTCTGCTCTGATAAGCGATGCAAATGGTTGTTTAAATTCTGTGTCAGTAGATATAACTCAGCCAGACCCGCTAACGCTTAAGATTGACTCACTGTGGACAGTTAAATGTTGTGGTGACAGCAGCGGTGCTATATTTATTTCCGTTACCGGTGGTGTAGGACCTTATTCTTATCTGTGGAGTAATGGAATGACTACAGAAGATATTATTGGACTAAAAATGGGTCAATATTCGGTTACTGTTACAGATGTGAACGGATGTACCGTAAGTACTCCTAAGGAAGGTATGACGTTGTATGACCAAATCATGAGTCAGGGTAAGTTCGTAACCAGAAACATCTTGTTTGATGTGGGTAAAGCAACAATTAAAATGGAATCTTTCCCTGAAATTATGAAGATCGCAACGGTAATGAAAGAACACCCTGAACTAATGTTTAGTATTGAAGGGCATACTGATAGCGATGGCGATCCTATGAAAAACAAAGTGTTATCAGAAGACAGAGCGAAAGCAATTAAAGAAGCGTTGATAAAAATGGGTATTGATAGCCAGAGACTTGAGTCTAAAGGATTTGGTCAGTCTAAACCAATTGATACCAATGCTACGAAAGAAGGTAAATCGAATAACAGAAGAGTTGAGTTCGTGCTTATTACACCTCCGCTTTCAGCTAAATAATTTCTGCTGAAACCGGAAAATTAAAAACTGTTTAACTATAAAAAGTCCGTATGAGAGTACGGACTTTTTTATTTACATTTGAAAAAAGCAAATATTTAAACCTGCGTGATCTGTTACAATCCAATAAAGGCCAAATGCCTAAGGTAAGTACCTTCCTAAAACACTTATCTGATCGTATGGGAGGAATTAAAAACTTCCTTGTTTCTACAAAGCCATCCAAATGGTATCTGGTGGATTGTTGAACAGAAAGTGGCAGTCTTTTATTATCAAAAACTATCCTGAAGTCAAAAGTATCGGGGAACAATTCATTGGTTCAACTAAAGGTGGTAGTCTGTAACGTATGGCTTTTAATGATTGTACCAATGCTATAATATCGGAACGCCATAGTTTGCATCTTTTGAATCATTACTAGATACACATTTTCCTGTTCATAGAAAACCATACCTGCCGGGAGCTATGTTTGGATTGGGGGAAACCTTATTTCTCAGTAATAATTAAACATCTTCACGGGTTCCGGAATTTATAAGTTGTAACCAGAAAGACAGTTTTTACCTTAAAAAAATGCTGGTGATTCTGTAAAACGTTAAATGAAAGGCAGGAACCAGAGTCGATGCTGAACTCTCTGTGATACAGGGTTGTTTTTTCAGGTGGATATCATCAATTTTGGGTCTAAAGGAGCAGAAATTAGGAAAATTTCTCAGGAATACGAACTGTTGGGGCTGTAAAAATTTATATGTTCACCTACTACGGTAATACTGGTTGACCATTAATTGATGGCAATTTAAACAGAACAACAGAACGACAATTGGTGGAGTTGGAAATTTACCCGATCATTGTCCTATGTTCTAATGAAAAAAAATTTTATGAAGGACAGATTTCGTCTTCTTGTATTTGTTGGCTGGTTTTTAGTATTTTGTTTTGTATCGTGTGCGAAATCAACGGAAACCGAAGAGAATACCAGGGATACTAATGAAAGGATTGATTCTATGGCAAATTTAGATACTGCAACCTTTGGAGCAGGATGCTTCTGGTGTGTTGAGGCAATATTTCAGGATTTAAAAGGGGTAGAAAAGGTCGTTTCCGGTTATACCGGCGGGCATGTGGAAAATCCTACCTATAAGGAAGTGTGCACGGGAAATACCGGTCATGCTGAGGTTATTCAGGTATTTTATAATCCGGAAGTAATTTCTTTTAAAGATTTACTTGAGGTATTCTGGCAAACGCATGATCCGACTACGCTGAACAGACAGGGGAATGATGTCGGAACTCAGTACCGTTCGGCCATTTTTTATCATTCCTCCGAACAAAAAGAACTTGCTGAACGCTATAAAAAGGAACTGGATCAGTCAGGAGCATTCAGTGCCCCTATTGTGACTGAAATTGTACCTTTCACAAGGTTTTATCCTGCGGAAGATTATCATCAGAATTATTTTAATCTAAATCAGCGACAACCTTATTGCAGTTTTGTCATTAAACCCAAGCTTGACAAATTCAGGAAGGTATTTGGTGAAAAACTGAAAAAATAATCAGGATTTAGCCAGCAGAAACTGGATAATTATAAATAAAAAAACTGATAAAATGGTCAAAGAAAATCCTGTTTCACTGGACTTTACAGTCAGCGATGCTACGCTTGCTCCCATGGTCATCAGGATTAAAACAGTAAAAGGATAGTAGATTGAAAAGCTGTTGGCATAATTGTGTTTTTGATCAGAGGCCAGACAGCAGGATTTTACGATACCAAAAATGGGGGTAATTTCTACGTTGACCGTATCGAACAGGGTAATTGGAATGACAGATTCCGAATTAAAATTGAAATTTAGTTTTGAACTTTTAACCTCGTGACTGTAATGATCTACATAACGGAAGGTTTTTATACCATAGCTTGAAATATCTTCCACAATGGTGGAATCGTATCGCTGCGAAATCAGGTAGTCCAGGCAGAGGATAAGGCAAAAAAAGAATATAAAGGAGGAAAAGAAAACCCCTTTCTGGGCATAACTTTTATAAGGATCTTTAACCCTAACCTTTTTTTTCCTGAATGTTTGGTGATAGGTCTGATATCTTTCTTTTGTGTTTTGGGGTCTTTGGAAACCAGATGAGGGATTGGGCTGGTAACTATTTTTTAATCGAATATCATAATAATTTCTTTTAACAGGGTCACTAAGAACATTATATGCTTCGTTTATTTCCTGAAATATTGCTTTGGCCTGGGGAGAAGGATTTCTGTCAGGATGAAATTGTAACGCGAGCTTTCTGTAAGATTTTTTAATTTCCTCGGAAGAAGCTGTGGATGAAAGATTTAAAACTTTGTAATAGTCCTTCAATTTCAACAAATTTGTCAGTTTTTAATACTTTTCATCTGATGTAACAATTCTTGTCTCATACAGAAGAATAATCGCCAAAGAAAGTATTAATTTAGGAAAATTAGTGAAGAATTAATGAATGAATTTTAAAAAAATAATTGCGTCTTTAGCATTGTTTTGTTGGCCCCTGCTACTCTTTGCAGAGGGGAAAAAAACGTTCTTTATAGGACGATCCCTGTACTTCTGGATTTTGTTAGGCGGGATTGTTTATATATTCTACCTCTATTATGTGAATAAAAATGAACGGAAAGGGTTTTTCAAAATTCCTTTTGTCAGGTCTCTTTCTTTATCCATGGCTCTGCTAGTGGTGTCTTTTTTTCTCATTAATTTTTTCTTTAAAGAACCTGAATTGCCCAAAGGTCCTACGGAAGCTATTATCGAAGATTATTTGCCGGTAAAGGATTTATGTCAGAAGGAGGCAAAGTACATCGAACAACTCGAAATGTCTTTTTATGATCCGGATCTTAATTTTGAATGCATACAAAACCACTTTAGGATACCTCCATACTGGGAAGAAAACAATCGCTATATTGAAAGAGATGATTACACTCTGGTAAATTTTTTTTCAGACAGATTGAATTTTACGGATTCTGTATATGTAGATCAGGCAAGATTATCGATCGGCTTATTTAAATACTATTCTGACAGCCTTTCTTCGGCATTAATGTATTTTAACAGTGTACGAAATCGCAATCTGCCTTACCTGAATTATTATTCTGCCATTACCAGTTTAAAAACCGGAGATACACTTCATGCCAGGGAACTGTTTGGTCAAGCCATTCTGGTGAACGATGCCTTTAAAAATGATGCTTATGAGGCGTATACCATGCTTCTGGAAAAGTATAACGATGCCCAGGAGATAAGAAAATTGCTGTATTCCGCCAACACGGAACAGTTTGTCCCGTTCCAGATGGCTGTAAAGTTCTTTTTTCTTAATGGAGATTATGTTCGGTATTATATCAAGATTTTATCGCATTCATTTAAAGACTTTAAATGGACTGGTTTTGTAGCTGCTCTGGGGATAATGCTGGTTTGGCTGTTCTACATTATCCGTATCGATATATATGAAAAAGAGGACTGGTTTCCATTATTACTGACGCTTTTATATGGAATGACCTTTACGTTCCTGGCATTCTTTTTATATGACTTCTTAAGGTACTATCTGGATTTTGACAGAACTGGAGCTTTCTGGAATGATTTATTGTATTGCATTTTTGGGATAGGAGCCATAGAAGAGCTGGTTAAGATTATTCCCTTGTTTATACTTGTTTTGTTTTTTTCTGAGCATCTGAACGAAGCGTATGACTATATCCTTTATGCCTGTCTCAGTGCATTAGGATTTGCATTTGTAGAAAATATCCTGTACTTCGATGGTGAGCTTGCGGATATTGTACAGGGCAGGGGAATGACTTCCGTACCCTTTCATATGATCGCTTCGTCAATCGTGGCCTATGGGTTTGTATTAAGCAAATACAGGTTTAAAAATTTCCCAATATGGGTGTCGTTTCCTGTGTTTTTCCTTTTGGGAAGTATTACGCACGGATTGTATGACTTCTGGATTTATAAGCAGGTTTTCCCGGTTTTTCTGTTACATTTTGTGATCTCTGTATCGGTCTGGATAATTATCATCAACAATTGTATGAATAATTCTCCGTATTTCACCTACAAAATGAAGTATCGTTCTGAAAACATGCAAACGTATATGGCTGTTGCGTTAACAGCTATATTTGTGCTTCAATATGCTCTGGTAGCATGGGAAAAAGGTCCTTCGGTGGCTGGCCACTCTCTTACCACTGCCTTTATTATTGGGGGGATTTTTACCGTTTACTATACTGATAAGCTAACCAACATGGATCTTGTAAAAGGTTATTGGAATACAATATCCATTCATTCGGTTACTGATAAAAGACGCAACAATGCATTTAACCTTCGTCTGTTTTTTATAAGGTTAATTTCAGGAGATATTATACCGCACCATTTTGTGGGAGATAAGGTTATTCTGGCATGCGAAAAAAATAATCTCAGGTTGCTTGTCCATTTTCCACATCCTGTAAACGGTGAAATTGTAGACCGGCTTGTTGTTACCTGTAAAGTTCCAGGTTCAGGTCAATCGTTTAAAGATCCCTATTGGTTTAAATTAGTTACAGAAGAGGCTATCAGTCCCGGATCGGATCCGGAAACGGTATTTTTATTCAGGTTTTCAGATGACCAGCCTCAGTTTAAAGGAAGTAAACCCTTATTAATTCATTTATACTGCTATAGGAATCATCATGTAAAAGATGAGTTCCTGCAAAAAGAAGATTTAAGGTCTTTAGGGAAAGCCATGTTAAGATTAAGGTCTACTTAAATTTGTTAACAGATAGTTTTAAATCTGATGTGTTCATTCTCCTAGATATCTAAAAATACCTGTATCTGAACCGGTATTTTATTTATGGGAATTTTCAAAAAGAAGTATATAGGCAACTTTTGACAGGTAATTGTTGAGGAAATCTGTCCCTGTCCAAAGAATTTTCTTATAGGAGGGAAGCAGTGTCAGGGTTGTAAGGATGTTTTATAGAATTGCTATTAATAAGTTCGAAAGAATTTCTTTTAAAGTTTTTCTTTTTCACTGTTTGGATTTCGGGTTAACTGAAAGCGATGTTTTCTAAAGTCAACTTAAATGAGCTTCTTATTATAGTGCTGGAATGCTTGTGATGGTCTTTACATGCATCAGTTCACAGGTAATCCTATTTTGCTATCCCATTAATTCTGCTATTAACTTTTTAATTGTCCTTCCACTAGACACTTGTAGTTACTACCAAAACTTCTTCTTTTCGGGCACTACAAATACTGCTAATTTATTCAATTTTTTTAAAAACAGTCCTATGACCTTTTATGTCTTGTAGGTGAATGGTTTAACCAAAAGGTAAGCCTCCAATAATTGTTTTGTAAAGACTGAATGATAATCTCTTCGTCTGCACTTTCGCCTTACGTGGTTGTGCTTGTCATTCTTATGTTGATTGTGATGTCAATATATTGCAGGCCGACAGAATTAAAAAGCAAGAGGCTGCCTTTTTGGGACAGCCTCTCTTTGTATAGTTCGCTTATTTTGCTATTACCTTAGCAAGGTTACTTTACCTTCTTTTCTGTAAGGACCTCTGCTATCAGGATCTTCACCTTCGTAGGTGATAATGTAAGGATAGGTACCGATTGGCATTAGCTGCCCTTTATAATATCCATCCCAGGCTTCATTTTTGTCACCTGTTTCGAATATAATTTCGCCCCATCTGTTGAATACCATCATCTTGTAGTTCGTTACATATTTTCCATATGCTCTGAATGTTTGGTTTTCTGGGGTATCAGGTTTACCAGGAGTGAACACGTTTGGTACATCCAGACGAGGATTACAAAGATCCCTAACCAATATGGTATCGGTAATAGAGCAGTTTGCACTATTGGTAATCACCACATAATAGATTCCTGGTGTTGGTACTTCGATTCTGCTTGTGTCACTATCCGTTACAGGATGCATCGACAACCATTTGTAGCTGTTACCCGCATCGTAACCTGCGTCAAGTGTTACTTTCGCTCCATTTTCAGGACAAAGCTTCGTGGACTCAGGAAGTTGCGATACCGGAAGCGCATTGAAATGTACCTGAGCAGTATCGTTGGTGATACACTGACCTATGGTTAAGGATACTACATATAATGCAGGATCTTTCACCTGGATCGTATCATCGGATATGTTAAGGTTCTGACCATCTTTAAACCATGCATAGCTTGGTATAAATGGTGCGAATCTGTTCATGTTTGAAGGGGTACCAACCAGTGTCACGGTATGACCTTCACAGGTAGCTATATCAGACAGATGAACAAGTGGTCTTTCTATACCAATCACCATAACGCTGTCTGTACTGTTACATCCAAAGCTGTCGGTGACAGTGGTTCTGAAGTAATTCGTATCTGCCGCAACCGGAACTGTGATGGTTGTCAGGTTTTTACCCTGCTCTCCGGTCACCCATACATAATCTACATCCGTATCGTTGGAGATAATCGTTACCGGTAGTGAGGTACCAATACATCCTAATACTGGCTGTCTTGACAGGGCAGGAGGGTTGGTTACATTGGTTGTTTTTTCTGTCGAACAGTTTCCGTATTCATAAACAACTCTGAACAATCCATTGCTTTGCGGTGCAATTGCAGATTTGTTTTCATTGTTTAAAAGAATTCCATCTCTGTACCACTGATAGATACCAGGAACAGGAGGCAAACCAGTTGCCTGTGATTGAATAATCAAGGTATCGCTGTAGCAATAGTGGTCAGACATATTGAATTTTGAATTGTTGAAATCAAATACTCCAATATTAAGGCTGTCAGATACCGGACATCCCTTGTAATCTCTGACAGTCAGTGTAATGGCAGAATCACTTGCTGCTACCATACTGAATACTGGTTCTGTACTGATGATGGTACCGGCAGTATTTGTCCATTCATACGTAATGTTCGGACTGGCTTTAGCTTCAAGAATCACAGTGGTACCTCTACATACAAACTGATCTTTTCCAGCATCGGCAATTGGCAGTGGATCAATCTTCAAAATAGTGCTGTCCGATACTGCAGGACAAGCTCCATTAATGAAGGAAGTAAGTTTCAGAACTACCTGTCCTTTATTATAATCGTCCTGAGTTGGGTAGTATTTGGCATTCAGGTCAGCGGCATTGATTGCAAATACTCCTGTACCTGAAGTAGACCATTTACCACCTGTTGCATTTTTAATATCACCGGCTAACTGGGCACCATCTTCTATCGCACAAATCATTGCAGTTCCTGCATTTACGATCGGTGACTTGTCCACAAACAGCGTCATGGTATCCTGACTGAATTTACATATTCCATTTCCGGTTGTAATAAATATCAGGTCAACTGAACCAGTAGTTTTATCGGCATTGGATGGATAGTAAATCGCATTCGGTTTATTAAAGTCATCAAAGGTACCAGTACCTGTAGTAAACCATGCTCCGCTCGCTGCATTTTTATGTACTCCGTTCAGGCTGTATGCATCCAGGATATCACAGGTAGTTTGATCCGGTCCTGCATCTGCCACTGGGGCAGGCAATATGGTTATTACCGAGGTATTGGATGCAGATGGACAACTTCCTTTTCCTTCAGCTGATAAGGTTACTACAACTTTTCCTATAGACTTATCGACATCTGAAGGAGAGTAGATGGTAGTTACTTTATTGTTAGGATTAAAGGTTCCTGTACCACTGCTTGACCAGGTAACTCCATTATCATGCTGAGAAGTTCCTCTTAATACAAGTGTTGTAATGTCAGAACAGTAGGATGCATCTGAACCTGCATCTACGACAGGTGGCTGAATTATTTTAACCTGAGTAGTCTGCGTCACGGCATTACATGTTCCATTGCCTGTGGACGTCAATGTTAATCCTACAACACCATTCTGCATGTCAAGCGGAGAAGGATAGTAGGTTGCATTCAGTGTAGCTGCATCTATCGCAAATACACCCGTACCACTTGATTTCCATATGCCTCCGGTGGCATTTTTTACTTCACCATTCAGAGAAACAGAAGCTTCCGGTAATCCGCATATATCAGGATACGATCCGGCTATAACTACTGGTATTTCAGTAAGGGACACGCTCATATCATCCGATACTGTACTACACTGACCATTATCAACGGTAGACAGAGTAAGTACAAAATTACCTGATGATTTATCAGCAAGGGATGGTGTATAAGAAGCATTTAAGGTATAAATGTCAGGTGTAAATGTACCAGTACCCGAAGTCGACCAAACCCCGCCACCAGCATTGGATACAAATCCTGATAGCTGAACAGATTTCAGGTCTTTACAAGCCACTATGTCTGCTCCGGCATTAACTATAGCAGAAGGAGATGGAATTACATTGATGACGATAAAGTCTGAGACCGCATTACATAACCCATTTCCTGTAGAGGTCAGCGTTAAAATTACTCCTCCGGCTTCATTATCCTCTGGAGATGGAACATAGGTGGTTGTCAGAGACGAGCCGTTGGTGAAGGTACCAGTACCTGTTGTAGACCATACACCACCAGTTGCATTTAAGACGGTTCCGGAAAGTGTTGCATTGGCCTGTCCTGCACAAATGGTCTGATCAGCGCCTGCATTCACGGTTGGTTTCGGAGCAATGTCAATAATCAGGTTATCGGATACGGCATTACAGGTTCCGTTATCTGTTGAAGTCAACGTTAATGTTACAGAACTTTGTTCTTTGTCTGTTTCCCCAAGATAATAAACTGTACCCAGAGCATTGGCACTTGGAGCAAAATAACCGTCACCGTTGCTGCTCCATTTTCCCCCTGCAGCTATAGTTACGGCGCCTGCAATATGAATGGTATCCTTATCCGCACAGATGGACTGATCTGAACCTGCATTAATAGTCGGAGCAGGAGTGAAGGTTAATACCAGCTCATCGGTTACCACATTACAAAGAGGATTACCTGCAGAAGCAAATGTCAGGGTCACTAAACTGTCTGCTTTGTCAGCCTCAGACGGTGTATAGATTGCATTAAGTGCATTGACATCATCAAAGGTTCCGGACCCGGATGTAGACCAGATACCAGCTGGAGCATTTTTAATTGATCCCGCTAACTGATATGTATTAACATCTACACAGGCAGTTTGATCTAGTCCGGCATTTACCACCGGAATAGGAGTAATTACTATGGAAACAGTACTTGAAACTTCCTGACACAATCCGTTATTGGTAGTAGTCAGTGTCAGATTTATTGCACCAGCTGCTTTTTCTGCTTCCGTAGGAGTATAGGTTGTATTCAGACTGGTAGGGTCTGCAAATGTTCCTCCTCCTGTGGTACTCCAGACAGAACCTAATGCCACAGTTCTGGTTCCAGATAAGTTAATCGTTGTATTATCTGCACAAACAGTCTGAGGCGGACCAGCATATACAGTCGGAGCAGGAGTAATGGTAATTACTTTGCTTTCCGATACAGGAGCACAGGTACCATTTCCAGTAGATGTAAGTGTAAGCGTTACACCCTGATTGGTAATGTCGTCCGAAGATGGGATATAGGTCGCATTCAGGGTATTGCTGTTCGGACTAAATCTACCAGTACCAGATGTTGTCCAGTGACCACCGGAAGCAATCTGAACTGATCCATTCAGTACAACGCGACTGGCATCGGCACAAATTGTTTCATCATTGCCTGCAATAACCGTTGGGGCTTCTCCAATTTTGATCACCATGTCGTCAAACACTGTGCTGCAATTATTGGTTGGGTCAGCAGTCAATCGTAGTGTTACACTACCATCTTGTATATCTGATGCTGAAGGTGTATAACTTGTTGCTATTTGAGAAGCATCAGCGAAGGACCCACTACCGGAAACTATACTCCAGGATCCTCCTGAAGCACCGGTCACACTTCCATTCAGGTTAACAGCACCAACATTGGCACATGAATTAATATCGCTTCCTGCATCTACTTCAGGAGCAGGAGTAAAGGTTATGGTTAACGTATCGGCTTCAGGCTTACAGATATTGGAGTTAATGGTTGTTGCATACAATCTTATCACCCCGGTTGTGATATCCTGAGCAGAAGCAGTATATGTTGTAGAGGTAGAGGAGGTTGAAGAGAATGTTCCATTACCTTCTGTTTTCCAGATAATACCGTCTGCATCTGCATAAATTGCAGAAAGGTTTGCCACAGGATTGTTATCACAAACAGATATGTCTGCTCCAACATCAATGGAAGGTCCTCTCAACAGATCGATTACAACTGTATCTTTGCCAGCTATACATGATCCTAGTGCCGCTCCGGTCAGAATTAACTCTACCTTTGTTCCGATTTCTTCCGGTGTAGGAGTATAGGTCGCACTTAATGAATTTGGATCAGAGAAGGTTCCTAGACCACCTGACCAGGATCCATTACCGGAACCGTTTAACTGTACAGGAAGCGAGTTGGAACAGAATTGCTGATCCGGTCCTGCATCTACTGGAGTAACTTTAAAGTTGATGGTCATTTCGTCTGATACAGGGGTACAGAATCCATTACCAGTAGAAGTAAGAGTTAATAAAATGGTACTTCCATTTACATTTTCAGCAGCCGATGGTACATAGGTAGCATTTAATGCTGTAGGATCAGGAACGAATGTTCCGGTTCCGGAAGTTGTCCAGATACCTCCGGCCGCTTTTTTAACTGTTCCTGAAAGAGTTACACCCGGCGCTCCTGCACAAACCTGTACATCAGGTCCTGCATTTACCTCTGCAAGAGGAGAAATATTTATCACAAGATTTGCGGACACTGCCTTACAGTTTCCAAATCCAGTGGTAGTAAGAGTTAAGTTAGCTTTACCAGTTGCAATTTGTTCTGCAGAAGGCATGAACGTTGCATTCAGATCGGTATTAGAAGGGCTGAAAGTTCCTTCTCCTGATCCTGTATTCCAGATACCTCCGGTTGCATTGGTTATGATACCATTCAATGGCACTCCGGTAGTATTGGCACAAATGTTAATTGTAGGGCCCACATCTACAGTTGGAGCAGGAGTTATTGTCACGTTTATATTGTCGGATACCGCAAGACAGTTGGCATTTCCGGTGGTGGTAAATGTAAGGGTTACATTGCCATTGGTAATGTCCTGTGCTGAAGGTCTGTACACTGCGTCCTTGTCGTTTGCAGAAGGAACGAAGGTACCTGTACCTGTGGAAGTCCATACGGCTCCTGTAGCTACAGTATAATCTCCTGAAAGTTGTACGTTTGCATTGTTGGCACAAACAGTCTGATCATCTCCTGCAGTAATGGTAGGAGCAGGGGTAATTGTTACATTCAACTGGTCAGATGTAGGATAACATGCACCGTTATCGGTTGTAGTCAGGGTAATTGCTACTACACCACTGGCAATATCGTCTGCTGAAGGAATATAAGTAGCATTCAGAGAAGTATTGTCGGGTGAGAATGTTCCGTCTCCGGAGCTTGTCCACATAATAGCATTGGAAACTGTTACCACGCCATTTAATACAACATTGGAGTTGTTCGCACATACTGACTGATCAGCACCTGCATTTGCTGTTGGTACAGGGGTAATTGTATATACTTTCTGATCAGAAACTGGTGCGCACGCTCCATTTCCTGTTGAAGTAAGGGTTAATACCAGTGTTGTTCCGGCAAGGTCACTAAGCGACGGATAGTAAATTGCATCAAGTGCCTGGGCATCTGGAGCGAAGGTTCCACTTCCGCTTGTCGTCCATACAGCTCCCGTTGCATTGACCACTCCTCCATGTTGTTGAAGGAATTCTTTATCGGCACAGATAGTATCATTAGGTCCTGCATTTACAATCGGAGTTTTCTGGATTGTCACAGTCAGGCTGTCGGCAACCGGAGTACAGTTGCCATTACCAGTTGTGGTAAGGGTTAATGTTACATGACCATTAACTGTATCAGAGGCTGAAGGTACATAAGTAGCTTCAAGACTGAATGCATTCGGACTGAATGTTCCGGTTCCGGATGATTTCCAGGAACCACCTGTTGCAACGGTAATAGTTCCGTTCAGCGCAGCTCCGTTACCATCTGCACATATCGTCTGATCTGTCCCTGCTTCAACTGTAGGTGCAGGGGTAATTGTGATGTTAACGGAATCAGAAACAGCATTACAATCTCCATTGCCAGTAGTGGTAAGAATGAGTGTTACATTACCATCGGCAACATCTGCTTCAGATGGAGTATAGGTTGCATTCAGGGTATTGGAATTAGGGGAAAACGATCCACTTCCTGTTGTTGTCCAGGTTGCACCTGTGGCTTCTGTAATTACACCGTTTAGTGCAATTTCAGAATTGTTTGCACAGACTGTTCTGTCTACACCTGCATTAACTGTTGGTGCAGGGGTAATTGAAACGGACAATTGATCGGATACAGGATTACATAATCCGTTACCAGAGGAAATTAAGGTTAGTATTACTGTACCACCTGCAATATCCAGTGTTGAAGGAATATAGGTTGCGTTTAACGATGTCGTGTCAGGACTGAATGTTCCCGTACCACTGCTTCTCCAGTATCCTCCTGTAGCTACAGTAATATTTCCATTCAGGCTAACTTCTGCATTGTTACCGCACACCACTTTATCTGATCCTGCATCAACTGTAGGAGCAGGTGTAATGGTGATATTCATTGTATCCACAACAGCATTACAGTTACCATTTCCGGTTGTTGTTAATAATAGTCTAACATTACCGGATGATCTGTCTGATGGAGATGGAACATAGGTAGCATTTGGAGTAACATTGTTAGGGAAAAATGCTCCACTTCCTGAACTGCTCCACTCTATTCCGGTCTCACTTGTTCCGGTAAATGAACCTGCCAGTGTAACTCCCATAAGGTCTTCACATATTGTTTGATCCGATCCTGCATTTACAGTTGGAGCAGGTCCTACATTAATCGTCATCTGGCTGGTTTTAGGTTTACATAAACCATTTCCGGTGGTAGTCAATGTTAATGTTACACTTCCATTATTAATTTCAGCCTCAGACAAATTGTAGGTGGCATTTAATGCCGTGTTGTCTGGCATGAATATTCCTGAGCCTCCAGACCAGATTCCTCCTGTGGCAATACTTACTTTACCATTTAGTGTAAGAGTGGCATTATTCGCACACACATTTCTGTCAGCACCTGCATTTACGGTTGGTTCCGGAGTTATAACAATGGCAACGATATCTGAAACTGGCGCACATGCTCCGGCTGTATTGGTTGTTAACGTCAGCGCTACTATTCCTTTGGCAATATCTGCAGCAGAAGGTGTATAGCTTGTAACAGGAGCATTGGCATTGGCAAACGTACCTGTACCGTCTGTTGTCCAGGTAGCTGCTGTGGCAACGGTTATACTACCATTAAGGCTGATGGATGCAGTGTCTGCACAAACTGTCTGATCTTCACCGGCATCTGCAGTTGGAGTCGGATTCAGGTGAACCACCATTTCATCGGATGTACCATTACATATTCCACTTCCTGTGCTGCTTAATGTCAGCGTTACAGATGTACCTTTATCTGCTTCGGAGGGAATATACGATGCATTTAAAGTTGTAGAAGATGGTGAGAAGGTTCCGGAGCCAGAAGTACTCCAAATGGCTCCGGAAGTATTGGCTTTAAATCCTGCTAACTGAACTGACTCTGCGTCAGAGCATAGTGTTTGATCCGGACCGGCCATAATTACAGGTGCAGGAGTAAAGGTAATCGTAACATCATCTGACACGGAAGCACAAGTTGCAGTGCTCGCAGAGGTAATCGTCAGAGTTACAGACTTAGCTGCGGTATCTACTGCGGATGGAATATAAGTAGCCAGCAGGGTAGTAGCATTCGGAGTGAATGAACCAGTACCTGATGTTGTCCAGGTGATACCTGAAGCATTGCTTGCACTACCATTAAGTGTAACTCCTGAAAGACTTGCGCAAAGGGTTTGATCTGGCCCTGCATTAACAGTAACCTTTGGAGAAATTTTTAACTCCATTGTATCCCTGGTAACAGAACAGATACCTGTACCAGTGGTAGACAATATTAAGTAAACAGCTCCTGCTGTTCTGTCAGCAGTGGATGGGATATAGGTTGCATTTAATGTAGATGCATTCGGTGAGAAGCTACCTGTACCGGTAGTTGTCCAGAAGCCTCCTGTAGCAGCACTGTTTATGGTACCGTTTAACTGGTAGTTGTTCAGGTTGCCGCACATTTCAGCATCAGCACCTGCATTGGCTACCGGTGCTGGTGGAATGGTGATTTTCACCTGATCTGAAACAACCGGACATGCACCACTTGGAATGGTGGTAAGTGTCAGAGTCACAGAGCCTGAAGCAATTTCTGCAGCAGATGGCATATAGGTAGCATTTGAAGTATTCGCATCAGGTGTAAATGTACCAGTTCCTCCAGACCACTTTGCAGTTGATCCTGAACCTGCTAACTTAACTGGCAGGTCATTGGCACATATTTCCTGATCCGGACCTGCGTTTACCTTAGGAACAGTAGTAAAGGATAGTAGCATTTCATCTTTTACGGCATTACAAAGGCCATTACCTGTTGAAGTTAATGTTAAGGTAACACTACCAGCTGTTTTGTCCGCATCAGAAGGCACATAACTCGCATTTAAGGTAGTGGCGTTCGGACTAAATGTTCCTGTACCAGAGGTTGTCCATTGTCCGCCAGTTGCTCCGGTAACCTTACCAGATAATGCAACAGAAGAAACAGCTCCGCAGACTACCTGGTCTGATCCGGCATTGACGGTTGGTGCTGGAGTTATGGTTGCAACAACTTGATCGGATACCGGATTACAAATTCCATTTCCGGTAGTTGTCAAAGTTAGTGTAACAGATCCTGCATTTATTTCAGCTACTGTTGGGTTATAGGTTGCATTTAAAGTAGTGTTGTTTGGGGTAAATGTTCCCAATCCTCCTGACCAAGTTCCTCCTGTTGCCCCAGTAACAGATCCAGACAGAACAATAGACGGGTTGTCGGCACATACTTTTAGATCATTTCCAGCATTGGCGGTTGGAGCATTGGTGATAGTAATGTTAACCTGATCAGATACCGGAGTACAATTTCCATTTCCTCTTGAGGTAAATGTTAGTGTAGCTTTTCCGGCAGCTATTTCTGCTTCAGAAGGAACGTATTTGATATTTAATGAATCAACATTTGGAGTAATTGTACCTCCACCTCCAGACCATGTACCTCCCGCAGCCATATTTACTATTCCGCTCAGATTAACAGCCGGGTTGTTTGCACAAACGGTTTTATCAGTACCGGCATCAATAGTCGGAGCCGGTGTAATGGTAATGACAACCTCATCTTCAACTGGTAAACAGTTGCCGTTACCAGTTGAAGTTAGTGTAAGTGTTACTGTTTCCGCTTCAATTTCACCGGCAGTAGGAGTATATTTTGCATTTAGCGTAGTCGCATTAGGACTGAAGGTTCCTGCCCCCCCTGACCATACAGCACCTCCTGCATTATTTATTGTACCATTCAGGTTTGCAACAGCGTTGTTGGCACATATAGACTGGTCTGCGCCCGCATTAACAGTCGGGGCAGGAGTAAAGTTGATTTTAACCTGATCAGAATGAGAGTTACATCCAGATCTGCTCGCTGTTAAAGTTAATACTACAGAGCCACTGGCAATTTCGTTTGCAGTAGGGATGTAGGTAATATTTAAATCATTGGCGCTTGGCTGATACAAACCGGCACCACCTGACCAGGTGGATGAGGTCGCGTCAGTAATAGCACCAGACAATTTAATATTAGGATTGTTTTCACATATATCCTGATCCGGTCCGGCATCTGCCTTTGGAGAAGGATCTACCAGAATTAAAGTGGATTTAGATACTGCATTACAATTACCATTACCTGTACTGGTTAGAGTAAGAGATATTAATCCGTTTGATATTTCATTGGCGCAAGGAATATAGGTAGCGTTTAGAGTTGCGTCATTAGGTATAAATGTACCGCATCCTCCCGACCATTTACCTCCTGTTGCACCGATTACAGATCCATTAAGAGATACTTCAGGATTGTTGGCACATACTGTGCTTCCGCTTCCTGGCTTTACCTCTGGAGCAGGGGTAAACGTCAATTTAACCTGGTCAGAAACAGAAGGACATCCCGATTTGGAAGCTGTAAGGGTTAGGGTAACGGAACCAGCTGTAACCTCAGCAGTTGTTGCAGTATATGATGTAGATAATGCATTCGCATTACTAAATGTACCTGCTCCGCCTGACCATGCATAGGTTGAAGCATTGCCTGCAATTCCGGAAAGATTTGCTGTAGGGTTGTTGGCACAAATGTCAAGATCTGCACCAGCATTTACAGTGAGTGAAGGCTGGATGATGATATTAACTTTGTCCGTAACCGTAGCACAACCGTCTTTGGTAGCTGTAAGTGTCAGTGTTACCGATCCGGATTGCTCATTGTTACCTGGAGTATAGGTTGCATTTAAGGTAGTATTGTTCGGAGAAAAGGTTCCTGTACCACCTGACCATGTAAGGGTGGTGTAGTTTGATGCAGTTGCATCTAATGTTGCACTTCCTCCTGCACAAATGGTCTGATCTTCGCCAGCATTGATTACAGGGGCCTGCTCAATGGTGATAACTTTTGTAACACTTTGTGTTGCAGGACAAACACCATTACCGGTTGAAGTTAATGTTAATGAAACATTTCCAGAGTCAATATCTGCCGCTGATGGTATATAGGTAGCTTTAAGGTTTGTCGCAGAAGGAGTAAAGGTACCCGTTCCGGAAGTTGACCAGACAGCTCCGGTAGCATTCTGAACGGTTCCATTTAATGCTACCTGTGGGTTGTTGGAACACACTGTTTCCGCCGGTCCTGCTATAACAGAAGGCACTGTCTGAAATCTCAGGATCAGTGTATCTTTAATTGCAGGGCATGGGCCATTGTCTACAGATTCCAAAAAGATACGCACCATGCCTGCAGCCTTATCAGCTTCGGAAGGTGTATATGTACCATGCATGTCGTTAATATTAGAGAACGTACCTGTACCTGAGGTAGACCATTTTCCTCCACTGGCATTCTGGACACTTCCGCTGAGCTGGTAAGCACCAACTGATCCGCATATCGTAGAATCATTGCCTTTGGAATCAGGAATCCTTGTATCGGCATCTACCACAATTGCAGGTGGAACGAAATTGTCTGTAACATCTGATGTGGAATCGGCATACCACCAGGTATTGATGGTGTTTCTGTTTCCATAATCATATTTTGAGTTGTCAGAACCATACCAGGTCCATTTATGACATGGGTTATCACAGCCTGTAAAATTCTGACTTCCATTTGCTGCCGGAATATTTTTATCATCCCAATATAGTTTTATTGGTGTACCCGTTACCGGCCGGACAAGATTTACAATATAACCGTTGGGGTTACCTTCCACGTCGTAAAGCGGGATGTGGGTAAGTCCGTTATAGAAATCAGTTCGGGTTCGGATGGTTACTGCTGTGGATACCTTATTACCTAATCCGTCTTTACCATCCCATGGTATACAGGTCATAGGCGGGTTTACAGCAGCAGAAATTGCTCTGTCGGCTGTTCCTGGCTGATGGCCCGGCACACCATTCAAATCAAGGAATATTTGCGCAAAACCAGGTTTATCTACATAAACATTTAAACAAAAGTTTGTAGGCGGGCATCCTGATACTGTAGTAGGAGAGGTAATTTTACCAAACTGGCCAGTAGGAAAACAGTTTGGATCGGGGTCATTAAGAAATACCTTATATTTGGGATAAGTGGAAGAACCAACTTTTGACTGCCTGTCTAAATCAGGATTACCGGTATTACCAGTACCGGTCATATTAGCATTCAATACGAATACATAAGGCTGCATACCATTAAAGTTTAACGAAGTAACAATCCCGTCATCTGCATAAATATACATCAACCCTTTAAATGCATTGGTAAAGCTTTTGGTAGACAACATCCAGGACTGTGACCATATCCTTCCTTTAATAGCAACCTTGTTAGAGGTTGCTACTGTAATGTCAAACAAATCAAATTCTCTTCGTGGATTTCCTTTAGGAAGTAGAAACTCAATGTAGTAATCACCGGCTATTGTAGTGGTATAAGACATGGCGTCATATCCGGAAGTTCCCACAATAGCAGACGGCCCGGCAACTGCCTTGTTATAATTCTGTATATATCCCGAACCGGAAGAAGGTACGGTTGTTTCAGGTACAACAATAGTTCCGTTAGGATCTTTTATTCTGAACTTAACATCTTTATTGGGTTGGTTAAATCCAAAATAAATAATCTCTCCTGGATTACATATTGTTATATTTAATCTGCTTGTAGCAGGGCAGTTATAGGTTGCAAATGGCGACCAGCCTGGATCCAATACAACAAATCCATTATCCGTAGATGCTGGTCGTATCTCTTTTGTTCCTTCTGAATAACCCCGCAAAAAGAAGATACACGAAAACAAGATCAACAGAGAAATTTTTATTTCCCAATTAATCAATTTGTCCGATTTTAAATCTCCCGGAAACATACCTGGTAGTATTTTGTTTGACAATGTATAGATCCCTTTATAATCAATTTAATGTATTAAATAATAGTGTATAGCATGAATACAATACACCTATTACTGCCTTTTACGGATATTGAAATCTATAGTTGTTGGCAAAACCTGATTAAAAAAAAATGATCTGGATCAATTAGGAGAGATATCCAGATAAAAAAATGGAAGAAGCGTGTGTCCTAATTACTTATACTTAGGACACAATTTTATATTTTTTTCTATTTCTTCAAATTTTTCAAGATCTGTAAAATTTAAAATATCTGTACAAACGTTATAGTTTTGACTGGTGATGGTGAAATTATAATTTTTGCCTTCCGGAAGTATGACAATGTATTTACCTGTAGAACTATTGGAGTTGAATATTCCAATTACCTCATCGTTCTTGGTGTCGACTACTTTTATTGTTGCGTCTAAGGGCACAGAAGTTAAAGAATCCGAAATAATTCCTTTTAAAACAACCAGTTTGGCAGCCTCTTCATGTACCTCGGAATAATAAATATCTCTATCCCCGAAACCTTCCGGACGAATGCTTGAAAAATATATTTTTCTGCCATCTGCACTCCATGAGAAGTGCATATCATCGTGAGCTGTACTTATTGGATAACCCACATTTTCAGGCTCGCTCCAGTTAAAAGTAGACAGATCAAACTTTGACATAAAGATGTCAAAGCCTCCCATGCTTTTATGACCATTAGAACTGAAGTATAAGGTTTTTCCATCATGGTGAATGAAAGGTGCATCTTCATCGTATGGTGTATTGATTATTCCTCCAAGATTCATGGGTAGGGCCCATTCTCCGTTGGGAAGTTTTTTAACAATGTATAAATCCAACCCACCATAACCTCCGGGACGGTTACTGGAAAAAATCATAAATTTTTCATCAGCAGATATGCAGGCACTTGGTTCCCAGTCTTTGCTACAGATTTGAGATGGCAACATAACCGGTGTTGTCCAGTGCTTTCCTTTTAGTTCACTTATATAAAGGTTTCCCTGAGAACTTAATCCAAAATACTCTTTTTGAGATTTGTATAACAATAGTTTTTGGCCATCGGCAGACAACGCAATGCTTGCATCATGATCCGGAGTATTGATGCTGTCTCCAATACTTACCGGTGCACTCCAGCCTGAATCGGTTTTATGTGAAATATAAATATCTTCAAAGTACTGTCCGTCTACTTTGTCAATGTTTCCACCTGTTGTAGATGGTCTTCCTGATGTAAAAATCAGCACACTTTCATCGGCAGACACTATGGGGCCATGTTCAGGGTATGGGGAATTTATGGCACTTCCAAGATTGTGAATTTTAATATTTAATGGTTTGGCCACAAGTTCTTTACCATTATGGCACATTTCGATATCTCTGTATACCTCTTTTAAATAATTCCTATTACTTTTTTTCTTGGAAGCAACCAGAAGTGCTTTGTACTTTTCGTAATGAGCCAGGGCTTTATCAAAATCCAACAACAAGTGATGTGCCTTGCCTGCATAATAATAGAGACGGTCAGGATATTTGTTGGGCTCCTTAAGACATTTTTCGAAATAGGAGAGGGCTTTTGCCTCATCCACTTTGTTCAGGTAACAAATTCCTAATGGATAGATATATTTAGGATTGTTGGGTAACAGGCTGTCAAGGTAATGATAAATCGGAAGAGCAAGGTAGAACTGACCATTCATCATAAGTTCTTTTGCGTGTGCTTCGACGTCTTTATATGCAGCTCCGACATAATTAAATTGTCCGTTACTAAAAATAGGATATAATAAAAATATATAGATGCATACTAACCTCTGAATGTATTTTCGGTACTTCATTTCTTAACTTCCTAATGTTTAATAGCTTAAATTTAACATAAATCCTTAATACTTTTCAAGTATTACATTTTTTTCGAGTTCTGTTGCATTGTCAGAACCTGTTAAATCAATTATTTCAGAACTTACCTGGTAATTGGAGGATTCATAGGTTATTCTGTACTTCTTACCTGTATTTAATACGGCAATAAATTTACCGGTAGTACTATTGGTCGTAACACTTGTGACAGCTTCATTGCTCTCCATGTCGCTTATTTTTATTGTTGCTTCCAATGGTTGCATACTGCCTGCCTCCTGAATCTTTCCCTTTAAAACCAGCGTCGTATTATTCTTCCTGATGGATGCATAATAAATGTCTTTGTCACCATATCCTCCCGGACGAACACTGGAAAAGTATATTCTTGTACCGTCTGAAGACCAGCTGAAGTACAAATCATCCTGAGCTGTACTTATGGGATATCCCACGTTTTCAGGGGCGGACCATTGCTTCTTTGTTTCATCATATCTGGAAATGAAAATATCATATCCACCCATGGATTTATGGCCCGTTGAACTGAAATAAAGTGTTTTTCCATCCGGCGAAATAAATGGTGAATCTTCATCATAAGGAGTATTAATTACGGGCCCCAGATTCCAGGGTTCCGCCCATTCTCCATTAGGAAGTTTTTTAATACTATAAATATCTGTTCCGCCAAAGCCTCCTGGTCTGTTGCTTACGAAATAAATAATTCGGTCGTCTTCTGGTAAGCTGGCAGAGGGCTCCCATCCGGGAGAGTTAATTTTATCCCCCAATCGTTCAGGCTTATGCCATTGACCGTTTTTATTTTCTGACATATATAAATCACCTGATGCTGAAGACAGAAGTTTATCTTTACCAAATCTGTAGAGAATCATTTTTTCTCCATTGGGACTGATGGCTTTGCTTGCATCATGTCCTGAAGTGTTAAGCTCTGGCAGCTGTACAGCAGGAGTCCATCCCTCAGGAGTTTTTTTGGATATATATATATCTTCATAATAAACACCTTCTTCCGTCTTTTGTCCGCCAGTGGTATTGGGTCTGTTGGATGTAAAAATAATCTGTTCCTCATCTGCAGTCACCACCGGACCGTAATCAGGATAGGGAGAATTAATTTCAGGACCCAGGTTATAAATTTCAAGAGGGAGAGGATCTTTGATCAGTTCCTTTCCGTTTTTGCACATTTCAATTTGCCTTTTAAGATTGGCCAGGATGGTAGTTTTATACTTGTCACCTTCCTTGCTTACAAAGGCTTTATAGCGTTCATAATATTTGATTGCATCATCAAACCGGTGATTAAGATGATAGGCACGTGCGGAAAAATACAACAGTGCCTTGGGATATAGCGTTGGCTTTTTTAAGGCTGCTTCAAAAATGGGAAGAGCCTTTTCTTCCTTATTTGTAAAGATGTAACATACCCCCAGTTTATAGGCATACGTAGGAGTATTGGGTTTAATGGAATCCAGTTTATAAAATAAAGGCTCTGCCAGATAATATTTTTCAAGTGAATAATAATTGTTTGCCTGTTGCTCCAGTTGCTGAATGTCTTTCCCGTTTTGAGAAGAAGTTTTTTGAGCAACACTTGTTGATAGAAGACCAACTAAACAATAAAAGAATAAAAGAACTTTACTTAAGAAACTATACTTCATCTGATAATAAATAAATTTGCCCAAGGATTTCTTAGAAGCTTGGGCATGGCATACGACGCATCGGTTTTTTCTTCTTCAATTTTTTGGTGAAAACATAAGTCAGATTAAACTCATGTGATCCTCCTGTTCTTGCTATAGCCAGTTTAGAAACAGTAAAGTCATAACTGTATCCGAACTTAAGCCCTACAGCGGTTTTAAATCCAAGAAATACTACAACGGATTCATTGTTTTGAAAACGTTTTTCGTACCTTTTAAATGGGATACCTCTGTACCATCCACCTACAAGAAGCTGATTGTAAACACCATATAGACCAATATCGAACTGATCGGATTTTCCCTGAGCTTTATAGTGGAAGGTAGGTGTGATACTTATTTCATTATCGTCATCGGAATAGTACTTTTGTTTATCATTGCTAAACAGAAATTTATATCCTCCAAGTATGGCAAACTTTGCTGGAAGTCTGCTGATATCTCCGTAAAAGCTTTGATTGGGTGTATTGATATGGTGGGTCGAAAAGCCGACCCAAAGGTTTTTGGAGTAAAATACACCACCTGCGGAAATGTCTGCAAATGATTTTCTGGGGACACCAGCATAGTTATTGTTAGGATCAAAGAAGCCCTGTTCGTCATTAAACTGAATAGGGAATCTCAGGTCTGCATAGTCTATATACCTTGAAATCAATGCAAGCTGAAGTCCTGGTCTAAATACAAGCTGACTGTTAATATGAAGTTCGTAACTGTATTGAAACCCCACTTCCGTAGAGCTTATGGTGTTAGAACCCTGCCAGTCCTTTAATGCATATAGGCCAAAACCACTCTTATATTTAGAGGAATATGTATCAAATGCCGCAAGCGATGTAATATATTTTCCATCTAGCTTGGGCCATTGCAATCGTTGATGTACAGATACCCTTGGCTGATGTATACTTCCCGCAAAAGATGGACTAATAAACAGCGGGACATTGTAAAACTGACTAAACTGAATGTCCTGAGCCATTGTCCCGGCATATGTAAAAAATAAGACGCTCAGCATACTAATGCTGATGATTAACTTATTTTTCATATTTGTAAAATTTTGTTCATTCAATTTAATCTGTTAATAAAAACTGAACTTGCCACTGTTTACTTTGGAATCCTTGTATTTATTCGTTTTATTTAAAGTGTTAAGATATTCGGCTTGTGAATTTTTCCTTTTAGCTTCATATCTTTTGTATTTCCGGGATTCCTTTAAGTCTCTATGTGCCCGAAGTGTAGGATCTTCAACTTTTTCATATGCTGATGCACTAGGGTGGTATTTATTAGAGCGATAACTTGCCCTTACCTTTTTATTAGATGATTTCTTCTTCTCCGAAGCTACGGCTCCCGTTGAGGTTTCTTTTTTATGACTCATCTTGTTTCCACCTGTTATACAGGAAGAAACCACCAGAGCGGTTATAATCAAAAGAGTATAAATTTTCCTCATAATTCCGGATTTTAGGTTTATCGATTTTATACGGGGCTTTATTAGGAAAGGATGAAAAAATAGAAATATTTTTGTACACACCTGGATGTTTAATCTGATATAAATGTCCTGTACGGCTTTATTTTTAACTATTTTCTAAAAAATTCGGTTGTCCTTATGACCTTTATTTTTTGTATAAGTTCAAGTTGGAACATATAAAATGGTGCTTTGAAAAAAATTGAATTTTAATCCTTTAACGAATTTATAACTTTGATTTTGTCTAAATTCAATTACCGGAAAAGGATGTACTATAGGTATTTGTTCTACAATAAATGTATTATTGTAGTCAGGTTTGTTACGGTATTTAATAGTATTCGGGTTATCTTATAGAATAAAAAATAAATCCAATTAAAACCCTGATAATAAATGCTGTTTTGAACGAATGAAGATTATGATGTTGGTATCTCCAGACAATCGGTTAAGTATCCAAATTAATGAATCAGAAAAGGGCGTAGAGCTTTTATGTGATTATAGAAGAAACGTTTTCCTTCAATGTTATCTCTGTGGTATCAACACTACGGAAGGTAAAATCGGTGAACATCTGAAGATCAGATCTATCGAACGTATTTCTTCAAAAGAAAGTTATGAACTTTATTCCGGCAAATCCAGTATAGCTGCAGCTGTATACAACCAGGTTATTTTACATTGTCGTCAGGATTGTACAGACAGCAGATGTCCTTTAGACATAATCATTCGTGCATATAATGAAGGAGTTGCCTTTTGTTATCGGTTTCCGTTAAAGAAATCCCATGAGCTTCATATAATTAATGAGAATAATTATTTTTCTCCTTTCCCTTCAGACTGGAAAGTGTGGCCGATGTACCTTAATTCGTTTACCACTAATTATGAAGAGCTTTATCAAGAGCAACACCTATCCGGGATGTTTACCGATCGGTTAATCGCGTTGCCTTTATTAATAGAACGTGAAGCGGTGGCCTTTGCCATTACGGAAGCATCTCTTACAGACTATGCCGGTACCTATCTTAAATGGAATCGGGAACAGCAGTTTTTTTATAGTACTTTATCACATACTTCTGATGATCTTATAGCTGTGAGGAAAAAAGAAGGCTTCCAAACACCCTGGAGGGTTATCATGGTTGGATCTTGTGCTGGTAAATTAATAGAGTCGGATTTAATACTACATTTAAATCAGCCTTCCAAAGTTGCCGATGCTGCAGAATGGGTAAAACCAGGGAAATATGCATGGGACTGGTGGTCAGATGCAGTAGTGAAAAGAGAGGGGATCATCACTGCAGGAATGAACACAGAAACAGTTAAGTATTATATTGATTTTGCAAATGCATATAACCTGGAATATCTTCTGATTGATGCGGGATGGTATGGGAAGCATGATGATACCGAAGCAGATATTACTCAGGCTGTTCCTGAACTGGATCTTCAAGGTGTCATCCTCTATGGGAAAGAGAAAAATGTAGGCATATTGTTATGGGTCAACTGGAGATGTGTAAAAAGGCAAATGTACGAAGCTTTTCCACTCTTCAGGGATTGGGGGATAAAAGGTATAAAAATGGACTATATGGACCGAGACGATCAGGAAATGGTTCAATTTTATGTAGAAGTGACGGAGTTTGCAGCAAAGAACAGACTTCTTGTATCCATGCATGGTGCACACAAACCCAGTGGCCTGTCGAGGACCTACCCCAATTTACTTACTTATGAAGGAGTAAGAGGAATGGAATACAATAAGTGGTCTGTAACAACTTCCACGCATCATGTAACCATACCTTATACCAGGATGCTTGCCGGAGCGATGGATTTCACACCGGGAGCATTTCGAAATGTTTCGGCTGAAATGCATGAAGCCCGATGGAAAGAACCTATGGCTGTGGGGACTAGATGCAGTCAGTTGGCTATGTATGTTGTTTATGAAAGTGGGTTGCAAAGTCTTTGCGATCATCCGGATGCGTACTATGGACAGAATGGATCGGAGTATTTGAAGTGTGTACCCGCATCATGGGATGAGACAAAATTCCTGAAAGGAGAAGTAGGAAAGTTCATTGCGGTGGCAAGAAGAAAAGGTAACCAATGGTTTATAGGAGCTTTGACAAATGAAAATGAACGGTTTATAGAATTGGATTTATCTTTACTGGGCTTTAAAACGTTTAACTACAAAATTTATAAAGATACACCAGCATCTAAAATAAATCAGGAAATGCTTGCAGTTGAGGAAGGTATACATCGGGCAGATCATCCGTTTTTGATCTGGATGGCACCAGGTGGGGGAATGGCAGGAGTTTTCAGCGAATGTAAGGAGTCTTAACAAAAGGGTAATAAGGAATTTAAATTAATTGTATTGGATTGATATGAAAAGAAACGCACTCTTTATAATTATAATTTTTACCATATTGGGTGTTTTTGTGTATGCAGTTGCAGAGCATTTAAAGGCTGAAGAATGTCTTTCAGGAAAGGAAAATGCCCGTAAAACGTTTCTTGGAGTTATAAAACATCTGACAGAAGAAAACCAGTTGTTAAGAGCACAAAATGATTCCTTACGGATGGAATTAAAAAATCTCAGACAGTCTTATTAAGGTTTCATCAGTATATTAACTTGTGAATGCATAGGCGGCATCCAATCTGGTAGCAAGGTCAATTATATAGTTTCTTTTTGATAACCTCTGAGTCCATTGATCAGGAATAGAGGCATAACCGTAATATAAACCGGCCAATCCGCCTGTTATGGCTCCGATCGTGCCTGTTTTTCCTCCCAGATAAATGGATTGTAGCACAGCATCTTTATATGAATCGGTTTTTAATAAGCACCACAAACTGGCCTCAAGAGCTTCTACAACATATTCGCCTGACCTAATTGCATCAATGGAACAATGTTGAATATCTGATAGAATAACCTTTTTCAGGTAATGTGCTTCGAGGGTTTCATAATTTATTTTATCCCATAATCCGCTTATATCCTGTCGTGTTTGCTGATAAGCCTCTGACTTCTCATGTCCGTTTAACAGATATTCGGCCATTTTCAGATAAATCATACAACACATGGCTGCTCTGATATGACCATGCGTTAAAGCCGAATAATCCCATGTAATATCAAATTGAACTCTGATTGGTTTATTCCTAATAAGATATAACAAAGGGAGAATCCTCATTAACGATCCATTGCTGTTATCGAAGAATGAGTTATAGGAGCATGAACTTTTATTTTCCAGACTATAATGTAATAGTTTTTCAAGTTTGTCAATGGCTTTAACCGTAGGGTTGTTCGGGTCAAAAAGATATCCTTTCGTTTGCTTACTGGATTCGTTCTTCCACATAATAAAATTGGTTGCAGTCCTTTCAAGGTCGTACCCATCAATTACAGATTCTGCCATGCAAAAGGTGAGGGCACTGCTATGTGACCAGATACCGGAAGGAACACCAATTGTAGCCGCATAAGCTGTAACCGATTCATTCAGATATTCGCTTCGCTGAGAAGATTCAAAAGGTAAACCTATAGCTTCCCCCACTGCAATTCCAAATAAAATATCTTTCCCGGCACCTTTCATGATTACAGAAGTTTACTATTGATTCATAGCCTGAATAGTTTAGATTTATTAACCATTTTTCTTCTTTAAGGTTCATTTGCTGTCAATAGTGAAGGATAGAGGAAGGTTCATTCTAATTTTCCGGAGCCAGAAAATACCTTGTTACCATATCTATGGTTCGAAAGCTCATTAGGTGATCATTCTGTTATGGGATAAAAAGGGAAGAGGCAAAGCACAAGAAAAAAATATTATACTTAAGGTGCAGTGAATCAAATAAATATATCTTCATGGAGTCTTCCGAAAGATGCAGAAAGTAACTAAGTTTGTATAAGTGGCGTATCTAGCTCTCTGCAAAGTGCTTACACTAAGGGTACTTTTAACTTTTATGTTTTTTCCACTGAAATTAAGTTGAGTTAGTTTTTCTTCTAAATCTGTTATTGCATGATTAAAACATTACGTTGGATGCTTGTGATTTTTTCTATAACATCCTATGCCCAGAAACCCACGTTTACAGCGAATGATGTAGTTGAGCCTTATACAGGTACATTTGCCTATGGTACAAATCCAGGATACTATAGTGGATATAACAATAATAAGCCTTCGGACAAATTGCTTGCGGATTTAATGGAAAAGGCCGGCCTATTTTCTATGAGGCCAAAACTGAATGATAAGTTTGTGGAAGACTATGGCATAAATATCCGGCTGAGCGAGTTTAAGTATTATGTGGAGAATAAAAAGATGCATGATATTACGCTGTTTCTTCATGGAGATATATTACCCGCACACCAGTCTACAGAAACCATAACCTGCAATTCTAAAACATTAAAAAGTCAGGTTTTCAAAAATTTATATCTTCCGATCTGGGACTCAAGTGACCCTAATAAAACACCGATCAATGAAGATAATTATTATGCAAATTTTGTCTATAATGTTATCAAAACATATGGAGATTATATCAAATTTGTAGAAGTGTGGAATGAACCGGACTTTACCTATAGTGGGCTTGGAGATAAGAACAAAGGCGAAGCAGGTAACTGGTTTGAAAATGATCCTAATCCATGTGACCTTCCTAACCTGAACGCTCCTGTATCTCACTACGTTCGAATCTTACGTATTACGTATGAAGTAGTAAAAGCTTTAAAGCCATCCTTGTATGTAACGACCGGTGGTATTGGGTATGCAAGTTTTCTTGATGCGATGCTCAGAGTGACCGATAATCCTGATGGTGGTAAAGTTACTGCCGAGTATCCTTTAAAAGGCGGAGCCTATTTTGATGTGTTAAGTTACCATTCCTATCCACAATATAACCAGCGGACATGGAACAGTACAAAACGTGATTTTGACTATTTCAGGCATTCTGACAGGGCAATTCAGGCTATGCTGGATCAGAAGGTAAAACTGGAAAATGTTCTTACAAAATACGGATACGATGGAAAAACCTATCCGGAAAAGATTTGGATTATTACAGAGACCAATATTCCAAGAAAGACTTATGCAGATGCAACATGGATAGGCTCCCCGGAAGCTCAGCGTAACTTTATAGTTAAAGCATTTGTGAAAGCCCAGATGAATAATATTGTTCAGCTATACACTTTTAAACTTGGCGACGATACAGATGAGTCGGAGAGTACTTCTCCCAAACAGGGAATGGATCTAATGGGAATGTTCTATAACCTTAACAAAGCTACCCCGGCTACAGCCAAAATAACTCCTACAGGAGTTGCAACGAAATCGCTTACGTCCCTGATTCATGGTGCCGTATATGATCCGGATAAAACAGCTGCACTTAACTTACCTTCCAAAACAGATGGAGCGGCATTTACCAAAGGAAACGACACCTATTATGTATTATGGGCCAAGACAACCATTGACAGAAGTGAATCTGCTTCTGTGCAGCTTACACTGCCCGGCACACTTGCATCCGGAGCAATGATTTATAACTGGGATTATTCCGCCACTAATAAAGGACAGGCTGTTTCTGGTAATTCAATTACCTTGACAGGTTCTCCCATAGTATTGAAGGCTGACTTTATTTCAACGACTACAGGATTAAATATACCGGCATTAAAAAGTTTTGTAAAGCTTTATCCCAATCCTGCCCTTGATTCCTTAACCATAGAAAGTTCAAATGAGGTAGGATATCTTTCGGCAGAATTATTAAGATCTGATGGAAACCTGATTAGGAAGATTGATATAGGACATCAATTGCAAAAGACTCTGGATATATCAGATCTTACTCCAGGCATCTATATGATAAAGTTTTCCAATGGAAGTGCAAGCTGGACGGAGAAAGTAATTGTTGAGTAGACAAGGCATTACAAAATTAGTAAAAAAGGTTCCACTGTCGATACATGTGGAACCTTTCTAATTTTAGGTGTTTTATAAATTGTTTTCCTACTATTTACTACTTGTTACATTCTTAGTATATTCGTCAATTATTCATTTAATTTATAGTTTTTAGTCTCCAAAAGATTTTCTGTCATTTTAATTTTAAACGGAACAAATGAATAAGGACATTCAGGAATACAACAACTCCCTGGCTTCAGAGGATAAAGCACTTTGTGACTTACTGGCAGCAGAAATTAACAAAAGCATGCCGGAAGCAGAGAATAAAATATGGCACGGGCATCCGGTGTGGTTTTTAAATGGTAACCCAATTGTGGGTTACAGCAGGCAAAAAAACAGTGTTCGCTTATTGTTCTGGAGTGGACAATCTTTCGATGAAGCTGGGTTGAAGGCAGAAGGAAAATTTAAAGCGGCAGAAGCTCAATATACCTCAGTGGAGCAGGTTGTTAAAGAGGATCTAAAACGCTGGCTGGAAAAATCAAAAGTGATACAATGGGATTATAAAAATCTGGTAAAGCGTAAAGGTGTTCTGGAACGGTTGATGTAAAAGATAAAAGTTACTGCATTAAGTGCTGTTAGTATTGGATAGAAAATTTGGGTTAGTAGTTGCTTCGTAATTTTTCATATTCCGAAAGGAAAAATGCTTCCAGTTCTTTCACCGAATCCATATCCTCAAATATAAGGTGCGCATTAGCTTTTAATTTATTAGAAATGATGGCTCTCTTATCTTTGTGATAAGCCAACTCTATCGCTTTTTCTATATATTCCTCAATGGTATGAGTAATCAATTCAGGAACATTCATTTGTTTAAATACAGCAGAGGCAAAACGGGCGCTATGGTGATTTCCTTCCAGTGTTACCATGGGAATACCGGCCTGTACTGAATCGTATACAGTATTTGCTCCACCTCCATAATAAAAGGTGTCCAGTGCAATACTGCATTGTGACAAAACAGTCAGATAATCGGATTCATTCATCCTATCTATAAAGATGATCCTTGAATAGTCACGGCCAGTTACCGCTTTTAATCTTGCCTGAAGTTTCTCCGTAATTGCCTCGTATTTGTCTTTTATAAAAAGAATCCTACCATTTTTATCTCTATTTAATAGTTCTGATACAGCTTTATCAAAATCAGGATGCACTTTTCTAAGGTTTTGCTGGCATATATACATTACGGAATTCTCCGGCAGGTTATAAAAAGATAAAGGTTTTGATATTGCCGGCAATGGAGGTCTGTAGTAATAGGTCGGAATTTTTTCGAACACTACTAACTTCTCTGTATAGTGCTGTTGCGATGTTAAAGTTTCCAGATTTTTCTGAGAGATAAAGTAATCAACTGTTTTTAACCCGGATGTAATCGGCCATCCCCAGCTGGTTACCTGAATAGGGGCGGGTTTGGTTAATGCCAGAAAGTAATTTAAACTGTCTGTCCCGATTTCCCAGTAATACAGTATATCAATAGCGGCTTGAAGTATAATCTGTCCGGCTTTATTTATATCAGACGGAATCTCGACAAATTGAACGTTATCATTAGTGATTTCAGTGGCAATGATCTTTTTACCATTGGGTAAACTGCAAATAATGGATATGGCCATTTGATCTGTATTCAGGTTGTTGATAATACCTTTCATACACTTCAAAAAGACGCCTTCATGCCCGGCAGTAACAATAAAGCCTGCATGGCATCTATTATTTTTATGATTTACCTTTAGTTTTGGAATTTCAGAATAAAAATCATCATATAAAGATTTTATATCTTTACATACTTTTCCCTGATAGATCAATTCCGGACTTGGAAAGCAGCTTTCCTCCACATATTGTTGAAGAGTTCGAGGTTTGTCCTTTAATGCTTTTTGCAAATAAGTGGTTACGGCATTCTGATAGTGGTCAATTTCTTCTGAAGTAGTGTATAGCACAGCACTTCGGGTATTGATATAAAATTGCAATGCCGTCTCTGATGGAGCTAACTTGCTTAATGCATTTAGCCAATAGACAGTTTGCTTTTCATTTCCTGTTTTTTCATAAAGCAGACAAAGGTTTTTAATCGCCTCTTTAAATGCAGGGTTCAGTTGTACAGCCTTTAGATAGTGAAACTCTGCTTTTTTTACCTGATCCCATTCCAGAAAAGCTATGCCAACATTGTTGTGTGCCAGGGCAAAATTAGGATTTATTAAAATAGCTTTTTCATAACAGGATATGGCAGTTTTATAATTACCACAGTGCAAATGGGTATTCCCTAAATTGTAAAAGGCGTTATAATGATTGGGATTAAGACTAATTGCCTTATTGTATGCCTCTATTGCCTCATTGGGTTTGTTTAATGCCTTTAATGTATTTCCGATTTTATGCCAGGCTTCATCGAAATCCGGTTTAAGTTGGATGGTCTTCTGAAGGAGCGATAAGGCTTTGGTATATTCTTCAGTTTTATAATAAGCATTACTTAAGTTGGTGAGGAGAATGGGATTATCCGGTTGTTGATTTAATGCTTTTTCCAAACAGTTAATACCTTCGCTATACTTATGCAGGGAGCAATAAACTATACCTAAGAGTTGTAAGGCATCTGGATTACGGGGGGATAATTTGAGCGCTTCTTTATAAAGATTTGCGGCCATGGCCAGGTCACCGGACTGGTGACTTCTTTGAGCCAGCTGCATCATATTTATAAAGGATTTCTGTTTGTCCATTATTCGCTAATTGACCAAAAGGAATTAGTTTCTGTTACGATAGCTCTGCGGTGTTCATCTCTTAAGGTATTCAATATTGAAGGTCTTCGCAGGCCGTCTAAAAACTGCACATCATAAATTTCTTCCACACTATTTTCATAATGAAGAAATGCAATCTGTTTACCGGTAGGCAGATGAATCGCTGCAATGCCACAGGAGAGCGCTTGTTGTGCTACAGGTAAATCGCGAAAGGTACTTGAGTGCTTCCTTAGTTTTGACAAGCCAACAAAGAGGATATCATCTTTTTTACACATGCCTCTTAAAAAACCATTAAGTCTGACAATCACATCGTATTTCCCGCTTGTGGTATCGATACATATGACTTCTCCTGTTGCAGAGCATAAGGCATATAATTTCCCCTCATATATTCTTGGGGAATGTGGCATGGGCAAACCACCTGCAACAATCTCCTTGGTGTCTATGTCTATCAAGACTCCTCCATTTTGGACATTATTTCTCCAGCCTTTGGCACTGTTGGTAGTTCCTAATGCCGTTACGTATTTCGGCTTTCCTCTTTCCATTGCCATACCGTTGAGGTGGCAACGATCGTCCGGAGTAAGATCAGTTATGAAAGGGGGGATCCATTTGCTTCTGAAGCTATACGCTTCATCGATTAAGCTTATACAGGAAAATCGTGTATTCACGGCCCATAATCCCTCTGTACCCCATGCCATATCATGCAAGTCAATTTCTCCCGAATAATAAGTTGCCCGGGGAAGGTACAGACCATCATAGGATCCTGGGTGGGTGCCATAATTTACCGCCAGTTCACTGGAATTGGCTAAGACCTGTACTTCGTACTGTGTAGCTATAGCCAGCTTGTTCTGATGAACAGCCAGTCCCATGGCTTTATCGTATTGTCGGGGGAGCTGTATTACTTCTTTGTCATTAATCGAACTTATAAATATTAGTTTTCCTGCCTGGTAGGTGGTTATGGCCAGGGTTCCTTTCAGATTCCATAAAAGCTCCGGCATATTGGAAGAAACAGAGCAGGAGAAGGGGGGCAATGCATGTGTGTTCATTCGATTGATTTAACAGAAAAAGGATATAGGTCACCCTACATCCTTTTTCAATACACTTAAATTTAAACTAAACTATTCAATTACAAGTTTTTTCATTCCGGTTTTGCCATCCTGAGTAAATTCAAGTATGTAAACTCCTGCATTAAGCCCGTCAATCGGAATGATCTGACGATCTATCTGATGATGTTTTATAACATTCCCTGACACATCCAGTATACGGACCGTTGTCGAACCTTGCAGGTTTACCATTACTTTATCTTTTGCAGGGTTAGGATATAACTGAATAGAGGAGGAGAAGCTGTTCCAGTCGGAAATTCCTGTTTCTTCTACATTTTCAATTGTTATGGTAAAAAATTTTTCAAAAAATAATCCTTCTTTATCAGTGGATCGCACGCGAATGCTGTAACTGTTTTTTGTTTCAAAATCAGGGCTTTCTATGATCTTTAAAGAATTTCCAACAATGACAAAAGCTGAATTATCCTCACTTCCGCTTCCGTCAACCAATGTATAAGTAAATTCATCACCTGCATCTGCATCGGTGGTTATAAATGTACCGATTTCTGTATTTTCAGTTACATTTTCAGCTATTGTAGCAGAAGTAATGGTAATATCCAAAGGTGCTTCGTTAACATCTTTGATAGTAATGGAAAAGACTTTATCAAAAGTTAATCCACCCTGATCTGTGGAACGTACACGAATGCTGTAGCTGTCTTTTGATTCGAAATCCGGGCTTTCTTTAATTTGAAGTGCATCATCGGAAATAACAAAAGCGTCATTGTCGGTATCACCAACTCCTTCAACCAGAGTATAGGTGAACGTATTATTTAAGTTGACATCTACTGTTGTAAATGTTCCAATAGTTGTATTGGGTAAACTATTTTCGTTTACAGTATTGGAACTTAGTACAATATCAGAAGGAGCTTTATTGGACTCAAATCTTTGCGCATATACTCCGTTATTACTGCCATCCTGACCTACACTTGTCCATGCGATGATAAAGTCATTATCATTGTCAATTGCTACTGAAGACAAACTTTGAGAGTTGGTGGTGTAGGTATTCACTCTGAATTCATCGCCCTGAGGGATACCTGCTGCATTAAAGCGTTGTGCATATACGCCATTGTCATTTTCTTCCAAATTTGTTGAACTCGTCCAGGAAATGACAAACTCATTATTATTCATGGCAACAGATGGATTGGTTTGAGCACCTGTTGTAAACGTATTAACCCTGAATTCATTTCCCTCAGGAACTCCATTGGTATTATACCTTTGTGCAAAAATACCATCGCTATTTCCATCCTGGGCACTTCCTTGCCATGCTATAACAAAATCACCATCCTCATCCATTGCAGCGAAAGGATTTTTTTGCTGACCGGTAGTAAAGGAATTCACTCTGAATTCTTCTCCCTGAGGCACTCCATTTGCATTAAATCGTTGACCGTAGATACCATAGGAACTGCCATCATGCTCACTCTGCCATGCTACCACAAAATCTCCATCATTGTCCATGGCTACTGTTGGAAAGCGTTGTACTCCTGTTGTGTAGGTATTAACATGAATTTCTCCGGCTTTAGCTTCTCCTGCTGCATTATAACATCTGGCATAAATTCCGTAGCTCGGATCAATTGGATTGGCTCCAGCCCAGGTAACAACGAAATCTCCATCACTGTCCATGGCGACTGAAGGAGCATACTGATTTCCAGTTGTATGAGTGTTTACCCTAAACTCGGAGCCTAAAGGCTGGCCAGCTGCATTGAACCTTTGCCCAAATATCCCTCCCAAATCTCCATCCTGACCATTGCTAGTCCAGACAATTACAAAATTGCCTTCGTCATCCATTGCAATTGCAGGAGCATTTTGTCTGCCTGGAGTGTAGGTGTTCACTCTGAATTCTTCCCCCTGTGGAATGCCCTGAGCATTGTATCGTTGGGCATAAATGCCATATTCAGAAGCGTCATCCTGTCCTCTGCTTGTCCAGGTTACAACAAAATCTCCATCACTGTCCTTAGCTGTTTTTGCCGACATCTGAGCACCAGTGGTATGTGTGTTTACTCTGAATTCCGGGCCCACGGGAAGTGTCTGGGCCAATGATTCTGTTGCTGTAAGGCCAAAGCCTGCTGTAGTTGCAAGCGCCAGACTTCCATACTTTAGTTTATTTTCGAATCTGGATAACTGCAATTTTAACTTTTCCAGTCTTCTTAGAAGCTTAAATTGCTTATGCCTGTTAAGTTCTTTGAATCTTCCTGTAGAAAAATTTTTGATCAGTCGTTGTTCAAGCTTTTTGTATAAAGCCAGAACCCGATTGTAGTGATAAATAAGTAAAGGTTTTTTCATGTAATGTTAAAAAGTAATTGCTCTTTGCAAGATACAAAAGAAGTGTTATTATTTGAATACGGGTTATGGTTTTCAAAAAAAGTTACTATTTGTACTAACTTTATTTTACCTGACAATCAATAAGATATATTTTTTAAGTTATAGAAACTATAATAAAAATGAGTTATTCCCCTTAACAGTTGGCTAAGGATTTATTAATACACTAGGATACTTCACCATCCTGTTACCAGTAAATTCCTTGCGGCCTTTTCACTGCATTTTTGATACCTGGAATATGCTAATGCTGCTCTGGTTCTGATTTTTTCATGTGACTCATGCTTCACATATCCGCTTAAAGCATCGTGTAAAGTATACGCTTCAGGGCACATGAAACCAGTTGTCCATAGTAATGGGTTTACTTTGGCTGATCTTAAATGTGAAGAATAGTAGTTTTTACTCATGCAGGCTAAAATAATTATATTTCTGGTTTTGTTATCGGTAGTTCTGATTGTTTCTGATAATTGGAAATCCATAAGTCCATTATGTCCGATATAAGCGGTAAGCACAGCATGCCCGGCGATACCAACCTCTCTGTTATTAATTTTTACAGTATCTTTCAACTGGCCAGAACTGCTTCGGAGAAAGTCAATTGTACATTGTTGAATTTGGCGACCGTCATAGGCATCAGCTATCAGATAATAATTGTATGTGGTGTGCTTAAAGATTAGTCGTTCCAATAGGATAGAATTTACTTTCCGGGTGCTTACTAATTTCCATTCAGCGCTTTTTTTGAAGTAGGTATGAATACCGTAGGCACAGCCCCAGTATAAATTATTATCAGGATCCTGCCCATTGCCAATTTTTGCAGGGACAGGTACAATTCCCTGATAGTTATTATCACAAAGAGCAACAAAAATATGTATGACCTTAGCAGTAGTGTCAATTGGAATGGTAAGATCTGGTTTTTGTGTATCCCTGGAAAATCCGTATAATGCTTTACAAAATATTATGATACTTATTAAATATGGCTTCATGAAAGGTTAATTAAAGTGTGCTGTCTCGTTTTCTATTAAGCAAATAGTATAATGTGTAAAACTAATTTTAACATCCTTCAGAAATTTATTAGTTCTATTCAAATCCTACTAAATGTAACGGATTAAGGTTTAAAAAATAGTTAATTTTGAACGACAGGTATAGTTTTCCTATAATTCAGGCAGCTCTGTATTCTTTACCAATCCTGAATTTTTTATTAAATTTATAGCTGCAAAAAACAGCTAATCAGGCTATAGTCCCCTGGAACAAAGCAATTTATGAGAAAGTTTTTTTTATTTATTCTTGTATTTTTATTGGTTTGCGCAAATTTCATTTTGCCTTATGTACGTTTTGACCACGGCATCAATCAAAAGAACTCTTTGATATACCTCATAGTAAATGAAGAATACAGGGAGGAGACCTTTATTGTCTTAACTGCATTCTATCCTTTAATATCTTTAATACTATATTATATCTTCAAAGATATTTCAGGTCTGGTGTATGGTAAGGTTATGTTGTTTATCTGGGGTGCTGTAGGGCTGCTTTCCACTGCATTACTCTGGCTTATTATGAATCTTCATCTGGATGAGGAAATTGTTTCTTATAATTTTTCCTATTATTCTATTCTGATTACTCAGGTTGCCACATCTCTTATTACGGTTACTTTTGCATTAATGCCCCAAAAACTCTTAAAGCTTTCTCTTAAGCCTGAATAAAGTTAACTTTGTGATCCTGCTCTGACTAGACTTAAAATACGAATTTAATAAAAAACAAAGCTCCGGAATAAATATTACCGGAGCTTGGCCAATCTTAGATTTGTAGAGGCCTTATACTTTTACCTCTTTCCATTTTCCTTTGACAAAATAATACCAGGAAAACACTGCTATAAGAGCTTGTGCTGCCGGCACGGCTATGATTGCACCAACAGAGTTCATGTGCAATCCTTTGGCAAGAAAATAAGCCAAAGGGATCTGGAATATCCAAAAGCAAATAATATTGATGACCGTCGGTGTTTTGGTATCACCTGCGCCATTCAGGGCAGAGGTCAATACCATTCCAATGCCATAGAAAATATATCCACCTCCAATAATTTGCAGGAATTCCACCCCATAGTTTATCACCTGTATGTCTGTAGAGAAAAATCGCACAATGGGTTCTGAAAAGAATATAAAAAGAATCATAACCATACCCGTGAAAATGCAGTTGTACTTTGTTGTAACCAGCACGCTTTGTTCTGCTCTGCTAAAATTATTTGCCCCCAGATTTTGTCCCACCAGGGTGGCTGCTGCATTGCTAAGTCCCCAGGCTGGCAATATAAAGAAAACAAAGTTTCTGAGTGCAATCTGGTACCCGGCAGCTGCAGCAGTACCATCCAGTTCGGCAACAAGCCTTGTGATGATGATCCAGCTTCCACTGGCGACAAGGAACTGGAAAGTGGCAGGCCATGCCACTTTGGTTAATGATTTTATTATGTCTTTATCAAAATCAAAGTGCTTTTTAGTGAACTTAATTATACCATTGCCTTTCAAAAGGTGGTAAATCTGATAGCATACTCCGCTGGTTCTTCCTATTACTGTGGCAATGGCAGCACCTTTTATTCCCCAAAAATAGATTAAAATAGGACAGAGGATAATGTTTGTAATACTGGCAATCCACAAACTTTTCATAGCCATAGAGGCATCACCGGCACCTCTGAATATGCCGTTTATCAGAAACAACAGCATAATGACGAGACTTCCTCCCAACATAATCTGGGTGAATATGGCACCTTCTTCTATTACTCCCTCATCAGCTCCCATAAGTGCCAGTATTTCTTTGGCATAAGTGATACCGGCAATGGTAATGGGTATCGCAATGATGGTAGCAATAAGTATGGATTGACCACTTGAATGTGCTGCCGCATCAGGGTTCTTTTCACCTATTCTCCGGGCAATTATAGCAGTTGCCGCAGTGCTAAGTCCTATTGCAAGAGAGTAAATAAGGGTAATAAAAGATTCCGTTAAGCCGACTGTTGCAATCGCATTTTTACCAAGTTTACTCACAAAGAACATATCTACCACAGCAAATACGCTTTCAAGGCTCAATTCCAAAATCATGGGTATGGCCAGTAATACTACAGCTTTGGGAATACTTCCGGTTGTAAAGTCCTGGTGCTCTCCGCTCAAAGATTGTCTTAGAATTGCAACTGCTTTCCTGGACTTTTGTAGAGTAATCATTAAGAAATATTACGTTTGGGTGTTGTTCGCTTAGTATGCTTCGTAGCAAAGCATAACATTACCAGATTTAAATGTTCTGGTAGCCTTAAGGCGTAATGGAAGCGCATTACTTAAGCCTTCGAATAATCTTGTGCCTTTTCCTAATATTAGTGGGTTGATCATTATTCGATACTCATCAATTAATTGTTGTTTAATGAATGTAAGGGCAAGATTTGAACTTCCGAATATAGCCATGTCCTTTCCTTTTTCCTGCTTTAGGTTCATTACTACTTCACAAAGGTTTTCGTTGACAACTGTGGTGTTTTGCCAGTTAGCACATGTTAAGGTGCTCGAGAATACAATCTTGGATAAATTATTCATTCGCTCAGCCACAACCGGATTATTCGTTCTGGCTTCCTGGGTAGGCCAGTAACTGGCCATCAGTTCGTAAGTAATCCTCCCGAAAAGTAATATATCCAGGTTATTAAGAAAGTCAATAGAGTACGCATTAAATTCCTCATCAACATGATGCCAGTCTATCTCTTTATTGGGCCCTTCGTATAAGCCGTCTACAGAAACGAGCATCTGAAGTATCAGCTTTCTCATAGCTCTGCCAACTGGTTAATTTCAAAATTTTCTTTTGCCAGATCAGGAATGGTATCCGAAAATGTCTCCAGGCCCTCGTGTAGGAACTTTAAACGGGTATGTTCACCTTCTTCAGAAAGGTTGAAAGAAACAAAAGTGTACCCTTCATAGGTCCAGCTATAGGAAAGCTTCCCGTTCGGAATGACTTCTATAATGATAAACGGATGATTGGGATCTTTTCCTCCTTTAAACCTGGACTCAAATCTTGGCTCAGGTATAAAGGTATCCAGAGAGAAATACCAATGCGTCATCTCCTCCTTATCGGATATTGCTTTCCAGACTTTCTGTATAGGGGCTTTTATAATAGTTTCCAGTTCCATGGGTATGTCCTGTTGTCTGTGTATAGATTTTTTCAACAAATAGTGTATGACATTTAATCAGGTAAAACTTCTGCACGACACCCAAGTTTACTGAGGAATTTTATTAGATTTTCAGGATCAAATGTTTGTTCACTTTTAATACGAAGGATATTATCTTCATCATCCAGATCAAAATTTGCCTGACACCCTTCAAAATTTTTATGGATCAGACGGACAAGAATCTCAGCCTGATCAGGATCATATATATTGGTTTTAAATATTTCTATCATCTCTTTTCAATAATTGAATCTACATTCTGTTTACTTCTCAGAGACAGATAGATTATTTCCTGTGAACCGTTCTTTTTTACCTCATTTGCAGGATGGGTTCGTAATTTTTTCTATGTGCAAATGCAAGAAATAGATTGGCCAGTAAAACTAAAACACCCACCAATAGCCCATCCGGAGCTATAAAAAGGTGACAAAGGAATATATTCAGTGAAATAGGAAATAATACAACTGTCGCCAATGGCACAAAGAAACCTGCAACAAGCGCTAAGCCTCCTACAAGTTCTGTGATTTTAATAAGTTGTAACAGGTATCCTGACGCGGTCAATCCTTCATTAAATGTTTTAAGGGGACCTGCGGGTAGTTCCGGCTGATCTACCAGATTAAACAGAACTACTGCACCTGAAAAGGCCATAAGCAGCCCAAAAAGGATGCGAATAATGATGGTAGCTATTTTCATGATTGTTAATTGTATTGTTTGGTTGAAGTATAGATTAATTAAAGGTTTAATGAATATCGTTTTTATAGAAGCGAAGCATCTTCTATTTTTTTTTGTTGAAATTATAACGAAAATTTAAATGCTGTCACACCACGTATTCAATAAGGATCAGATATGCCATTTTCAGTTCACAACTTAAAGCATTTTAACCTTAACTTATAATAGTATAAGACAATTATTCCTCTGACAATAATGCCACTCAGAATATTTACAAAATTACAAGGATTACATTAATTTCAATAGGGATAAATCTGCCAATTAGAGGGGTAATTGCGACAAGTAATAGGGGAGATATGCCTATTAGGGCTTATGATTGTCTTTTTTAAGTAATGAAAACGGAGGATTCCTCGTAATGGTAATGGGAACAATCCTCCGTCAATTTAAAAATGGGTTAACTATGGGTTATTTTATTGCAACAGGAATTTCGATGGCCTCCCAAAGCAAAGAAAATCCGGTAGGAGTAATTCGATAGGTTAAACGCTCGTTTGGGCTTGTTTTTTTTACTTTTACCTTAGCTCTTAACGCATCCTGTTTTTCATCGTACTTATAAGCTCCCCATTGGTTACTTGTTTTATTGAAAATTACAGTCCAGTCTCCCTCTTCTACAGGAATAACGAAGAATGCATAACTTCCCGCAGGCAGGCTTTTACCTTCAACAGTAATATCTTTGTCTGTTGTAAATACGGTGGCTTCATTAGCTCCGGCTCTCCAAATCTGGTTATAGGGAACAAGACTTCCCCAGACTTTTCTTCCTTTAACAGATGGACTGCTGTATTTAATGGAAATAGTTGCCTGTCCAACTTTGCCACTCACACTGTCAAGTGGGCTGGCACGATTTTCCGGGGCTTTTTGGGCGGATGCTCCATGAGAAACAAATAATCCTAAAAGAATAATGAAAGAAAATTTTAGTATCTGAATCGTTTTCATTGTATGGTATCTTAAGTTATTAGCATTGTAATACTACATAAATAATAAGAAACTACCCCTTATTACTTTGTTTATTTTACTTTTTTAAACCAACTGTTCCTTGCTATCAATTCTTAGCTGGTGGGTATTGAAGACATGGGAGTAGGGTTTAACACTCTTGGTTAAAAACACACTGCCACCTATTATACTTCCCCTGCCAATTATCGTTTCTCCTCCCAATATAGTGGTTCGTGCATAAATAATAACATTGTCTTCCACTGTCGGGTGACGTTTTATATTGGATAACTGTTTACTTACCTGAAGTGCACCCAATGTTACACCCTGATAAATGCTAACATTGTTTCCTATCACCGCCGTTGAACCTATAACAATACCGGTTCCATGATCAATAAAAAAGGGTACTCCGATAATGGCATTAGGATGAATGTCTATACCCGTTTTGCCATGTGCCAGTTCTGTCAGTACTCTTGGTAAAATTGGAATACCTAATTGGGTTAATTTATGTGCTATTCTGTATACTGCTATGGCGTAAAATCCCGGATATGTGACGACCACTTCGTTGACGCTGGTTGCAGCAGGATCACTTTCATATATTTTTAAGGCATCCCGTCTAAGATTTTTATAGATGGTTTCCAAATCATCATAGAACGAATTAACCGCAAGCTCTATATCATAATCATTGGGATCAAGATAACTGAGCAGCATATTTTCAAGGTCTATCTGATTTTTTTTAAGAATGCCTTCGTAGGTGGAATACCTGTTGAGTCGGTTGTTGGGAAATAGGAATTCTATCAAATCCGAAAGCCAGGCAGAAGCTCCCTGAATAGAGGGCGATGCTTCCCATTCGGCTTTATGGGTTTGGTTTAAAAGTTCCAGAAATGAATGTACTTTGGTATTTTTCATCACTTTCTAATATCCGTTAAAAAATAAGAAAATCCTTGAAGGTGTATGAAAAAAAAACTGCACAGCTTTCCTATAGAGAAGTGCGCAGTTTTTATTATTTAAATGCTTATTATCTGAAAGAAATTGGTTTGGCACTACGTAGTTTGTGTAGCGTAGCCACCAGTGTATCAATTTCCCCACATGTATTATAAAATGCCAGAGAAGGTCGAACAGTTGCTTCAACGCCAAATCTTCGAAGGATAGGCTGGGCACAATGGTGACCAGACCTTACGGCTATACCTTCTTCGTTTAAGGCTTTACCAACTTCTTCGGTTTTGTATCCTTCCAGTACAAAAGATAATACACTTGCCTTGTCTTTTGCTGTGCCAATGAGCCTAAGTCCTGGTACTTCTTTCAATAACCGGGTAGCATACATTAACAGATAATGCTCATACTGATAGATAAGGTCTATACCAATTTTGTTCACGTAATCAATTGCTGCCCCAAGCCCTACGGCATCGGCAATATTACCAGTTCCTGCCTCAAAACGTGCAGGTGCATTGTGATAGGTAGTATGCTCGAAGGTAACATCAACGATCATATTTCCACCGCCTTGCCATGGCTGGGTTTCGTTTAACAACCCTTGTTTTCCGTAAACCACACCAATACCTGTTGGCCCGAATACCTTATGACCCGAAAAAACAAACCAGTCGCAATTTAGCTCCTGCACATCAACTTTCATGTGCGAAACAGACTGAGCACCGTCTACTAACACCTTGGCTCCTGCAAGATGGGCCATTTCAACCATTTGTCTGGCAGGAGTAACTGTTCCAAGAGCATTAGATACCTGGGTAAATGACACAAGTTTTGTTTTAGGTCCAAGCAATTTGGCGTATTCACTTAGTATAACCTGTCCGTCTTCATCTACAGGAATAACTTTCAGTTTTAACCCTTTTCTCTCTGCCAGTTGTTGCCAAGGAACTATGTTCGCATGGTGTTCCAGATGACTAACAATAATTTCATCTCCGGAGCTTAAATGCTGTTCTCCCCAACTTTTGGCAACAAGGTTAATGGCTTCCGTTGCTCCTCTTACAAAGACAATTTCATCCGGAGAGGATGCATTCAAAAAGAATTGCACCTTTTGACGGGCAGCTTCATATGCATCGGTAGCTCGGGCTGCAAGCTCATGAGCAGCTCTGTGTATGTTGGAATTTTCGTGCTGGTAAAAATAAGCTATTCTGTCGATTACCGACTGAGGTTTTTGCGTTGTTGCCGCATTATCCAGCCAGATTAAAGGTTTTCCATTCACCGTTTCCTTTAAGATAGGAAAATCCTGTCGTACCAGATTTACATCAAAAGGAGGGGAGATAAGACCTGTTATACCTTTATTGTGAAAAGAAGTATTTTCAGTTGGTCTGGCAAAAGGCAATGCCTCATTAACAGAAATAAAATAGTACGAACTGTTTGTTATTCCTGAAACATTTACCGGTAGTTGTTGCTGAGGAAACGACAGGTTTAATCCTTTTAAAGCTTCTTTTAGCTCCTTTTCAAAAGGCTGTTCCTGTTCGTATGGCAGGTAGTTGTATGCTGTCTTTGATTCAGGAAGTTTTTCTGATTGAAATGGATAAGACGACGACAGAGGGACAGCTGTATTCAGCTGCACCGGATTGGCCAACTTATCTTTTTCCTGACGGCTAACCGATGGAGATATACCACTTCCTGCCACAGACTTCGGACTGAGACCATCTCCTGACAAATGAGGGTCGGGACTATTGTGGAACGACTGCTGAAAATCTACCGGAACTGCTTTATCTACAGCTGTCGGAGATATTCCGCTACCCGCAACAGATTTGGGAATCCCGGTTTTTTCCGGGAAGTGTGGATCCGGAAGACTCGTTTGTGGATTGGCAATATCAAAAGGGTTTTCCTTAGAAGCCAGAGGATCCTTTTTTTGAAGCGACTGAAGAAAGTCGTTCGTGAAACTTCCAGGCAAAGCGGAAAAGAATTCATTAGCGAGTTTCTCCAGGCTGCGTTCGTCCGGAAAGAATTCGGGATTAATAGTTGTACTCATAATAGTTTCCTATTTCAACATCGTCAAGTACTGCAATAGCATCGTCTACCAGTACAGCAAGGGAGCAGTAAAGAGAAACAAGATAAGAGGCAATAGCCTTGTCATTTATTCCCATAAATCGTACAGACAAACCAGGCGTCTGCTCTCCCGGAAGATTTGGCTGATATAGTCCTACAACTCCCTGACGGCTTTCCCCTGTTCTCAATAATAGAATTTTGGTCTTTCCGTTTTCAATGGGCACCTTGTTTGAAGGGATAAGTGGAATACCTCTCCAGGTTATAAATTGTGAACCAAACAACGATACGGTTGGTGGTGGGACACCTCTTCTTGTACACTCACGACCGAAAGCTGCAATGGCTAATGGGTGAAGCAGGAAAAATCCCGGCTCTTTCCACACCTTTGTAATGAGTTCATCCAAATCGTCAGGAGTAGGAGATCCTTTGCGTGGAGTTATTCTCTGACATGGTGCTATACTGTTAAGCAAGCCGTATTCCTTGTTGTTGATTAGTTCGCTTTCCTGTCTTTCTTTAATGGTTTCAATCGCAAGCCTCAGCTGTTCACTTATCTGGTTGTATGGCTTACTATACAAATCAGATACACGGGTATGAACATCCAGTACCGTATTAACAGCACTTAGAAGGTACTCTCTTGGATCTTCAATGTAGTCAACAAATGTAGAAGGTAATTCACGCTCATCTCTTGCAGAACAGTCTACCTGTACGCTGTTGGCATCTTTTACCTTGTTGACTCTGTAAATACCTGATTCTACTGGTATCCAGCTTAACAGATGTGTTAACCAGCGAGGTGTAATGGTGGACAATTGGGGCACTGTACGAGTAGCAATCGCCAACTGCCTGGCAGCCACATCGCCTAATGCGGTTTGTGTAATTCTTTCCTCAGACATGAAAATATAGTTTTTAAATCGAACAAAAACGATCAAAAGCCACAATAAGTCATAAAAATCTGCGCACAAATTGGATCTGAAATCTCTGAAACTTACTGAGGCAGTATTAAAATTATCATTTGGCCGGATGACGGATCAAAAGTAGATCTTTATAGAAAATATCCAAAATAATTCTGGATATCATACCAGTAGTAAAACTCTATAAATATGGTCTATTAATTAGATTAACAGTAGTATAATTAGATTTTATACAAGTCAATCACAAAACTTACCGCATTTACAATATTGGAAAAATTATATTTATAGAATTTGCAACCCAACAGCTAACTTCTATTTGTTTACAAAAGAAACAGGGGAAAAATCTTGACTATTATACATTAGTGTACGACCTGTATATCTGGAAGAGGTCTTCGTAAAGAGTAGCAACGGGCTATATCAATTTAGTGGGAGATGCTGGCTTACACCAGCCAAAGAAGGAATTTCATCCTTAATAAAAGAAAAGGGCCGGAGTACCCGGCCCATATTGAATAAAAGTTTTAACACCTGTTATCTGAGATCAGAATTTGTATTGGATAATACATGCAGCCAGCCTTTATATTCATCATTACCACAACCCGTCTTCAGGTAATAATAATAAACTCCATCTACTGTATTTTCGGCTTTCCAACTACCATCATAGTTTTTGGATTCAAAAACCCGGGTTCCCCAGCGATTATAAATCTGGATAAATGATCCTTCCGGGAACATCTTTTTACCATAATTGGTGGCTTCTACAATTTCAAACTGATCGTTGTAGCCATCCCCGTTAGGTGTAATTAAATTCGGAATAAATAATTCCTGCTTTTCCACTGCATGGATAGTCAGAGTATCCTGGAAGGTTTTACATCCTGGCTGATCCATATCTTTAACATACACATAATAGGTACTTTCTACACTTCCTGGTGTAATATCTAAATAATTTTGTCTGGTAGAAATTGTATCCAGGGTGTTTGCATTGATCCATTCGTAGCTATAGTGGTTGGAACCACCGCTGGCTAATACCGTTACTCTTCTCGCTACGCCAACACACAAGGTATCCATTGGTGTGTCAACTGATGTTATATCAAATCCCGGTAAGCCTGCCGTAATTGTAATAGTATCCGACTTTTCAGGACCACATCCCCCGGAGACCGTATAAATAAACGAATAAGTCAAACCTGCTTCCAATCCCATTATGCGAATACTATCGGCATACTGGTTTCCTATTATATAGGCGCCATGAGAATTGTAGGCCGTCCATTTTCCTGCACCTACAAGTGGAGTCAGGACCGACAAGTCTATATAGGTATTACAAGTGACAATATCCATTCCCAGGTCAACAGGAGAGTTGTCTGGGGCATAACTTATGGCAAAATTATTGGACAATTTAGACGCACATCCCTCATCTGATGTAAAGTAGATGTAATACCTGCCGGCATCTTTTAGGGTAATAGAAGGACCGGTACCCAGAAGGTTGTTTTCCCTGAACCATCTGAAGGTACCATTGTAAATTCCAGCCTCAGCACTTATTGTAACAGAATCACCAGGACAGAAAGTTAACGGACCATCTGCGGTGAAGGTAGGTTGATCTGGTATTGGATTGACCACTACTTTCACACTATCTGAAACCTCAGAACTACATTTTTCATTAGATTCAAACTTAACCCTGTATACTCCTTCAGTTGTAACGATTAAAGGGTTTTCGGTTGAACCTGTAGACCAGGTAAAGGTACCTCCTTTGAATCCTGATGAAGCAGCAGAGAGCTCTACAGACCCGCCATCACAGAAAATCATTGGACCATTCGCTGTAATTTCCGGTTTAGGAGGAATAGGATTCACCACTATTTCCATGCTGTCCGAAAGATCAGAACTACATTGTTCTTGAGATTCAAATATAACGCTGTACTTTCCAGAGGTTGTAACAATCAATGGATTATCTGTTGATCCTGTTGACCAGGTGAAGGTACCACCAGTAAATCCAGATGAAACAGCAGTAAGTTTTACCGAACCGCCATCACAGAAAATTGTATCACCATCTGCTGTAATTTCCGGTTTAGGAGGAATAGGATTCACCACTACTTCCATGCTGTCCGAA
>Ga0182792_1000126_pt1 | contig 73880 bp, 66 predicted proteins | sample Passage237B_FD_130497 | JGI IMG/M metagenome (GOLD analysis project Ga0182792, IMG submission 130497) | Cellulose adapted compost microbial communities from Newby Island Compost Facility, Milpitas, CA, USA - Passage2 37B (version 2) (version 2) ...
GCCGAGATGCCGGGCGTCTTCATGTCGATCAGCAGGAAGGAGATTCCTTCCTGCGGCTTGCCTTCGCTGGACGTACGGACGAGGCAGAAGAACCAGTCAGCCGTCTGGGCCAGCGTTGTCCAGGTCTTCTGGCCGTTGACGATGTAGTGGTCGCCGTCGCGCACCGCCCGGGTGCGCAGCGAGGCGAGATCGGAGCCGGATCCCGGCTCCGAATAGCCCTGACACCAGATCAGGTCCGAGTTCAGCATCGGCGGCAGATGCCTGGCCTTCTGCTCGGCCGAGCCGTACTTCATGATCACCGGCGCGCACATCTTCGGGCCGAACGGCGAGGTCCCCGGGGCACCGGCACGGGCCATCTCCATCTCGAAGATGTACTTCTGCGTGGTCGTGAATCCCGGACCGCCGAACTCCTTCGGCCAGCCCGTGCACAGCCAGCCCTTCCTGGCCAGGCGCTTCTGCCAGTCGATCAGGCGCTCCTTGGGCAGGTAGGCGTTCCGGGCGACTTTCATCTCGCCCACGATCTCGGGCGTCAGGTTCTCCTTCAGCCAGTCGCGCACTTCCTGCTGGAAGGCCAATTCCTCTTTGCCGAACGTCAGATCCATCGGGGGCTCCTTTGCGGCGCACGGTAGCGTGCCGTTCTCCTGATGTTCAAGGCTTCAAGTGCCGGCGACCGTCGTTCACCGCGCTAGTTATGCATTCATCTCTACGCGCGACGGTTGCGTAACTCCCCACTCCACTGGTAAATTATCAACAGGCCTGCCTTCCGCCCGGCGGATGGAGGCCCGGGGGGACGACGTGCACTTTCTCAAGACGGGGATCGTGGCGTGTTGTGCATTCCTGGCGGCATGCCAGGCGGTGCGGGATGAAACAGATCCGGGGACGGTGAGCGTGCGCGGCGTTCCGCCGACCGTCGAACAGCTCAGCATCCCAAGAGGCACGACGGCGCAAGACCTCCTGGTCACCGACCTCATCCACAAGGCCGGCCTCACCCATATGCCCGGCCCCGGCGACGGGAATTGGGCAATCGTGACCGAAGCCGGCCTCTACGAGATTGGCCGGCAGTGCGACCAGTATCTCGACGTCCTCTTCCGCTTCAACCGCAACCAGCGGGCGATCCGCCAAGGGATGACGGCTACCGGAGCGACGACGGCGACCATCCTGGGACTGGCCGGCGTCGCCGCGATGCCGATCGCGGTGACCGCCGCGGCGTTCGGCCTGGCAGCGTCGCTCTACGATGCCGGCGTCAATTCGGTCCTGTTCACCGTCGAGCCTTCGGCGCTGCGCAACATCGTGCTCAAGGGGCGCAAGGGCTACATCGACAGTCTCGACCTCTCGAAGGTCAACTCGCGTCCCCGCATGATGATCGCGCTGCAGGGGTACCTCACCCAGTGCTCGCCGTCGGCGATCGAGGCGAACGTCAACAACGCCGCGAGCGGCGCGGAGTCCGTCGCCTCGCCGTCCGATGCTGTCTCGTCCCGCGCGGCGATCCTGGCGGCGCCGGCGGTCACGTTGATCGAGCGTTCCAAGGCCGTCGTCTCCAGCCGCGTCGAACCCACCCCGCTCGCCCCTGAGGATTCCCTCGCCCGCAATCGCATGCCTTCGGAGGTCGCCGTCACCAAGCGGACGCTGATGGCCGCGCAACGGGCCCTGGGCGTCTTTGCGGACGGCAATTTCGGCGTGCCCGGCGACAGCATGACCAGGGAGGCCATCCGGCAATTCCAACTGGGGCGGAACAAGCGCAATCCCGGGCAATGGCCGGCAGCCGACGTCAACGGCGAACTCTCGGGCCGCACGGGCGAACTGCTGCCGTTCCTGGCGCCCATGCCACCGATCTTCCAGACGCCCTTCGAGCGGGCGTTCCTCGGCAACAACGAGGGCGCTCTCTCCCAGCGCATGACGACCGTTGCGCCGGGCCAGCTCTCGGCCCTTCTCGACAAGGTCAAGGTCGCAGACTTCGAGGTGCCGGCCAACAGTCCGCCGGATGTCCTCGCGGCCAAGATGAAGCTGCTGCGCGAACGGCTCGCCGAGCTACGCAGGGCTCGAGGGATCGAGCCCGACAAAGGCGGCGCACTCGACGCCAGGCTGTACGACAGCCTGCTCGGCCAGCCGCCCTAGGGGCACGCCGTCACACGAACCGCTGGCGACGCCGGTCGAAAGGATTGGACCATGCCTTCATACAGGACCGAGACGGCAACCCATCTGCTCAAGAGCCGCAGCTCCGGCGCCGAGCGTCTGGGCCCGATTCCGGCGAGCACCATCTTCAGCGGCGAGCCGGTCGGCAACTTCATCAGGACCAAGATCTCTTCGATCTCGCCGGAGGAAGGCTTCGTCGAGTTCCTGGGGATATCCAGTGAGCTGCCGGAGGCGCAGCCCCTCACGCCGGCGGACTTCGGCAACTTCTGCGACCTCGTCACCCGGGCCGCTCGCGAGACCGGCGCGGATCGCGACTACCTCATGGCCGTCGCCTATGACGCGACGAAGAACCTGAGCGAGTTCGGTTCCCCCGCGGCAAAGGTCGGTCCCTTCCAGTTCTCGGCCCAGGCGTGGCAGGCAGCGCTGGCCGGGCCGGCAGCGGACGCCGGCTTCCTGCCGGACGATCGGCTGGACTGGGCAAGGCAGCCCAGGATGGCCGGCATCCTCGCCCGCGAAGCCATGGCGAAATTCAAGAAGGCGTTCGACCGCCTGCCGACCTTCCGGGAGCTCTATTTTCTCCAGTTGGGCAGCGACGATGCGCTCACCGCGCTGAAGACGCCGGCGACGGTCGCCGCCGAGCTGGACATCCTGCAGAAGCGCCTGGAAACCGCCTATGCCGAAGCCCTCAAGGTCATCGATCAGCAGCCGCCCGACAATCGCTTCGTGCGCTCGCTGTCCGGCGACCCGCCCTGGCTGGCCGTCGCCCGGGAGCAGATGTCGAGTGGAGTCTCGGAGACGCCGGATCTGCGAAATACGGAGCAGATCGACAAATACTTCCAGGCCTTGGGCGCCTCCTTCAACGCCACGACGCCCTGGTGCGGCGCCTTCGTCGGCTACTGCGTCAAGCAGTGCGGGGTTCCGGCGATCGCTTCCACGGTCGCCAGCCTGGCGGTCGGCACGCCGTTCTGGGAAAGCTGGGGGCAGCCGGCGCCAACCCCCGCACCTGTCGGCGCCATCGTCGTGCTGACTCCGCCCGGTTCGGCCGGACATGTGGGTTTCCTGGCGGAAGCGGTCGCCGACGGCATGATCAAGCTGCTGGGCGGCAACCAGGGCGGTGGAGGCGGTGCACGTCCCGACCGCGTCGGCATCGTGCAGTTCCCTGCCTCCTCCATAAAGGCCATCCGTTGGCTGGGCACGGCCCCACTCAAGGCGGCTCTCCGACCGCAGGCGGGCGACGCCGCGTTCCTCGAGCTGGCGCCGCGGATCATGAAGGACCTGATGCGCGACTTTTCCGGCCTGTCGGACATGCACGCCGCCGCAATCTTGGGAAACATAGGCCACGAGTGCGCTGGGTTCACGCAGATGCAGGAGGGCGCCCCGATCGGCGGCGGTCGCGGCGGCTGGGGCTGGTGCCAATGGACGGGATCGCGACGCGATGCGTTCGAAGCTGCCGCGCGCGCGGCGATTCCGCCGCTGGCGTTCGACAGCTACGAGGCGAACTACGGCTTCCTGAAGCACGAGCTCAAGGACACTTTCCACAAGGCGGCGATCGCCTCGATGCTGAAGAAGGCGGATCTGTTCGGCGCCGTGGTGGCATTCGAGCTGATCTTCGAGGTCGCCCATCCCGACTACAAGCACTACGACCGCCGCATGCGGTACGCCGAACTGGCTCTGTCGGCGTTCCGCGGCGTTCAAGCCTGATCGAGGCGCGCTCGCACGGGCGTTGCCGCGGCCTACTCCGCCTTGGCGCCGGACTGCTTGATGATCGGGTCCCAGAACGCCATCTGGTCGTCGTAGAATTTCTTCGCCGATTCCGGTGTCGAGGTCACCAGGTCTATGGCCAGGTCCTGTGCCCGCTTGACCACCTCCGGATGCTCGAGCGCCTTGTTGAAGGCGGCGTTCAGCTTGTCCACGATCGGCCGCGGCGTCCTGGCCGGCGCGTAGGCCGCATACCAGGTGTTGATGGCGTACGGGAAACCCACGGCTTCCTGCACCGTCGGCACGTCGGGCAACTGTGGCAGCCGCTTGTCGGACGCCACCGCGACCACCCGCACCTTGCCGCCATCGATGAAGCCCTTGCTCGACTGCAGCGTGTCGATCTGGAAGGCGTGACGGCCGGCGATCATGTCGACCATGCCGGGGGCGGAGCCGCGATAAGGCACATGCAAGGCATCGCCGCCCGCGCGCTGGGCCAGCAGGTAACTCGCCATGTGTATCATGCCCCCGTTGCCGGACGAGGCATAGGAGTGCTTGCCCGGCTCCTTGCGCAGCATGGCCGCCAGCGCGACCATGTCCTTGGCCCCGCCGGCCGGCACGAGCACGATCAGCGGAACGCTCGCGACGTAGGCGATCGCCTGCAGCCCGTTGACGGGATCGTAGCCGAGCTGCTTGCCGTAGAGCGCCGGCGCCATGGCCATGGTCGAGGCGCTGAAGAGGATCGTGTAGCCGTCGGGCTTGGCGTCGGCGACCAGGGCGGTGCCGATGTTGCCGGTGGCGCCCGGCTTGTTCTCGACCACGACCTGCTGGCCCAGGATTTCGCTCAGCCTCTGCGCCAGCAGCCGGCCGACCACGTCCGTCGGCCCGCCCGGTGCGAACGCGATCACCATCCGGATCGGCCTGTCGGGATAGGTTCCCTGCGCTTGTGCGCTGCCGACCCACGCGAGCCCTGCAGCTCCTGCAAACGCCGCCCGTCGTGACAGTCTCATTGCTTCCTCCCTTGTTATTCGACCCTGGCGCCGGACGACTTCACGATCGGCTGCCAGAAGGCCATTTGTGACTCGTAGAATTTCTTCGAAGATGCAGGCGTCGATTCCACGAGCTCGATGGCCATGGGCTTGGCCTTCTCCACCATCTCGGGATGCCGGATCGCCTGGTTGACGGCCGCATTGAGCTTTTCGACGATGGGCTTCGGCGTGCCTGCCGGCGCGAAGACCAGGTTCCAGGTGACGACTTCGACCGGGAAACCCGCCTTCTCCTTCACCGTAGGGACATCGGGCATCGACGCGACGCGCTGGTCGGTGCAGACGGCGAGGATACGCAGCCGGCCGGCGTCCACGAACCCCTTGCTGGTGCCCAGCGTGTCGATCTGGAACGTGTGGCGCCCCGCCAGCGTGTCCTGCATCGCGGGGGCAGAACCCTTGTAAGGCACGTGCAGCGCCTCGGCCCCGGCGCGCTGGGTGAGCAGAAGGCTGCCCATATGGATGAGGCTGCCGTTGCCGGGCGACGGGTACGAGTGCTTGCCCGGCTCCTTGCGCAGGACCTCGACAAGCTCCTCGATCGACTTCACGCCGTTGGCCGGCGCCACGACGATCATCGGCACGGTCGTGAAATGAGCCACTGCCTCCAGGCCGTCGACCGGATCGTAGGGCAGCTTCTCGTAGAGCGCCGGCACGATGCTCATGATCGACGTGCCGAGCAGCAGCGTGTAGCCGTCCGGCTTGGCGTCCGCCACGATTTGCGAGGCGATGTTGCCGGCGACGCCCGGCTTGTTCTCGACGATGACCTGCTGCCCCAGGATCTCCGTCAGGCGTTGCGCCAGGAGCCGGCCCGCGACGTCGGTCGGACCGCCCGGCGGAAAGCCGACGACGAGCCTGAGCGGGCGATCAGGGTAGCCCTGCTGCGCCATGGATGCCGATGGCAGAGCGAGCGCCGCTCCGGCGGCGATCAGGCCACGCCGGCCGAGTTTGATCATGGTTTCCTCCCTATGCGTGCGACTCTAGGATTATGCTCGTCGTCGGCAACCCGTCCGGTTCGTACAGAGGAAATGGCCATGGCCAAGCGCATCAACCGCGCCATCGAGCTGCTCGAGGCCGACCATGCGATCTACTACGACGGCCCGCACACCGGTCATGTCCTGACCTACGAACAGGGCCGGCAGGATGCGTCCACGTGGGCCGACTACATCAATGTCGGCATGGAGCACGGCGCCTTCGACATGACCGGCCTTGCCGAATACATGCGCGGCCTGGTCGATGGCGGTCCTGCCGCCTCGGGCCATCGGACGCCCACCGTCATCGTCGAGGCGCCCGTCAACGGCATCGACGGTCCGACCGTCGCCTACAATGCCTGGCAGTTCCGCCAGATCCTGGCGCGCGGCGTGCACGGCATCCTGCTGTGCCAGGCGGAATCGGCCGACGCCGTCGCCGAGTTCGTACGTGCCTGCCGTTTCCCTCATCACAAGACCGGCATCGACAAGATCGGCGTCGGAAGTCGCGGACGCGGCTCGGAACCGACGGCCGCCCCGATCTGGGGTATCGACCAGCAGATGTACTTCGCACGCTGCGAGCCGTGGCCACTCGACCCGTCCGGCGAGCTCCTGCTCGGCGTCAAGATCGAGAGCCCCGCCGGCGTTGAACGCTGCGAGGAAATCCTGGCAGTGCCCGGATTGGGTTTTGCCGAGCTGGGACCGGGCGACCTGGGGCTGGCGCTCGGCTACACGAGCCTGCAGCGGCGTCCCTATCCGCCGGAGATGGAACGGGCCCGGAGCCGCGTCTTCTCGGCCTGCAAATGGAACCGGCTGGCCTTCCTGGAGGGCGCCACGCCGGCGACGATCACTGCCAGCCTCGACGAAGGCGTGCGCGTCATCGCCGGCCATGATCCAGAAACGGCCCGTGTGGGCCGTGCCCACCAGAAGCGAACGATGCCGACCTGAGAGGATTCCGACACGCCATGCCAAAGCCGACAGGAAAGACCCTCTTCATCGATTCCACGCCCGACATCGACCGGGTGTGGAAACGGGTGCACGGCCCGGATGACATCGACATCGCGATCAACATGGGACCGGTCTCCGAAGCTGAAGTGCCCGGACTGGTCGAGGGTTACGATACGGTGATCAACGACGCGACCTACTTCAGCGAGGCGACGCTGCGGCGCTGCCCGGGCCTGCGCCACATCGTCTTCCTGGGCACGGGCGCTGCGAGCTTCGTCGACCTGGCCGCCGCGGCACAGCTCGGGATCAAGGTTTCCACCATCAGCGGCTATGGCGACACGACGGTTGCCGAACACGCCATGGGGCTGGTCTTCGCCGCTGCGCGCCACATCGCGACCATGCATGCGCTCGTCCGCGGCGGCGGCTGGCGCCCCATGCAGGGCATGGAGCTGCGCAGCAAGACCCTGGGCATCGTCGGACTGGGCGGCATCGGCCGCGAGATGGCACGCATCGCCTCGGGTATTGGCCTGAAGGTGATCGCCTACAGCCGCTCGGGACGGAATGCAGGACCTTCGACGTCATTGGTCGGCATCGACGAGTTGCTGCGGCAATCCGATATCGTGAGCCTGCACCTTGCGCTGAACGACGAGACGCGCGGTTTCCTTGGCCGCCCCCGGCTGGAGGCGGCGAAGCGCGGCGTCATCATCGTCAATACCGCCCGCGCCGGCGTGGTGGATGAGGCCGCCCTGGTCGACCTGCTGGCCTCCGGCCATATCGGCCACTATGCGACCGACGTCTTCGCCAAGGAACCGCCCGATCCCGCTGAGCCTCTGCTCAAGCTCGACAACGTCACCCTCACCGCGCATGCCGGCTACAACACGCCGGAAGCGGCGATGACCATGTATCGCCGCGCGATCGACCTCGCCAAGGCGGGCTGAAAACTAGATCGCGATGACCACGCCGTCGTGGCCCGGATCGGCGCCGCCATCCAGGCCGTCCTCGTGGATGCGGATGGCGTGGACGGCGGCAAAGCCGAAGGTGTAGGGGCTGCGCACGACCGGATAGCCCAGTGACTGAAGTTCGCGTTCGACCCGCCACTGGATGCGGTTGGAGACGTCGATGGCATCGGAGGTCGCCGAGAAGCGGGGCGCGCTCACCGCTTCGACCATGGTCATGTCGAAATCGAGCGCGTTCAGGACGACGTGCAGCACGCCCATGGCGATCTGCGTGGCACCTGGAGCGCCGATGACGAGATGTGGCCGGTCTTCCTTGAAGACGATCGACGGAACGACCGAACTGAACCGCGCCTTTCCCGGGGCGATCGAGCCCGCCCTGCCCGGCCGCGGATCGAAGACGCCCATGCAGCCATTGTACATGAACCCCAGGCCGGGCGAGACGACGCCCGAGGGCATGCCCAGTGAATGGGTCATGGAGAAGCAGTTGCCGTCCTTGTCGACCACGGAGATGTGGGTCGTGTCCTTCGAGACCGCGCCCGAATTGAAGCGTGGCACTTCCGCCTTCACGCCGCGCGCGATCTCGCCCGCCATGGACTTCGCGTACGCCTTCGAAATGAGGTGTTCGACCGGCACGTCGACGAATTTCGGGTCCCCGACATGGGCATCCTTGTCGATGGTGGCCCGCTTCATCGCCTCGCTCACGAGGCGCACATACTCCGCCGAATTGTGCTCGAGGCCCGCGAGATCGAAGTTCTCCAGGATGTTCAGCATCTCGAGCAGCATGACCCCGCCCCCCGGCGGCTGGTTGGTCGAGACGCGATAGCCGCGGTAGTCGCCCCACAATGGCGGGTTCCGAACGGGCTTCCAGAGCTCGAGGTCCGCCGTCGACAGCAAGGCATCGTTCTTCCTCATGTCCTCGACGATCGCGCGGGCGATCTCGCCGGCGTAGAAGATGTCGGCGCCGCCCTTTGCGATGGCCCGCAGCGTCTGTCCGTAGTCGCGGTTGATGACGCGATCGCCCACCCGCTTGGGCGTGCCGTCGGACCGGCAGTAGAGCGCTCGAGCCGCCGACGTGAATCCCGTCCTTTCCCAGTTCGGCGCCCGGCCGAACGCTCCATCGTCGGACCACCAGTAGTGGACGTGCGGGCGCACGGTCCAACCACCCTCGGCCCAGGCGACGGCCGGCTCGACGATGCGCGACCAGGGCAGGCTGCCATGCTCCCGATGCGCCTCGTAGTACATCTTCAGATTCGCCGGTGCACAGATCGACTTGTAGCCGATGTCGTTGACACGCCCCTTCAGGATGAAACCGTAGCCGTCGCGCGCCTCGCTCTCGATCAGGTTGGCCCACATGTCGGGCCGCGCGCCCAGCGGCGCCGGCGCATGGGCGTCGATATAGCCGTGGAACTTCTTGTCCGGCATGTAGATGCCGCAAGAACCGAATCCTGCGATGCCGCACATCAGAGGGTCGACGACGCCTTGCACCAGCGCGCAGGCGACGCCCGCATCCACGGCATTGCCGCCCTCGCGCAGCACGTCCGCGCCAGCCTCCGCCGCCTCCGGCTGCGGGGCCACGATCATCGCCTTCTTCTTGTAGCGCACGTCGTTTCCTCCAAAGAGGACGACTCAATCCCAGCCGTTCCGCTTGCGCAACACCGCCGTCGCGGGCGCCAGGGCGAGGCCCTTTCCCTTCACAGCAGGAAGCCATTCGGCGAGGGCGACCAGGGTCGCCTCGTGCGGATGACCGATGGCCACGACGAAGCCCTGACGGTGCGCCACGGCCTCGGCCTCCGCAAGCTTCCGGCGAACCGCGTCGAGCGATTCGTCGTCATCGAGGAAGACATGCCGGACGATCGACGGCACACCCATCTCGTGCGCGAGTTGGTCGCCGAGAGACTGCGCGGTCGTACGCGAATCCAGGAACATCAGGCCGCGGGGCTTGAGCTGGCGCAGCACTGTCTCCATGCCTGGCCGGAAGGCCGTGAAACGGCTGCCCATGTGGTTGTTCACGCCGGCGAAGCCGTCGAAGCTGTCGAGGGCGGCCGTGGTGCGCTGCCGCAGCTCGGCGTCGGTCATGGAGACCAGGAGCGCACCCGGGCCGGGATCGTTGCGGCCGTTGGGCTGCATGGGCAGGTGGAGCATCAGCTCGTGGCCCTTGGCGCGGGCCGCCCTGGCCTGTTCGCGCAGGTCCTTCGCGTAGGGCAGGAACGACATCGTGAGTGGCCCTGGAAGCTCCCAGGCGCGACGCGAGCGCGGCCGGTCGAGTCCGACATCGTCGATCACGATGGCCACCAGCGGCTTGGCGTTGAGATCGCGGAAGGGCACCGCGTTGCGTCGCCATGCATCCGAGGTGGCCGCCGCCGCGGCGAGCTGCACGTGCGCCCGCGGCTTCTCCTCGAGCGTCGGTCGCGACGTGCCGGGAGCGACCTCGGTATATTTCGGCAGCTCCGGCAGATCGTCGATGCGGGCGTATTTCGCCGGGGGCTCGCGCGCCGGAGCCTGCACGGCCGGCCGGCTGCGCTTCATATCGCCGATCGTCTCCTGCGCCAGGCGATCGCCATCGAACGTGCCGAGACGCTGCGCAAGCCAGTAGCCACCGGCAAGACTCGCGACAAACAGCAGCAACCCTCCGGCCGCGAGCACATGCCAGCGCCGCACCTGCAGCCAGGCAAAGGCGGGGGCAATTCGCGCCCGCAAGCGTCCCACCGGTCCAGTCGTGCGCGCCGGACTCCTTCTGTTCGCCTTCCTGCTTCTGTTCTTCCTCGACGCCATCTGAGCAATCAGCCTTAACGTCTTGGCCTGACGCCATTCTTTTGACTCAGTTCAGCGGCGCCGACAAAACAAAAGTTACAAGGAGGACATCGTCTTGACGATTCGAATGTCGGATTCGCCGACGCGGCCAGCTTCCCGGGCGAAACCGAGCTGCCTGGTGAGCTCGAGCATCTTGTGATTCTCGCGCAGCACATGACCGATGACACGCTGGACGCCGCGGGAGCGGGCGTATTCGAGCACGTGGTTCAGCAGCAGCGTGCCATAGCCCTGCCCCTGCCGCTCCGAGGCCACCACCAGCGAGAATTCAGCCTGCTCGAAACCGGGGTCCGCGGCCAGCCGCCCCACACCGAGCAGCTCGCCGCCATCGAGCAGCAGGAAGGCCATCTCGCGATCGTAGTCGATCTGGGTCAGCCGGGCGGCCATTTCATGCGTCAGCTCGCGCAGGGGGCCGAAGAAACGCAGACGGATATCCTCCGGCGTCAGCCGACGGACGAACGCCTGGATCAACGCCTCGTCGTCGGGTCGGATCGGACGCACCGCAAGCTTGCGGCCGTCAGCCCCCACGATCTCGCCTTCCAGCTCCACCGGATAGGGCCTGATGGCGAAGCGCGCCGCCCTGCCCTGTCCCGTCGGGCGTGCCACGACGATGCGGGCATCGAGCGCGATCACCCCCTGGGCGTCGACCAGCAGCGGATTGATGTCGAGCTCGGCGATCTCGTTGATGTCGGCGATCAGCTCGGACAGGCGGATCATCACCTCGCCCACCGCGCCGCGCGCCGCCGGCGGGCGATCGCGATACCCCCGCAGCAGGCGGTCGACGCGCGTGCGGCTGAGCGCATCCTCCGCCAGGACGGGATCGAGCGGCGGCAGGGCCAGCGCCCGGTCGTCGACCACCTCGGCCGCGACGCCGCCATGCCCGACCATCAGGATGGGCCCGAACACGGGATCCTCGGCCGCTCCCAGGATCAGCTCGATGGCATGTGGCCGCTTGATCATGGGCTGCACCACGAAGCCATCGATGCGCGCCTGCGGCGCCAGGGTACGCGCCTTGCCCGTCATGTCGCGGACCGCATCGATCACGGCCTGCTCCGACGACAGATCGAGGGCCACGCCTCCCACATCGCTCTTGTGGCTGAGATCACGGGACAGGATCTTCACGGCCACCGGAAAGCCGACGCGAGCGGCCGTGGCAGCGGCTTCGTGCGTCTCCTGCACGACTTCCGTAGGCACGACCGGAATGCCATAGGCGCCCAGCACGCGCTTGGACTCCGGCTCGGTCAGGATGCTGCGCCCGTCCGCCAGCGCACCGGCCACGATAGACCGCACCAGCGGCGTGTCCGACCGCGCCTGCGCCATCGAAGGCGGCGTCCGCTGCAGGGACCGCTGGCCCCGGCGATACTGCACGATGTGCATGAAGCCGCGAACGGCCCGCAGTGGCGTGTCGTAGGCCGGGATGCCGATCTCGTGCAGCACGTGGCGGCCCGACTGAGCCTCTGGGCCGCCGATCCAGCAGCCGATCAGCGGCACGACCTTGGCGCCGGGTGCCGCCGCCACCGCGCGCGCCGCGTCGACCGCCGACGTGAGCGCCGTCGGCACGTTCATCACCAGCACCGCGCCCACGCCACGATCGTCGGCCAACGCATCGATCGACGACGCGTAGCGGGCGCCGTCGGCGTCGCCGATGATGTCGACGGGATTGCCGTGGGACCAGCCGCGCGGCAATGCCTGGTCGAGCCGTCCCAGCGTCCGCGGGTGCAGTTCCGCTAGTTCGCCCCCTTCGTCCAGCAGCAGATCGGTGGCGATGATACCGGTCCCTCCGCCGTTGGTCAGGATGGCGAGCCGTTCGTTACGCGGCGCGATGCCGTGGCCGAGCGTCTCCGCCGCATCGAACAGCTCGCCCAGGCCATGCACGGTCACGAGGCCCGCCCGGGCGAATGCCGCATCGTAGACCGCCGCGGAGCCCGCCATGGCGCCGGTGTGGGAGGCCGCTGCCTTCGCGGCCGCGGCGTGCCGACCCGCCTTGAGCACGATGACGGGCTTGATCCTGGCGACGCTGCGCGCCGCCGACATGAACTTGCGGGCCTCCGTGATGCCCTCGACGTACATCAGCACGGCACGGGTGTCGTAGTCGCGCGCCAGCACGTCGAGCACGTCGCCGAAGTCGACGTCGGACATGTCGCCCATCGAGATCAGATGCGAGAAGCCGATATTCTGCGCCGTCCCCCAATCGGCAAGGCCCGCCAGGACCGCGCCCGATTGAGCCACGGCGGCCACCCGCCCGGCCTTCAGCTTGGCGGGGCCGAAGCTGGCGTTGAGACCCAGACGGGGCGCAGCGTAGCCGATGCAGTTCGGCCCGACGATGCGCAGCAGATGCGGACGGGCCGCTCGCAGGATCCGCGAACGCCAGTGGCCATTGTCCTCTCCCGACCCTGCCGTCACGATGACGGCGACGCGTGTGCCGCGCTGGCCGAGTTCCGCGACCAGCCGAGGCACGGTGTCCGGCGGCGTCGTGATCACGGCCAGGTCGGCCGGCTCCTTGAGCTCTGCGAGGCTCCTCAGAACCGGCCGCCCGGCGATCTCGCCTCCCTTCGGATTGACCAGGCTGATGCTGCCCTGGAAGCCGCCGGCGAGCAGGTTGCGCGTCACGGCCTCGCCGACCGAGCCGGGCCGCGCACTGGCGCCGATCGCCACGACCGAGCGGGGCGCCATCAGCTTGTCGAGGTTGCGTGTGGACATCGCTTCGAAGCCTCGCCGACAATCGTGCCGAAGCCATGACAGCGAATGCCGCCAGCGACAAGATCGACCCCGTCACCGTGGAGCTGCGCCTCGACCGAATTTCGCGCCTGTACAACTTCCTCGATCCGGCGCCATTCCACGAAAAGGAACTGGAAGACGCCGCCGACGACTATATCGTTGGAGCGGCGCTGGACGCCGGCGGACGGCCCATCCGTCTGGTCATCATGCTGCCCGACACCGAACTGGCCCGCGTCGAGGCCAAGGAAGTGCCGGCTTCGATCCACAACCACTTTTCATTGCGCCGCGACAGCGAGCGACGGCGCCTGCGCGAAATGTGGCGGCGCGGACGCATGGCGCTTCTGATCGGGGTGGTCTTCCTGGCTGCCTGCCTGTTCGCACGCAGCCTGCTGCTGCAGTCGCCCTCGACCCTTGCCCACATCCTGGCCGAAGGACTGCTGATCCTGGGCTAGGTGGCGATGTGGGGACCGCTCGACGTCTTCCTCTACGGCTGGTGGCCGATCTGGAGCCGCTACAAGCTGCTTGATCGGCTGACGTGCCTCGACGTCACGTTGCGGCCCCTCAGATGAGGGTCGGACCGTTCATCAGCACGAGACCCGACACGATCACGGCCGCGGCGGCAACGCGGCGTGCACCGAATGGCTCGCCCAGCAGCAGTGTGCCCATGAGGGCGCCGAACAGCACGGACGTCTCGCGCAGCGCCGCCACGTGCGCCATCGGTCCCAGCACCAGCGCGTAGATCGCGATGCCGTAGCCGACATTGGCGACGACTCCGCCCATCACCCCACGCCACCAGTTGATCCGGAGATGCGTCCAGACCGTCCGCGGTCGAAGGACGATCGCCAGCACCAGCAGCCATGGTCCTTCGACCACGGCCAGCCACGCGATGTAGGACAGGCGGTGCTCGAAGGTTGGACCCGCCGAGCGCACGCCCAGGCCGTCGGCGATGATGTAGCCGGCGATGGTGACACCGGTCAGGACGGCGAACAGTGTCGCCAGGCCATGGCGGCCGCCAGGGCGCGGCACGGTGGATTTGAGGGGAATGGCCAGCGCGACAAGCCCGATGCTGAGCAGGACGACGCCGGCGATGTCCTGCGGCCTCAGGTACTCGCCGACCAGACGGCCGGAGACCAGGGCCACCAAGAGCGGCCCCAGGCCGCGGGCGATGGGATAGGTATGGCTGAGATCGCCGTAGGAATAGGCCTTCAGCAGGAACACGTAGTAGAGGACGTGGATCGCGACCGATAAGGCGAGATACTTCCAGGCGGCAGGCTCTATCAGCGGCAGGAAGGGCACCAGGCAGAGGCCCATCACCGTTCCCGTCGTCATGATCACGCCGAAAGTCGCAAGCCGGTCCGACCGGTCCGATTTCAGCAGCGCGTTCCACGAGGCGTGCATGAGGGCTGCGGCGAGGAGCAGCCCGACGATGAGGGGGTGGACGACCAAGAGAGGCTTTCTGTCTTGTTTGTGTAATACTACCCTATCGGCAGCCGCGCCGCTAAGATGTCGGCATGCTCCTGCTCATCGATAACTACGACAGCTTCACCTACAACCTCGTCCATTTCCTGGGCGACCTCGGGGCGCACTGCGTCGTGCACCGCAACGACCAGATCACGGTCGAGGAGGCCATGGCGCTCAAGCCGGCCGGCATCGTGCTGTCGCCTGGTCCCTGCACGCCCAACGAAGCCGGAATCTGCATGGATCTCATCCGAGCCGCTGCGAAGGCCCAGGTGCCGCTGCTTGGCGTCTGTCTCGGCCACCAGGCGATCGGCCAGGTGTTCGGCGGCAAGGTGGTGCGCGCGCCGGCGCCCATGCACGGCAAGCTGTCCGGTGTGCAGCACAAGGGCCAGAGCGTTTTCGAGGACGTGCCCTCACCGTTCCAGGCCACGCGCTACCACTCGCTGGTCGTCGACCGGGCCGGCTTTCCCAAGGATCTCGAAGTCACGGCCGAGACCGGCGACATCATCATGGGCCTGCGCCACAGGACGCTGCCCATCCACGGCGTCCAGTTCCACCCCGAGAGCATCGCCTCGGAGCACGGCCACAAGATCCTGGAGAACTTCCTCAAGATCGCGGGCGAGCATCCGTCTCAACAGAACCGCAAGGCGGCCTGACATGTCGATCGCTCGCCGCCGGCTGCTCGCGGCGAGCCTCGTGTCGCTCGTGCCGGGCGTCGACACAAGGGCACAGCCGCAAGCCTGGCCGTCCAGGCCGATCCGCCTCATCGTGCCCTTCCCCGCCGGCCAGGCGACCGACATCCTGGCGCGATTGATGGCCGACCAGCTCACCAAGGCGCTGGGGCAGCAGGTCTTCGTCGAGAACCGTCCCGGGGCCGGCGGCACGATTGGCGCCGACGCGGCGGCCAAGGCCGCCCCGGATGGCTACACCCTGCTCATGGTGACGATCTCCACGCATGGGATTGCCGCCGCCATCTATCCCCGCTTGCCCTACGATCCTCAGAAGGACTTCGCGCCGATCGCCAATCTGGCGCTGACGCCGCAGGTGCTGATGGCAAGCCTGAAGAGCGACATCTCATCGGTCCCGGACCTGGTCGCCAGGGTCAAGGCCGGCGCCGACCTGAACTACGGCTCGTCGGGCAACGGCTCCGCCAGCCATCTCGCGGTCGAGATGCTGCAGCGTTCCGCCAGCATCAAGCTCACCCATGTGCCCTTCAAGGGCAATGCGGATGCGCTGGCAGCCCTGCAGAACGGCGATATCCAGATCCTGTCCGATGCCATGCCGGGCGCCATCGGCCCCGTCCGGAGCGGCCGCGTGCGGCCGCTCGGCCTTGCCGACGAGCGCCGCTCGCCATTCCTGCCCGACCTGCCCACCATCGCCGAGCAGGACATCTACGGCGTCGTCGCCGTCGGATGGATCGGCATGTCGGCGCCGGCCGGCACGCCGGAGCCGATCCTGGACAGGGTGAGCGCCGAACTCATGCGCATACTCAAGGAACCCTCGGTGCTCGACAGGCTCGAGGGGCTCGCCTTCGTGCCGGCACGCGAAGCGCGCCAGGAATTCGAGGCCTACATCGCGCTCGAGAACACGAAGTGGAGCACGATCGTGTCGAACACCGGCGTGAAGATCGAGTAACAGGGCGCTCCGGCCGTTCCGTTACCCCGGAACCTGCACGATCGTTGCGGAACCACCCTGGCGATGGGCGATCGCTTCGATCTGAACCAGCGCGTCGCGGCGGGCGAGGCCGCCCAGCACGGTGGCACGCGGCGGATAGGGCTCGACGACATTCGCGCCATAACCCGCATTGAAGCCGCCGTAGTCGCGCCAGTCCGTCAGGATGTTGTTGGTTCGGAGGATCGCTCCATCGTCGAAGCCGGCGCTGTCGAGCAGCGCACGGATTCGCGTCCACGCCGCCCGGGTTTGCGCCTCGACCCCAGACGCGAGGCTCCCCTTCTCGTCCTCGCCGAACTGGCCACCGATATAGAGATCGTCACCGGCCAGCACGGCCGCCGCGCCGAGCGACGGCGCGCCGGACGGCAACGGACAGGCGATCCGCCGGCCGCCGCCGCGGACGGCGATGGCTTCGACCTGCAGGCCGATGTCACGGCCGGGCAGCGGCGCGATGACGATCGCACAGGCCGGCTGCTCGCGGGGAAAGGCCTGGGCGAAAGCTGCGGCGAACGCCTCCGCATCACGGACATCGGCCAGCGTGACGTGGACGTAGGCGATCTCGAGCACGCCGAAGCCAGACTGCTCGACCCGCGTCCTGAGCTCGCGCAGGGCGCACGCGGAAGCGGCAGCGACATCCGCCGACGACGGCGCGGTCACGCAGCCATGGAAACGGCCGCACGCCACCACGTCTCCGGCCGGTGTCCTGTCGATCGGCGTATCGACCATGGCCACGAGATCGAGCTCGATCGCGGCCTGGGGCAGTGGAAATCCATGCGAGCCAACCACGACATGGTTCGGCCTGATCGCTCCGAGCCGCTGCTCGTAGATCTCGCGGTAGCGGACCTCGTCCCGCAGGTCGGTGATGTACGTCTTGACGCGTACCGTATTCTCCAGCCGGGCACCGAGGAGCTGCAGGACGACGCCGACATTGTCGAACATCCTGCGCGTCTGGGCCGCGACGTCGACAAGCCCCGCCGTGTCGCCGGCGAGGCGGCGTGCCTCATCCGTGCCCGCCGTGGCGCCGACATGGATCAGGTTTCCGACCCGGACCGCATGCGAGAAATGCGCGATCGGCCGCATCAGCCGGTCGGTATGGATGACCTTCTTGCTCATCGCATCGCACCTCAGCCGACGACCAGCACCCGCTCGCGCAACACGCCACGCACGTCCATCTCGTAGTCGAGATCCTCGACCGGCGGCCGGGCGAAATGCCAGCTCAGGCCCGACGCCATGGCGCCTCGCTTGGCGATCTCCTCGCCGACGAAAGGATGCACGTCGTGGACCGTGTAGAGATGAGTCCCGGTCGACGACGACCAGTCGAAGCCGAGTGCCGCCATGCGCCTTTCCATCTCGCCCAGAACCCAACGCGCCTTCTCGCGCAGCCCCTCCCTGCTCGTGTCGCCGAGCCGGATGGCATTGTCACGATAGCTGCCAGCACCTTCGGGCGCCTCTCCGCTGCCCGAGCCTACGAAGGTCCGCGGCGTGCCGGCCGCGGCCGGGACCGTATAGGCGAAGGCGTAGATGCTGGGCGCGGCAGGCTTGCCGACCTCCGGGCAGACGTTGGTCCTGGCGACGGGGTTGACGCCGTTGCGCAGCACCCCCCAGCGCTCGAGCGTGCCGGCATAGATGCGGTTGAACGCCTCGAAGCCCGCCTCCGTGAAAGGGGCCGGAGAGCGCAGCTCGCAGGCACAGAACGCGGCCAGCGGCCGTCCTGTCGCCTTCAGATGGGTCTCGACGGCGGCGAACCCTTCCTCCAGCGCCAGGGGCCTGGCGAACCGCACACGCTCGATCTCGAAGCCCGGACGCGCGGCGACGCCGCCGGAGTATTGGAACACGCCCTTGATGAAGTCGTATCCGCCCTCTTCCAACTGCAGCACCTGGGCCATCTCTACCGGACCTCCCCAACGCATGGACCGTCGACTGACCGACGGACGCGCAGGCATCCGTGTCATCGACCGGCGACACATGCCGCGGCCTTTGTGTTGTTGCAAGAACGTAATTTGAAACATAGTGTTCGATAAATCAGTACAGATAACGGTACAGCCATGTCGCTCACTTCCATGCGCTACTTCAACGAGGTGGTGCGCACGGGATCGATCCGCGAAGCCGCGGAACGCCTCCATGTCGCGCCCTCGGCGATCAGCCGCCAGATGCGCAATCTCGAGATCGAGCTGGGCGTGCCCCTGTTCGAACGGCACGCCCGCGGCGTCGTGCCGACATCCGCCGGCGAACTCTATGCACGCTACGCGCGCGAGGCTCTGCTCGACCAGGAGCGGATACATTCTGAGATCGACGACCTCAAGGGGTTGCGGCGAGGCCATGTCCGCGTCTGTTCGGTGGAAGGCGTGGTGGCCAACGGCCTGACCCACGCGATCGCGACGTTCCGCAAGCGCTTCGGCGGGGTGAGCATAAGCCTCGACGTCACCGGAACAGAATCGGTCATCGCTGCCGTCCGCAACGGCGACGTCGATATCGGCGTCGCCTTCACCTCCAGCCCGGATCCGGACGTCCATCGCACGCTGCGACTCCGCGATCCGCTGTTTGCGATCATGGCGGCCGACTATCCCGCGGCCAGGCAGCGCAAGCTCTCGCTCGCCGACACGCTTGCCTATCCTATCGCGATTCCCCGCAAGCACTTCGGCATACGCGCCCTGCTCGACACGCGCTGCCGGACGGCCCAGCTTGCACTCAGGCCCACGCTCGAGACCAACTCGATCGAAGCGCTGCGCGGCTTCGCCCGGTCGGGCTGCGGCATCACCTATCTGCCGAGGCTCAGCGTGAAGCGGGAGCTCGAGGCCGGCCAGGTCGTCGCCGTGCCGATGACCGATCGCGACCTGCAGCAGGCCACGATCGACGTCTGCGTCCTCAAGGACCGAACCCTGCCGGCGGCGGCCCAGGGCTTCCTGCGCCACTTGGAGGCGACGTTGCCCGTCCACCGTTGAGGGCAGGACACGCCTTCAGAAGGACGGCGGCGTGGAGATCCAGATCACCTCGGCAGGCTTGTCGGAATCGTTGCGCCAGCGATGCGGGAGTTCGCTGCTGAAGTACAGGCTGTCGCCGCTGACCAGTTCGTACCAGACGCCGCCGATCTCGATCTTCAGCCGCCCCTTCAGGACGATCACTGCATCCTCTCCGTCATGCGAGAAGACCGGACCGCTCTCGCCATGGGGCGGCGCCTTCAGCCAGAGCACCGACATGCGCCGGCGCAGGTCGGGCGTCAGCATCTCGTACTCGATGCGGGAATCGGGGAACACGACCCGCTTGCGGCTCCCCCTGCGGACGAGCCCGATGCCGACGCCGCCCTTGCGGCTCTCTGCGCCGAACATCAGGGAGCCGGCGGGGATGTCGAGAACGTCGGCGATGCGCTTCAGGGCGCTGATCGAGGGCGTGAGCAGGTTCCGCTCGACCTGGCTCAGGAAACTGATGGACAGATCCGCCTTGTCCGCCAGGTCCTGCAGGACCATGTTCTTGCCCAGCCGCGCCTTGCGAATGATGCTCCCGAGGCTTCCGGTGCCGATCTCGGCGGGCGAAAGAGGCTTGCGCCCTGCCGTCTTCCTGTCTTTCTCTGCCTTGCGCACGCGTCCTTCTCTCGCTGGGCCGATTCGTCGCCTTCCTAGCGCGACGTCGGGGAGTGCACGCGTCCCAGAAAGGCCTGTTGGACCGTGTCGCCCGCAGCAAGCTCGGAAGACCGTCCCTCCAGTACCACCCGCCCTTCGCGCAGGATATAGGCACGGTGGCTCATGGCGAGGGATACCGCCACGTTCTGCTCGATCAGCAGGATCGCCACGCCTTCTCCATTGATGCGGCGGATGGCGGCGCCGACCTCCTCCCGCATGTGGGGCGACAGGCCGATGAAGGGCTCGTCGACCAGCAGCAGCCGCGGTTCGCTCATCAGGCCACGCGCGATCGCGCACATCTGCTGCTCGCCGCCCGACATGGATCCTGCGATCTGCTTCTCCCGTTCGCGCAGCCGCGGGAACAGGCTGTAGGCCTTGTCGAGGCCGCGGGCCACCTTGTCCCGAGAGGCGCCGGGTCCGCCGCCGAGCTGCAGGTTCTCCAGCACCGTCATCTGCGGAAACAGCCGGTGGCGCTCCAGGACATGCGAAAGCCCGGTTCGCGGCAGGCGATGGGGCGGCAGCTCGTGCAAGGCCACGCCGTCGAAGACGATCGAGCCAGCCAGCCGATCCACCAGCCGGGAGATCGAGTTCATCAGCGTGCTCTTGCCCGAACCGTTGGGCCCGAGCAGCGCCACGATCTCGCGGTCCGCCACCTGCATGGAGACGTTCCACAGGACCTGGTGGTTGCCGTAGCCGGCGTCGAGGCCCTTCACGTCAAGCATGTGCCGGCTCGCTTGCCCCGAGATAGGCCTGGATGACGCGAGGGTCGCCCGTCACCTGCTCGGGAGGCCCCATGGCGATGATCTCGCCGAGATGCAGGGCGATCAGACGATCGACGAGCCGCTGGACGGCCTCCAGATTGTGCTCGATCACGATCAGGGTGATGCCCGCACGGCGCAGGTCGTGCAGAAGCGCGATCAGCGAATCGACCGACGGCAGGTCGACGCCGCCGAACGGCTCGTCGAGCAGCAGCAGGCGCGGCCGCGTCGCCAGGGCGCGGGCTATGTCGAGCCGCTTGCGCTGGCCGGTGCTGGCCCAGGCGGAGGGCACCTCCGCCCTCTCCGCCAGCCCGACCGTATCGAGCTGTTCCAGCGCCACCTTGCGGGCCGCCGCGATCGTCGGCGCGTGCGACAGCGCCGCCACCATGACGTTCTCCAGGAAGGTCAGGCTGCCGAACGGGCGCGAGGTCTGGAAGGTCTTCACCAGGCCGCGCCGGGCGATCGCCTCGACCGCCCAGCCGGTGATCTGCTGCCCCTCGAACGCCACCGTCCCCGTGTCCGGTTTCACCTGGCCGGCGATCATGCCGAACAGCGTCGACTTGCCGGCGCCGTTCGGGCCGATGATCCCCAGGATCTCTCCGGGCGCGACGTCGAACGAGACGGACCTGACCGCCTGCAGGCCGCCGAACGCTCGCGATACCTCGCGGACCGACAGGTCCCCCGCCACCGTCAGTCCTCGATCGGGCGGACGACGACCGTCTCGCCGCCCTGGCGCCAGACGCGATCGCCGATCTGGCGCAGCAGGTCGTACTGCGCCGGATCGATGCGGCCGAACACGTTGACCGGGGCATCGCCGCGCCATTCGCGGACGATCTCCGGACCGTAGAAGATGCCGATGTTCTCGAAGCCCGTGCGATCGTAGCCGTCGCTCCACTCCTGGAAGTAGATCACGTCGCCGATGTTGGTCCGGATGCTCTGGTTCTCCCGCGGCGGCTTGTTCTTGAAGGCGACCGGCAGCGCGAACTCGCGGCCCGACCAGCGCGCCTGCAGCGCCGTCGTCTCGATCGGCACTTCGGCCTTGAGCGCAGCGGCCGTCTTCGGCGCTTCGGGCAGGGTCGTCATGCGCAAGGTGCCGCCGCGCTGGAACGTGATCTCGAACTTCATTGTCTTCATCCTTGCTGTGTTGGGGCGCGCCGGCGGCGCGCCGAGCCGGCGACCCGGCGGATCCACCCGACGAGGCCGTCGGGCTGATAGGCCGCGATCACCATGATCAGGAAGCCGTAGATCAGCAGATCCACGTTCCGGCCGCTGCCGGAGAAGGCGATGCGCGAATACTCGGACAGCGGCACCAGCACCGCCGCGCCCAGCAGCGGGCCGAACAGCGTGCCGGAGCCGCCCAGGATGGCGAACAGGGCGACCAGCACCGAGATGTGGAGCCCCAGCACGCTGAAAGGATCCACGAACAGGACGTACTGGGCGTGGAACATGCCGGCCGCGCCCATGATGGCTGCGCTGATCGCCATGGCGATGGACTTGTAGGCCTGCGGCGAGAAGCCGAGGCTGCGCACGGCCGCCTCGTCGTCGCGTACCGCCCGCAGCAGGAAGCCGAGACGCGAGCGGCTCAGCCACCACACGCCCGCGGTCACCAGCACCAGCAGCCCCAGGGCCAGGTAGTAGTACGGTGTCTTGTCGCGATGGAACTGCAGGTTCAGCCAGCCCTCGCGCTTGACGGGGATCTCGAGGCCGATCGCGCCGCCGACCCACTCCCAGACCGTGAAGACCTGGAACACCGCCTCGGCCACCACCAGCGTCGCGATGACGAAATAGTGCCCGCGCAGCCGAAAGCACGGGATGCCCACGATCACGGCGCAGATCGTCGGCACCAGGATGGCCAGCGGCAGTCCGAGCCAGGGATTCAGGCCGAGCTTCACCGACAGCAGGGCCGAGGTATAGGCGCCCAGGCCGAAATAGAGGCCGTGACCGATCGAGATCTGGCCGCCGTAGCCGCCCAGCACGTTCCAGGCCTGCCCCATGGTCGCGAACAGGAAGATCAGCGTCGCCATGCGCAGCTCGAACGGCCGGTGCCCGATGGCGAACGGCAACAGGAGCAGGACGGCTAGTCCGGCCAGGATCAGTGTGGCCGGCAGCGCGGGAAACGAACGGTTCACGGCTCAGCTCCGACCGAACAGGCCACGCGGCCGCAGCAGCACGACGGCGAGATAGAGCATATAGACCGGCACGTATTTCAGCTCCGAGCTGACGAAGAAGCCGATCACGACCTGCAGGAGCCCGATCAGCACGCCGGCGATCAGCGCGCCATGGATCGAGCCGAAGCCGCCCAGCGCCACGGCCACATAGGCCAGCAGCACGAACACAGCCCCGACCCGCGGGAAGATGTAGTAGAAATTCGACAGCAGGGACGCCGCCACGCCGACGCAGGCTGCGCCGATGCCCCAGGCCAGAGCGTACATCAGCGAGACGTTGATGCCGAGCGTCGAGGCCGCCTGCGGATCCTGCGCCGCTGCCCTCAGCTGGCGCCCGATCGACGTCCGGAAGACCAGGAGATACAGCAGGATCGTCGCCAGGGACGATCCGACGACGGCCGCTATCTGGGGAACCGGCAGGACGACGTCGCCCAGCCTCACGACGCCGGAAAGCCAGCTGTTGCGGACGGCGAAGTAGTCTGCGCCCATCACGAACTGCGCACCGGCCTGAAGGAAGACCATCAGGCCGAAGGTGGCGAAGATCTGCGACTGCATGTTGCCGGTCAGCACCCTGCGGATCAGCAGGTAGTAGACGACCAGCCCGAAGCAGAACATCAACCCTGCCACGAACGGCAGGCTGAGGACGGGATCGACGCCCCAGGTCACGTACGCCAGGTAGGTGGCATACATGCCCAGCATGATGAATTCGCCGTGCGCGAAGTTCACGACATCCATCACGCCATAGATCAGGGTCAGCCCGATCGCGATCAGGGCGAAGATGAAGCCCATGCCCAGGCCGCTGACGACCAGCTGCAGGATCAGTTGCTCGGACACGTCTCCTCCGCCCGTTCTTCCTTCTTGTCGCCCGGGCAGCCTTCAGCGCCAGGCCGGCCGCGGCCACACGAGCTTCGCCGCGGCGAAGTCTGCCGGCCAGACCATCTTGGGCGTGCCGTCCAGCGTCTGGACGAAGATGCCGCGCGTGAGGATGTTCTGTCCGGTCTTGTCGAACTTCACGCCTTCCCACGGCATGATCAGCGCGTCGCCCTTGATGTCGGTCGCCGCCAGCGCATCCCGGATCTTCTCCGGATCGCGCGACTTGGCGTGGTTGATGGCGTCACCCAGCACCATCATCGCCGTGAAGGCGCGCGCAGGCGTGCCGTCCATGTCCTTGCCGTAACGCTCGCGGTACATCTTCGCGACTTCGCCGACCAGCGGGTTGCGGGCCGCCAGATCGCGCGACCAGTGCTCGCGGACGAAGAAGTAGTTGGCGTCGGCGCCCAGCGCGTCGCGGAAGGCGCTCGACCCGAAAGAGGCACCGATCGCCATGATTCCCTGGGGATTGAAGCCATATTGCTTGTAGGTACGCGCGAACAGGATCGCCTCCGCGTCGTACGAGGCATGGAAGACGGCATCCGGCTTGGCGGCGATGAGCTTCTGCACCTCGCTGGTCACGTCGGCCGTGCCCTGCTGGTAGCCGACGAAGATCGACTTCTGGAACTCCGGGAACTCCTTGAAGTAGGCGTCCACGGATTTGGCGAACTCCTGTCCCCACAGCGTGCTTTCGTGCACGACGGCGATGGACTTCACGGAATTGTTGTGCGTCTTGTTGATGTCGCGCAGGAAGGTGAAGAAATCCTTCGCCTGCGTGCGCGAGCTGGGCGTCGTGCGGAAGAACCAGCGATACCCGCGCTCGGTGAGCGGCGTGGCCTCGGACTCGCCCGAGATGTAGGGAACGCCCATGCGCTCGGCCACCTGGCTCGAGGTCGCGGCGACCGAGCTGTGAAAAGCGCCGACCAGCGCCACGACCTTGCTCTGCACGATCAGACGCTCCGCCTCGGCGGCGCCCGTCTCGGGCGATCCCTGATGGTCGGCCGCGATCAGCTCGATCGGCGCACCGCCCAGGCCCGGAAGCCCCTCGTCCGCCGCCAGCGGCATCTTCAGGTTCGGATACTTCTTGTTGATGATGTCGACGGCCAGCCTGATGCCGTTCAGCGTGTCCTCGCCGGACTTGGCGACCTGGCCGGAAAGTGGATAGAGCGCGCCGACCTTGACCGGGTCCGCGGCGAAAGCGGGCTTGGCGGCAAAGGCCAGAGCCGACCCCGCTGCAAGTGAGAAACGACGACGAGTAAACGACATGACAGCACCCCTTCCTGTTGGCTTGCGTTGCTGGTTGCAAGTGGTGTGCCCTCGCCGGTCCGCGCGCGAACCGCGCAAGGTTCATCCCATGTAGATCCCGCCGTTCACGTTGATGGTCTGGCCGGTGACGAAGGATGCCCCGCCGCCCGCCAGGAAAAGCACCGCGCCGGAAACCTCATCGACCTGGCCGAAGCGGCCGAGCGGCGTCATGGCGACGAGTCGCTGCCGCAGCTCCTCCGGCCACCCGGACGTCATGTCGGTCTCGATGTCGGCCGGCGCCACGCAATTCACCCGCACCTGCGCCTTCGCGAAATGCCGGGAGAGCGACTTGGTCAGGCCGATCATGCCCGCTTTCGCGGCGACGTAGGCCGGCCCCGTCGCGGCGCCGCCGATCTGGCCGGCGACCGATGCGATATTGACGATGCTGCCGCCGCCACGGGTCCACATCGACTCGGCAGCCCCGCGGGCACAGAAGAAGGCCGCCCGCAGATTGACCGCCAGAATTCGATCCCATTCCTCCGGCTGCACCGTCCAGGGATCGGCCGGACCGGTCACGCCGGCATTGCAGACCAGGACGTCGATGCCCCCTAGCGCGCCGCGCACATCGGCTATCAGCCTTTCCGGCGCCTCTGCCTGCACCAGATCGGCCACGAAGCCATGGACGGCGTCGGGTGCCGCCGCCCCTGATGCCTGAAGCCTTTCCTCGGCGGCTGCAACCGTAGCCTTCGACGCGCCCGAAAAGGCCACACGCGCGCCCTCGCCGGCGAACGCCTTCACCAGCTCGAAGCCGATGCCGCGCGTTCCGCCCGTGATCAGGATCACCTTTCCGGCGAGGTCGCTCATCGCATCAGTCCTGGATCACCGGATTGTCGAGGACGCCCACCTTCGAGACTTCCACCCGCACCCGATCGCCGGGCTTGAGGAAGATCTTGCGGAAGCCGCCCACGCCGACCGGCGTGCCCGTCGACAGGATGTCGCCCGGCCGCAGGGTCACGCGGGCCGACAGGAACTCGATGAGATCCCAGATCGAGAAGACCATCAGCGAGGTCTCACCGTCCTGCATGCGCTGTCCGTTGAGATCCGTCGTCAGGTGCAGCTTGTGCGGATCCTCCGCCGCGGTGCGGCTGACGATTCCCGGCCCGACCGGCGTCGACTTGTCCAGCCCCTTGCTCGACAGCCAGTCGACGATGCGGTTCTTGCCCAGCATCATCCACTGCAGGTCCCGGGCCGTGACGTCGTTGACGACGGTCATGCCGGCGACGTGGTGCGGCGCCTCCTGCTTCGACACGCGACGCGCCGGCCGCCCGATCATGACGGCGAGCTCGCCCTCGTAGTCCATCTCCGAGGAGATCGGGGGCAGGCAGATGGGATCGGTCGGTCCGACCAGCGACGTCGTCGGCTTCATGAAGATCACCGGCGCCGCGGGCACGTCGAGCCCGGCCTCCTCCGCATGCTTCTTGTAGTTGGCGCCGACCAGGTAGACCGATGCCCCGTCGTCGACCGGCGGCCCGAGATGCACCGACGACGCGGCGTGGACGGGAAGCCCCCTTACATCGACGGCGGCATCGTCCCAGCCGTCCGGATGGGCGCCGACGAAGGCCGCCACGGTGGGGTAGCGGCCACTGAGGTCATGGACGCGATCGCCCACGAGCAGGCCGGTGCGCAGTGGTGAGGCATCCTTGGAGAAACGTACGAGCATTCCTGGTCCCTGCTATTCTGCGGCCGCGGCGGTCGGCCAGTTGTCGATACGGAAGAACGGCCGGGGCGCTCCCTGGAGAGCGACCTGCACGTCGATCAGGCTGCCGCAGTTGCTGCAGCAGAGCTGACGTAGGCGGAAACGCCCGCTGTCGTAGTCCTCGCCCCGCACGGGCCCCGCCGCCTTGAGAGGAGCGCTGACCTCGCGCAGATGGCCGAGGAGGTTGTCCTGAGGCCGGCAATGGACGTGACCGCACTCGCCGCAGGTCACCACGTCCTTGTCGAAGTCGACCACCAGGGTCTCCGCCACCGAACGTCTGCCCTTGCCGGTGAACGAAATGGTCACATCGCCCAGTTCCGGCGAGCTCGACTGCTGCAGCCGCTCGCGGCGCACCGCCTCCCGCCGTGCCTTCGTGGCCGCCGCGTCGACATCTCCCGCGGCGTCGAGGATGACGCCGTAGATGTCCTTTGCCGCCGTCGGAGAGACGGCCTTGCGGGCCACGTCGACGGCGACGCGTTCGGGGTCGCGGCGCAGCGGGTCGCCGTAGCCGCCGCCCGCCTGCCAGCTATGGTACCAGACGTCGCCCAGGTCCATGGACGACCGGGTGTGCTTGGGCGGCAGGATCTCGAGCCTGCCGTTGATCTCGTCGAGCGCGAGCGGCAGCGCCTTGCCCGCCGCAACTTTCTCCGCGATGTCGGTGCCGACGACGCGGGCGATACGGATGGCCGCACCCGGCATGCCGCCGCCGATGCCGATGGCGTTGGGCATCTCCGCGCCGGTGCCGGCGAACAGGCCGTCGAGCCGATCGTCCGGTGCCTTGTGCACCGTATAGGCAAGCTCCGCCGAGCGGCCGCCGCGGAACCGGCCCGGACCACCCGAATCCCGCAGGTGGCGCCGGAAGAGGTAAAGGACCGGGTATTCCGATTCCTGGTCCTCGATGTTCGGCATGTTGGGTGTCGTGTTGAAGACGATGCCCGCCGTGTCCACGCCGTCGTCGTAGGTGCGCGCCCCGCCGCCGCCGCCGAAGTGGCTCATCTCCGTGGCCGCGAACGGGAAGCCGTGCTGGCTGGTGCCGGCGAAGATCGGCGCCATCGAGGTGCCCGACCACACCGCCATCGACTGCTCGCGATAGCGATCGTCCGACATCAGCATCTGCGACAGGCAGCGCCACGACGCATCGATCGTCACGATCACCGCGGAGATCGTGGCCATGGCGCACGGCGCCGGATAGGCGCAGTTGTTGACGGTGCCAGGGCTGGTGACGAGCTCGATGCAGTCGCGTACGCCGCGGTTCCAGGGAATGTCCCAACAGAGGTTGATATAAACCGCCGAGAGGACGGCGGCCTGCAGGCCCGAATAGGTCGAATTGATCAGGCCGCGGGCATTGGGGCTGGTGCCGCTGAAGTCGAAGGTGAGCGCGTCGCCCTTCTTCGTCATCGTGCAGACGATCTGGTAGATCTTGGTCTCGTGCCCGTCATGGTCGATGTACTGCACGTCGCGCCAGACGCCGTCCGGCAGCTCGCGCAGCCGGCTCTTGAGCTTCTCGCGCGCATGGTCGATCGACTGCGCCATGACAGCCTTCACGGTGTCGACGCCCCACGTCTCGACCAGCTCCAGGATGCGGCGCCGGCCGGTATTCAGTGCCGCCACCTGGCCTTTGACGTCGAGGCCCACCAGCGGGTCGCGGACCTGATTCTGGATCCAGCGCAGGACATCCTCGCGCATGGTCCCCCGGTCGACCAGCTTCACCGGTGGCATGCGCAGCCCTTCCTGGTGCACGTCGACGACCTTGATGGAGAAACCGCCGGGATCCATGCCGCCCGTATCGAGCTGGTGCCCCGAGGCACCGATCCAGCCGATCAGCTCGTCCTGCCAGTAGATCGGCGCGACAGTGGCGAAATCCGGATGATGGATCGCGCCTAGATACGGATCGTTGCAGATGAAGATGTCGCCATCGTTGATGCCGACATCGCCGCTCAGCCGCTTGGTGCTGTCGACGATCAGCGGCAGGACGTTGCCTTGCGTGACGATGTAAGGGCCGACCGAGACCAGGGCGCCGTCCGGCTGCATGATCGCCGTGGCGGCGTCGTTGCCCGTGATCAGCACGTTGGAGCCGGAGCACCGCATGTACTGGATGCCCATCTCCTCGGTGATGCTGAGGAGCCGGTGGTTGAGGACCTCGAAGGTGACGGGGTCGATGCGCGTGTTACTGATGGCCACCGCGGCCTCCCTTGACGTCGCTGCCGATGCTGATGTGGGTGTGTCGGAAAGCGTCGATACTGGCCGTCTGGCCGGTCAGGACGACGATCGTGGTGCCCGGGTGCTCGATGACGACGGGTCCTTCGAGCTGCGTGCCGGGCGGCAGGGACGGCCCGTCGTAGATCGGTGTCGCGACCATGGCCTGCCGCACCGGGCAATAGACGTCCCGCGTCGACGCCGCCTTCGCCTCGCCCTTGGCCCGCTCTTCCTTCCACGGCGCCTTGTCGACGACGCCCACGGCGTCGACGCCATAGTTGATCAGCTCGACCCCGGCGTCGGTCAGTCCCGACCCTGGACCGAACAGCCGCTCGTACTCCCGCTCGAAGGCGGCGGCGAGCGCGCCGACCGCGGCTTCATCGATCGATGCCGGCGCGGGAATTCGCAGCTGATGCACCTGGCGGCGGTAGCGCGCCTCGACCCAGCGGTCGTAGCGTCGCTTGTCGTCGGGCACATCGGCCCGCGCCAGGGCCTCTGCTCCCTTGCTCTCCATGCCGGCGAAGATGGCTTCGATGCGGGCCGGGTCGTTCGGCAGCACGATGGGCTCGGAGAACTGCAGGCTGAAGCGGATGTCGGACAGCGCGGCGCCATAGGCCGAGTGCACCGTCGCGAAGTACGGGATGAAGACCTTCGTCGCGCCCGCCTCCGCTCCGTACGAGGCCGCATGGACCGGCCCGGCCCCGCCGTAGGCCATCATCACGAAGTCACGCGTATCGTGGCCGCGCTCCAGGGTACACTTGCGGATGAGGTCGGCCATCTGGCTGTCGACCACGCGCCGGATGCCCGCGGCCGCCGCCAGCACGTCGCCGCCGAAGAGCGGCTCGGCAACCTTCTCGCGGATCACGTCCAGGGCGCGGTCGCGGTGAAGCTTCATGCGGCCGCCCAGGAAGTTGTCAGGATCGATGTAGCCCAGGGCCACATCCGCGTCGGTGACCGTAGGCTCGGTGCCGCCCAGCCCGTAGCAGGCCGGCCCCGGATGGGAGGAGGCACTCTTCGGTCCGATGCGGAGCCGTCCGCCATCCACCCAGGCGATCGACCCCCCTCCGGCCCCGATCGAGGCGACGTCGATCATGGGCAGGCGGAGCTGGTACTGGTTGAGCACCGTCTGCGTGTTGTAGCTCCAGGCGCCGCCTTCGATCACCGCGACCTTGAAGGTCGTGCCGCCCACATCGGTGGCGATGACCTTGGGATGCCCGAGCCGCTCGGCCATGTGAGCGGCGCCCACCACGCCGGCCGCCGGTCCCGATTCGATCGTGTAGATCGGCACGGTCTGGGCGACGGTCGCAAGCCCGCCATTGGCCTGGACGATCAGCAGCTTCTGCTTCAACCCGGCATCCGCCAGGGTGCGCTCGAGCCGCGCCAGGTAGCTGTCGATCACTGGCCCGACATAGGCATTGAAGAGCGCGGTCGCACTGCGTTCGTACTCGCCCATGACGGGTGCGATATCGGCCGAGACCGAGACATAGAGCTGGGGCGCCTCGCGGCGGATGATCTCGGCCGTGCGCCGCTCGTGTTCGGGATTCTGGTGCGAGAAGAGATAGGCCACGGCCACGGCCTCGTAGCCCCGCGCCGCCAGCGAGCGCGCGGTCTCGGCGACCTGCTCCTCGTCGAGCGGCGTGACCACGTCGCCCTCGGCATCGACCCGCTCCGTGATCTCGACGATGTCGCGTTCGTCGACCAGCAGGCGCGGCTTGGCGGTGGCGCGGTAGTGGTGGCGCTCGAACACGCTGAGGCCCGCCACGCGGCCCGACGCCCGCATGATCGTCAGCGTGTCGCCGAAGCCCCGCGTCGTCAGCACCGCCGTGCGCGCGCCGGTGAAGGCGAACACGGCATTGCTGGATTGTGTCGTCGCATGAACCATGCGCTCGGTGCGGGCCAGCAGGTCGGCGACGCTGGTCGACATGTTGTCGGCCGCGTTCGCCAGGCCGTCCATGACGCCCTGCTGGAGGTCGGCCGGCGTCGTGAGCGCCTTGCCCATGACCGTATGGCCGTTGCGATTGTCGATGGCGATCACGTCCGTGAAGGTGCCGCCGATGTCGACCGCTATCGTGTACACGTTGCCTGATCTCCGAACTGTTGAGCGGCGTCTTTCAATTTTTCAGTGATTTCAGTGAAACACTGAAAGACCGCCCGGTCAACCGTTTCGTCCACCTCATCCACCGCCTACATGAGCACTCGCGGCAGCCACAGCGACGCGGCCGGCACGAATGCGAAAACCAGGTAGACCAGGAAGATCACCGCGATGAACGGCAACAGAGCCCTGGTCAGCTGCTCTATGGTGACGTTGCCTACGCTGCAGCCGATGAACAGGCAGAGCCCGACGGGCGGCGTCAGCAGGCCGATCACCAGCCCGAAGACGAGGATGACGCCGAAGTGGACCGGGTCGAAGCCGTAGGCCAGCGCGGCCGGCAGCAGGACCGGCGTCAGGATGATGATCGCACCGGACGTCTCGAGGAAGAGTCCGACGATCAGCAGCAGGACGATGACCAGCGCCAGGAACACCCAGCGATTGTCGGTCACCGCCAGGAAGCCGTCGGCCACGGCCTGGGGGACGCGCTCGAAGGCCAGCACCCAGCCGAGCAGGTTGGCCGCAGCCACGATCAGCATGATGGTGGCCGAGGTTATCGCGGCGGCGGCGATCAGCTTCCACATCGCGCGCAACCTCAGGGTTCGCATGGCCAGGCCGACGATCATGGCGTAGATCACCGCCACCACCGACGATTCGGTCGGCGTGACGATGCCGCCGATGACGCCGCCCACGATGATGACCGGCATCAACAGGGCCAGAAGCGCAACGCGGAAGCTGGCCAGGAAGTCGGAGGCGCGCACCATCCAGCTCACAGACCTGCCGGGCGCCACCTGGACTGCCATGTTGCGTACCAGATACCGGTTGAGCACCAGCAAGGCCATGCCGACGGCGACTCCCGGCGTCGCGCCGGCCAGGAACAGCGCGCCGATCGAGCTGCCCGACGATATGCCGTAGACCAGCATCGGGATGCTGGGCGGAATGAGGGGCCCGCACAGCGAAGATGCGACGGTGAGCGCGGTGGCGAAGTCGCGCCGGTAGCCCTGCTTCTCCATCGCCGGAATGAGGATGGGGCCCAGCGCCGCGACATCGGCCGTGGCGGCGCCCGTGATGCCGCCGAAGAACATGCTGCTGAGCACGTTCACCTGGGCCAGGCCGCCCTTCCAGCGGCCGACGAGGTGGTTGCAGAACTGCACCAGGCGGCCGGTGAGCTCGGCCTCGTTCATCAGAGCGCCGGACAGGATGAAGAACGGAATGCTCATCAGCACGAACTGGTCGAGGCCGGCGAACAGTCGCTGCGGTACCGCCGACAAGGGGGCGATGCCGCTCGCCACGAGATAGATGGAGGTGGCGATTCCCAGCACGAAGGCCACCGGGACGCCGATGACCAGCAAACCGACGAACCAGGCGACGAGCCACGTCATAGCGTCGTCACTCCGGCGGTCGGCTTGGTGGCGGTGATGATCGCTTCCACGGCGGCGATGGCGATGAGCAGGCCCCCGGCGGGGATCGCCAGGTTGATCCAGGCGATGTCGATCTGCAGGGCGGCAGAAAGCTGGTGACGCGCGAAGTTGCGCGCCGCCAGCGTCCACCCCGTCCAGGCGACAAGGCAGCCGAAGGCCAGAATCAGCAAATGGACAATCCGCGCCAGGATCATCCGCATCGTCGGCGGCAGCCGTTCGACGAGGTTGGTGATGGCGACGTGGCCGCCCTGCCGGTACGCCACCGCCGCGCCGATCATGGAACTCCAGACCAGCGCATAGCGGGCGACCTCTTCCGACCAGACGAGGCTGTCGCCCAGCAGGTAGCGGCACACGACCTGGGCGGCCATCACCGCCAGCGCCGCGAACAGCGCCGTCGCAGCCACGAAGACGGCCAGGCGTTCGAACAGGATGTCCAGCACCGTCTTCATGACCGACCGTTCCATGTCGTCGTCCCTACTTCCGCAGGGCGACGATCTCGGCGAGCAGATCCTCGGCCTTGAGCTGGGCCGCGTACTTCGCCCAGACCGGCTTCAGCTTCTCGACGAAGGCCGCCGCATCGACCTTCGAGATGGTGACCCCCTGCTCGAGCAGCTTCTTGCGGATCGACGCCATCTTGTCCTTGAAGACCTGGCGTTCATAGACCGCTGCTTCCTTCATCGCGTCCTGGATGAGCTTTTGGTTCTCCGGCGACAGCGTCGCGAAGTACTTGGCGCTCATGATCACCGGGCGCGGCTCGGACACGAAGGTGATCTGCTCCCAGTCGGTCATGAACTTGGCGACCTCGGCGACCTTCAGCGTGTCCACGGACAGCACGTCGAGGTGCGCCCCCTCGATCACGCCCTGCTTCAGGCCGGTATAGACTTCCGTGTAGGGCATCGGCGTCGGGTTGGCGCCGACGGCGCGCATGGCGTCGACAAGGACCGGGGTCTCGATGACGCGGATCTTGACGCCCGTCAGGTCGGCCGGGCTCTTCACGGCCTTCTTCACCGTCTCGATCGGGCTGTCGCCGGTGCTGAACCAGGCCAGGACCTTGAAGCCGGCCTGCTGCTCGATGCGGTCCGCCAGCTTCTTGCCGATCGGTCCGTCGGCGATCGCCGCCATGTGCTCCTGCCCCTGGATCAGGAACGGGACCTGGACGATGTTGTAGATGGGAGCGAGGTTCGCCATGGCGCCGGCGCCGACGCCGATCTGGATGGAGCCTTCCAGGATCGCCTCGTTGATCTCGCGTTCGTTGCCGAGCTGGCCGCCCGGGAAGAGCAGGACCTTGATCGCGCCCTTCGAGCGCGCCTCGACCAGCTCCTTGAACTTCCGCGCGCCGTCCATGTACGGGAACGAGTCCGCGGTGATCATCGCAAAGCGCAGGGTGATGGTCTGGGCAAAGGCCGCCTGCCCCCAAAGGACGGCCAGTGCCGCTGCGGTCATCGCCAGCAGCGGGATCCTTCTCAACATCGCGTCACCTCGTCGTTGGTCATCGGTCGCACACGGGGGGTGCCCGTCTAGGCGACCGCGCGATGCCCGCAATGGACTGTCCCCGATCCTCTCGTTTCCCGATCGTGTCGGGCGAGCCCGCGCGAACCCCCAACCGAGTCGTAGGAGTGCGACAGCATTCTTACAAGAAGCAAATTACGCCCGCTCCGTACAAATTTCGGCAACGCGCGGGAAAATTTCAGAATTTTCAATGCCACGCCTGGCGGGCGGCCGCCCCGACCCGGGGGCAGCCGCCTTCCCGTTGCTCAGAATTCCAGCAGATTGTCCTTCAGGTGCTTGTGGGCGTAGGCCTTGCGCGTCAGCCCGCGACGCTGCAGCGCCGGGACCAGTCCGTCGCAGATTTCTGTGATGTAGCGGCGATCGAAGTAGCTGTGGAACATCAGGAAGCCGTCGCCGCCCACCTCCTCCATGATCTCCTGCATCAGGCCGGCCAGATAGTCGGGCGTGCCGGTGAAGTCGATGCCGGCTTTGCGCGCATAGGTCTGCAGGATGGAACGCGGCGTCTTGCCCAACCACTTCGCCAGCGAGGACTGGTGGCCGTTGGTCGTGAGGTCCATCGGCAGCGGCTCGTCGAGATCGAACCTGGAGAAGTCGATTCCGGTCAGGCGCGACATGCCGGAGAGATGGAGGTCGAGATGCTGCTCGGCCTCGGCGGCCTCCATGCGCGCGCGCTCGCGCGCCGCCTCCATCGTCACGTCGACGATCGGATGGGCGAGGAACAGGACCTTGATGTCGTCGGGATTGCGACCGAACTCGGCTGCCTGCTGGCGCACCTTGTCGCGATAGGCCTTCATCGTCTCGATGCTGCCGCCGCCCTCGGTGATGATCGTGTCGGCCCAGCGCGACGCGAAGCGCTGGCCGCGCGGCGAGCCGCCGGCCTGGCAGATCGGCACCCGCCCCTGCGGCGAACGCGGAGCGTTGAGCGGTCCGCGGCACTTGAAGTACTTGCCCTCGTGGTTGATGGGGTGGACCTTGCTGCCGTCGGCGAACATCGGCTTCTCGCGATCCAGCACGACGGCGTCGGGCTCCCACGCCTCCCACAACCGCGTCACGACGTCGGCGAACTCGTCGGCCACGTCGTAGCGCTCGTCGTGCGGCCGATGCTTCTCGTGGCCGTAGTTCTGCGCCGCGCCGTCGTTGCTGCCCGTCACGCAGTTCCAGCCCACCCGCCCTTCGGTCACATGGTCGAGCGAATTGACGAGCCGTGCCAGCAGGTAGGGCGGATATTCCGACACCGAGAGCGTCGGCACGATGCCGAGATGCGTGGTGGCCTGCGCCAGATAGGGCACGAGCACCGCGGGATCGAGCTTCGGCGCGCTGGCGGCATATTGCAGGTAGGCATTGTGCGAGCCCTGGTAGGTATAGGGCACGTTCGACGAATCCTCGATGATCATGTAGTCGAAGCAGGCCCGTTCCATGCCCTTCGCCAGGTCGACGAAGATGTCGGGCATCATCCAGCGGTCGACGTCGCAGCCGGGAAAATCGCTGCGCCACGCCTTGGGGCCGTATCCTTGCGACAGGAACCAGGCCAGGTGGAAAGGCTTCTTCATCGCTCGGACCTCACGCTACGGTTGATGGCTGCCGCTTCCCCTTCGGCCGGTATCGGACGGGCCGGATCGACCTGCTGGCGGTGGCGGAAGAGCTCGATCTTGTGAACGAAGCGATCGGACCGCAGGTAGAGGTCCGAATAGTAGAAGGGCATGCCCTGCCCGTCGTAGTAGGTGCGCTGCAGCAGGAGCAGCGGCGCCCCCGGCACGACATCGAGACGGCGGGCCGCCCGCTCGTCGGCTGCCACCGCCAGCGATGCCTGCTGGACGCGCAGGCCCTGCACGCCGCCATACTGTTCGATCAGGGGAATGACGCGGGCCGAATGGATCTGCTGGGCGAAGTCCGACGGCAGCCGGTCGGCCAGCCCCTGCGGCAGGTAGGCGACGCAGAAGGCGATCGGCCCGGCCGGTCGCACGCGGCTCCACGATAGACGCATGATGCTCTCGCTCGCTGGCACCTGCAGGAGTGCAGCCACGCGCTGGTCCGCAAAGGGCGGCAGGCGCTCGATCGCATGGAGCTCGAAGCGCGCATCGGGATCGTGGATCTGCAGATCCTCCAGTGCCTGCGCGCTCCAGTCCGGGCTTTCGGGATCGCTTTCCTGCACGAATGTCCCGCGGCCGGGAAAGCGCCGCACCAGCCGCCGCAGCACCAGCTCCTCCACCGCCGATCGCGCGGTGTGCCGGCTGACTCCGAACTCCATCATGATCTCGGCATCGGTCGGCAGGCGCGTGCCCAGCCGATAGACGCCTGCCGCGATCCGCTCGGAAAGCGTCAGGTAGATCCTGTAGTAGGCCGGCACGGGATCGCGTCTCATTCTTGTTCCTCCCTATCGTCGATCCGCGCGTCGCGGATCGAGCGTTTCCCTCAGTCCGTTGCCCAGCAGGTTCACCCCCAGCACCAGCAGCACGATGGCCACGCCCGCAAGATTGGCGATCCAGGGCGCGACCAGCAGCCGGTCGCGTCCCTCCGCCAGGATGTTGCCCCAGGTGGCGGTCGGCGGCGGTAGGCCGAGCCCAAGGAAGCTGAGCGCCGTCTCCTGCAGGATGAGCTGCCCGACCTGCAGGGTGGCGATCACCGTGAGCACGGGCGACATCTGCGGCAGGATATGGCGCCACATGACGTAGCGTCCGCCCGCCCCCGACGCCACCGCGGCTTCGACGAAAGCCCGCTCGCGCAGCGAGCGCGTGAGGTTGAACGCCACGCGCGTATAGGATTCCCAGCCGGCGAAGCCCAGCACCAGGATCAGCACGGTGACGCCGCCGCCGAACACGGCGACGATGACGATCGCGAGAAGGATCTCGGGAATCGCCTGGTAGGCATCGGCGAAGCGCATGATCACCTGCTCGGCGCGACCGCCGAGATAGCCGGCGACCAGCCCGAGCATGGTCCCGAAGCTCAACGCGACGACCATCGCCAGCAGTCCGACTACGATGGAAAGGCGCGATCCGTAGATCAGGCGCGAGAGCAGGTCGCGGCCGAAATTGTCGGTTCCCAGGGGATGCGCCCAGGTCCCCCGCACCTCCCATACCGGCGGCTTGAGGCGCTGCATCAGGTTCTGCGCGTAAGGATCGTGCGGCGCCAGCACATTGGCGAAGACCGCGATCAGGCACATGCCGAGCACCAGTACGACGCCGATCTGGATCTTGAGCCTGGGACCGAACCACTTCATGGGAGATCTCAGCGCAACCGGATACGCGGATCGATCGCCGCCTGGACCAGATCGACGAGAAGGTTGGCCGCCACGATGGTCACCGCGACGATGAACACCGCCGCGATCACGATGGGCACGTCGCGCTGGAAGATCGCGCTCACCATCAGACGCCCGACACCCGGCCAGGCGAAGATCGATTCGGTCACCACCGCCCCGCCCATGAGGCGTCCCAGCTGCAGGCCGATCAGGCTGACCACGGGATTGATCGCGTTGGGCAGCACGTGCCGCCAGAGCGCCCGTGCGGGGCCGGCGCCGCGCGCGCGGGCAGTCGTGACGAACTGCTCCCTGGCCGTCTCGAGGACGCTGATCCGCGTGACCAGGATGAAGTTTGGAACGAGGAAGGTGGCCAGCGTGATGGTCGGCAGCACCATGTGCTCCCAGCCGCCCTGGCCCGAAGTTGGCAGCCAGCCCAGATCGAGGGCGAAAAGCTGGATCAGGAGAATGCCCAGCCAGAAGCTGGGCATGGACTGGCCGGCGACCGCGAGGATCGAGATCACGAAGTCGGGCACCCTGTCCTTCCAGACGGCACAGGCCACACCTCCGAGCACGCCCAGCACGATGGCGGCGATCAGCCCCATCGCCAGAAGCTGCAGCGTGGAGCCCAGGCGCTCGCCGACGATCTCCATCGCCGGCTGCTTGAACTGGATGCTGGTCCCGAAGTCGCCATGCAGCAGGTCCCACAGGAAGTAGGCGAACTGCATGGGAATGGGCTGATCGAGATGCAGCTCGGCGCGCAGCACCTCCTCCTGCTCGGGCGTCGCGTCGAGCCCGAGATAGATCGCCACCGGGTCGCCCGTGAGCCGCAGCACGACGAACACGAAGGCGATCACGAGGATCAGCGGCACAGGGACCAGCAGCAGGCGGCGCAGCAGGTAGCGCATGGTCAGGGTCTCATGCCCTCCCCAGCCCCGCTGGGGAGGTGTCGGCGTCTTACGCCGACGGAGGGGTCATGCGCTGCGATGCGGATGCCCATGACCCCTCCGCCCGCTACGCGGGCACCTCCCCATCGAAGACGATGGGGAGGTACAGGACTGAATGCCAGCGGCATCACGGCTTGACGCTGACCTTGTGCAGGCGCAGCAGCGAATCGCGCGAGGGCTTCCAGCCGGAGACCTTGTCGCTGCGGCCCGAGATGCGCGGCAAGCCGACCAGGAAGATCGACGGCAGCTCCTCGTGCATGATCTCCATCATGCGATTGTAGATCTTCAGCCGCTCGCCCTCGTCCATCGTCGAGCGCCCCTTTTCCCAGAGCTTGTTGAATTCCTCGTTGCTCCAGTAGTTGCGCTTGCTGCGGTCGGTGTACCAGACGGTGTTGAAATCGGCGTCGCCGACGCTGAACCAGCCGACCTGGTACATCGGACCCTGCTCGCGGCTGCGGTCGAGCTGCGACCACACCCCGCCTTCGACCACGTTGACGCTGGTCTTCACGCCGACCTCCGTCATCATGCCCGCGACGGCGTTGGCGATGTCGACGTCGGAGAGGTAGCGGCCCGACAGCGTGTTGATCTTGTTTTCGAACGCCTTGGGATAGCCCGCTTCGGCCAGCAATGCCTTGGCCTTGGCCGGATCGTAGGGCCGCGCCTTGATGTTGGGATTGTGGCCGAAGGTCCCCTTGGTCACGAGCTGGCCGTCGAGCACCGAGCCGTAGCCGCCCAGCATCTGCTTGACCAGGGCCTGCTTGTCGATGGCGTAGTCGAGCGCCTGGCGCACGCGCACGTCGTTGAAGGGCGGCTTGCGGGTATCGAATGTGTGCACGAGGCTGACCGACGATTCGACGGCATCGATCTTCAGGTTCTTGCGACGTTCGACCGACGGCAGCAGATCGACCGGGATTTCCTCGATGATGTCCGTCTCGCCTGCGACGAGCGAGGCCACGCGCGTGGCGCCCTCCGGAATGGCGCGGATGCGCAGCTTCTTCATCGCCGGCGGGCCGTCCCAGTAGCTCTCGTTGGCGACCAGGTCGTAGTGGTCGCCGGCCACCCATTCGACGTACTTCCAGGGGCCGGTGCCCATCGGCTTGCGATGGGCCTCCGCGAAGCCGACCTTCTCCGTATGCGTCTTCGATTCGATCGGGATGTCGGCCAGGCCGCGCAGCAGCAGCGGCGCCGGTGCGGAGGTGCGGATGTCGACCGTCTTCTCGTCGACGACCTCGGCCGACACGACGCCGGCGATGCGGGTCTTGCGGGCGTAGACCTGCTTCGGATTGATGATGTAGTCGATGGTGAACTTGACGTCCTCAGCCGTGAAGGGCGTGCCGTCATGCCACTTCACGCCCGGCCGCAGATGGAAGCGCCAATGGGTCGGCGACAGCGCTTCCCACTTCTCCGCGAGCATGGGCACGATCTTGTCGTCGGAGTCGCGCGCGACCAGCGGTTCCCAGGTCTGATAGCAGAGACTGAGCGTGATATAGGCGCCGCCCGTCGGCGATATGGAATCGGTGAAGAGCGAGGCGCCCACCACCAGCATGTCCTTGTCTTTTGCCTGCGCCGGCGCACCGGCCGTCGCGGCCACTGCCGCAACGATGAATGACGTCAGGATCCCACGCATACGCACCTCCGCTCCAGATCGTTGGCTACACCCCTGTCTTCTGTCCCTGCTGTTCGCGCCACCGGTCGTCCCGCGGCAGGCGCGGGTTGTAGGGGCGTTCGCTGTAGTAAGGCAGCAGCGGACGGAACCATTCGAAGATCCGGCGCAGTTCGCCGATCGGTTCCTCGTGAAGGTCGACCCTGAGGTCGATGTAGGCGAAGGGCTCGTCGCCATAGACCAGCAGCGACGAGGAGAAATGCCCGTCGGCCTGTCCCCCGGCGCGGCCGCCGGCCTCGACGGCGCGTACCAGACGCTCCTCGAGCAGTTCATCACCGGTCGCGCGCATCGACGCCGCCATCGCCTCGGTGACCTGCGAACCCACGATGCCGTTGCCCATGACCAGCCAGCCGTCGCCGACGATGTGCCCGGCATAGGCGCCGTTCTCCGAACCGGTCAGGGCCGCGGCATGCCCCCAGGCATCCACCACGCCGATCTGGCGCAGCGGCGCGTTGGGATCGCTGCTTTCGAGCTCGTGGATGATCTTGCCGGCGTGATAGCCGAGGCCGATCAGCTTCGTGCAGAGAAGGGTCAGCCGCGGATCGGCGATTGCCTGCACGGAGGCCGCCCCCATGCGCGGGATCACGACCGGACAGCGATTGCCGACGGCGGGCGCATGGGTTGCCATGGCGACGCCCAGCATCCTGGTCCTGGGGCAGCGGCCGACGACGGTGAAGGTCACGACCGCTTCTCCTTCGCCTGGCGTGCGCGGGCCTCGACCCAGTCCTCGACGACGCCCAACGCCGCCGGCTGCCAGGGCCTCGTCTCGTAGTATTCGATCTGCGGCCGGTAGATGTCGAAGATGCGCCGCAGTTCGCCGATGGGTTCGACATGCTCGTCGACGCGCAGATCGACCAGCGGATACTCCTGGCTGCGATACACGACCAGGGCGGCCGAATGCTGCCCGCCATGCTGGCCGCCGGCGTCCCTGCCCGCTTCGAGCGCCAGCATCAGGCGCGCCTCGAGATCGTCCCCCTTGGTCTTGGCGAAGGTCTCGGCCATCGCCGACGCGGTGCGTTCGGAGATGAGGCCATTGCCCATCGCGACCATGCCGGGCTCGCAGAAGTGGCCAGACCAGTCATGGTTTGCCGCCCCTGTCCGCGCGACCGCGTTGCCGTCGCGGTCGATCACCGAGTTCTGCCGATGCTCTATATGGGGGTCGCTGGCGGCGATCTCGGACAGGACACGCGCCGCCGAGTAACCCAGTTCCAACAGGCGCAATCCGAGCGGCCCCAGCCGTGGATCGGTGACGGCCATGGTGACGACGACGCCGAGCCCTGGCCGAACGAACGGGCAGCGCGCGCCGACCGCCAGGGGCCGGGTGGAAATGGCGACGCCGTACTTGCCGGTTTCCGGACACTGCGCGGAGATCGCGAAGGTCGAGAATTCCTCGCCCAATGGCCCCAACATTGCTTGTTCCCTACTTGTCCTCTTCGAAAACAGGATACGAAGCCGTATAGCGATAAACAAGGTCCGAATGTCCGAACATTTGGACATTATTCAGTGTAGAAAGGCGAGGCAGCCCCCGACGATGTCCCTGCTCGAGATCGAGAACCTCGCTGTCGCGTTCGGACCGGCCGAGAAGCCGCTGCACGTGATCGAAGACGTCACCTTTTCCATCGACGCCCATGAAACGGTCGCACTCGTCGGCGAAAGCGGCAGCGGCAAGAGCGTCAGTGCGCTCGCCATCATGCGGCTGCTGCAGGAGCCCGGCCGGATCGTCCGCGGCGCCATCCGCTTCGAAGGACACGACCTGCTGCAGCTCGACGAGCGGGCGATGGCGAGGATCCGCGGCGACCGCATCGCCATGATCTTCCAGGAGCCGATGTCCTCGTTGAATCCACTGATGTCGGTCGGCGCCCACGTGGCAGAGCCGTTGCGCCTGCATCGCGGCCTGTCGCGGCGCGACGCGCGCACGCGGGCGATCGCCCTGCTCGACCGCGTCGGCATCCCGTCGGCGGCGCGCCGCTTCGACGACTACCCGCATCGCATGTCGGGCGGCATGCGCCAGCGTGTGATGATCGCCGCCGCCCTCGCCTGCGAGCCGGCGTTGCTGATCGCCGACGAGCCGACCACGGCGCTCGACGTCACCATCCAGGCCCAGATCATGGACCTGCTTTCCGACCTCCAGTCGGAGTTCGGCATGGGCATCCTGTTCATCACCCATGACCTGGGCGTCGTCGCCGAGCATGCGCACCGCGTGGTCGTGATGTATGCCGGCCGCGTCGTCGAGCGCGCGCAGACGGGCACGCTGTTCGACGCGGCGGCCCATCCGTACTCGGCGGCGTTGCTGCGCTGCATTCCCGACGAGGGCACGAGCGACAGGCTGGCGGTCATCGAGGGCAGTGTCCCGGCTCCCGCCAGCCTCCCGCCCGGCTGCCGCTTCGAGCCGCGCTGCCCGCGCGCCGCCGATGCGTGCCGCACCGCGGAGCCCACACTTGCCCTGCTCGGCCCCGATCACGCGGCCGCCTGCGTGCGGCCGCTGGAGGCCTCGACATGACTCCCCTCCTCAGCGCCACCGGCCTCACCAAGCACTTTCCGGTGCTGGGCGGACCGCTCGGCATCTCCAAGGTCGGAATGGTGCGTGCGGTGGACGAGGTCGACCTCACCGTCGGCCGCGGCGAGGTGCTGGGCCTCGTCGGCGAAAGCGGCTGCGGCAAGTCCACGCTCGGCCGCCTCCTGATCCGGCTGCTCGATCCAACCGCCGGCAGCGTCGAATTCGACGGCACCGACGTCGCGACGGCCGAGGGCGCCGCGCTGCAGGCCCTGAGGCGGCGCTTCCAGATGATCTTCCAGGACCCGTACGGCTCGCTCAATCCGCGCATGCGCGTCGACGAGCTTGTCACCGAACCGCTGCGGCTCGCCGGCCGGTCGCGCCGGGAATGCCGCGAGCGTGCGCCGCAGCTCCTGGCCATGGTGGGCCTCGCGCCCGAGCACGGCGCGCGCTACGCGCACCAGTTCTCCGGCGGCCAGCGCCAGCGCATCGGCATCGCCCGCGCCCTGGCCCTCGATCCCGCCCTCGTCGTGTGCGACGAGCCGGTTTCCGCGCTCGACGTCTCCGTTCAGGGCCAGGTCGTGAACCTGCTGCGGGACCTGCAGCGCGAGCGCGGCCTGAGCTACGTGTTCGTCTCGCACGATCTCAGGATCGTGCGGCACATCGCGGACCGCGTCGCTGTCATGTATCTCGGGCGGATCGTGGAGGTCGGCGACAAGGAGACGATCTACCGCCAGCCGCTGCATCCCTACACCGAGGCCCTGCTGGCCGCGGTGCCGATGCCGAAACCCGGCCGTCCGCGCCGCCGGGCGCAGGTCCAGGGCGAGATACCGAGTCCCCTGAACCCGCCGAACGGCTGCCCGTTCCATCCGCGCTGCTCGCTCGCGACCGATCGCTGCCGCGCAGAGCGTCCTGTGCTGCGTTCCGTCGCCGGTCGCGACGTCGCCTGTCACGTCGCTGATGGGCGAGTCTGAGACCGGTCAGGCCGGGAGCAGCCCCGCCTCGAGCAGGATCGTCCGGCACTCCTCGATTTCGGCGGCGTCCGGCGCACTGAGCGGCGGCCGTACGCCGCCCGTCCTCATGCCGAGCAGGCCGGCGATCGTCTTGAACAGCGCGACGTGGTGGAAACCACGCGCGAAGTAGCGGCTCTGCAGGCGGTCGGCGATGGCCACGATGGTACGGTTGTGGCGCGCCGCTTCCGCGAAGTCGCGCCGCAGGGCGGCTTGCAGGAAAAGGCCGCAATGGGGGGCCGCCGCTGTCTGGCAGAGCACGGGTCGCGAGGAGCCGATCATGAACTCCGCCGCGCGCTCCGGAAACGCCATCAGTCCGTAGAGGAAATACTCCTCGAGCGACGTCGAGACGGCGATTCTGTCTCCGACGCGTTCAACCATCGCGGCGAAGCTGGAGAAGTTCAGCGTCGTATCCTGCACCGCACAGAGCTGTGGCAGGTGTAGAATTGCCTCGACCTGCGGCGGCGCGAGATAGTAGCCCAGCTCCGCGAGCGTGGTGCTGTAGGCGATCATGCCGATGTCGATGGCGTCGGCGACCTGCTCGTAGAAGGCCCGGACGCCGGCCGGCGTGCGCGGCCCGTAGTAGGGTGGCCAAACCATGACCAGGTCGGCGCCAGCGCGTTCGGCATGGCGCGCAAAGGCGATCACGTTCCGCGCCGAGGGGTCGGAGCAGCCGACGACCACCGGCACGCGCCCCGCCACCGTTTCCAGGACGATATCGACCAGCCGTCGCCGCTCGTCGTGCGTGAAGGTCCAGAACTCCTGATGGATGGAGTTCACCGAAAGGCCGCCGACGCCTGGCCGTCGCAGTGTCTCCTCGACATTGTGGCGCAGGCCGGCTTCGTCGATCCCGCCCTCCGAATCGAACGGTGTGTAGAGCACGGTCATATAGCCGCGCAGATTGCCGCGCACCCAGGCACGCGCCTCGCCCCTGCCGTACCGCATGGCTCAGCCGGCCGTCACGCGCTCACCGCGCCGCGCCGCGACATCGACCTTCACGCCGTAGAGGCGCTCCGCCTGTTCGGCATCGACCAGGCCGCCGCAGACATCCTCGACGACGTTCGCGATGTCGCGTTCCGACGGGTCGCCGAAGCCGCCGCCGCCGGGTACCGTCAGCACCAGAACGTCGCCGCCCCGCAGCTCGATCTGGGTCCCCAGCACGACGCGCTTGCCGTTCACCTCGGCGATCGGCTCCGGCACTTCCGCGCCGCCCTCGAGGCCGAAGATCGGCACCCCGAAGCGGCCGCCGCGCACGCCCGCCAGCACCGGGCCGTCGAGCGGTGCATCGTCGGGGATGCGGATGGAGATCCGCTGTCCGAAGCCGCCCCGGAAGCGCCCTGCCCCGGCCGAATTCGGTGCGAATGACTTCTGCTCGAACTGGATCGGCGCCTCGCTCTCGATGACCTCGATGGGGATGCTGGCGACGTTCGCGGGATAGGAGATGCAGGAGATGCCGTCCTGTCCGCCGCGTGCCCCCAGTCCGCCGTTGAAGGTCACCACGGAGTAGAAGGAGCGCCCGTCCTTGAAGCGGCCCGTAAAGTTCCCGTACCAGAGCGGCGTCGACCCACTCCCGGCGATCAGCCGGTCGGGCACCGCCTGCGCCAGGCAGCGCATGATCAGCTCGGGCAGCATGTGCGCCAGAACGGTCCGCCCCCAGGTCGCCGCCGGGAAGGTCGCGTTCAGCACCGACCCCGCGGGGGCGTCGATCTCGATGGGCAGCATGCAGCCCTCGTTGTTGGGCACCGACGGGTCGAGCAAGCACTTCAGGGGATAGACGGAATAGGACCGCGTCATGTTCAGCGTGACGTTGATCGCCCGCGGGATCTGGCCCGACGTGCCCTCGTAGCTGAGGCGGATCGAACCATCGCGGATCGTCGCCTTCAGCCGCAGGGTGACCTCCCCGGAATAGCCGGCGACCCCCTTCAGCGTCATGCCGCTCTCGAACTCGCCTTCGGGCAGCGCCCGGATCGCCCGCCGCATGCTGGCTTCCGATCTCTCGACGATCTCGTCCCCCAGCGGCTCCAGAGACGACAGCCCGGCGGTGTCCATGATTTCGACCAACCGAATCGCCGCTGCATGGCTGGCCGCGACTTGCGCCCGGATATCGCCGATCACCTTGTCCGGATCGCGCACATTGGCCCTGACGAATTCGAAGACGGCGGTTTCCGGCTCGCCGCCTCGAACCAGGCGCAGGATGGGGATCTTCAACCCTTCCTCGTAGACGTCGCGGCTTTCCAGCGTCGCCAGACGTCCGCCGACGTTCAGATGATGCACCACGACCAGGACGTAGCCGACCAGCTCGTTCGCGCGGAACACCGGTCGCGCCACCGTGATGTCGATCAGATGGCCGCTGGCCAGCCAGGGATCGTTGGTGACGAATACGTCACCCGGGCGCGCCACCTTGAATTCGGGATGACCAAGGAAATTCGGGATGGTGAACGGCAGGATGCCCAGCAGGCCGGGCGTCGAATGGGTCGACTGGGCGAGCATGCGCCCGTTGCGGTCGAACACGGCGCACGCATAGTCGTGGAAATCGCGGATCACGCTGGAGAAGGACGTGCGCACCAGGGTGGTCGCCGCCTCGTCGACCGCCGTGACGAGGCGGCGCCACAGCAGCTCGATTTCCAGTGCGTTGAGTGAGCTCGTCATTGCGGACTCCTTACCCTGACCACCCCGACTCCGACGGCGATCGCCGACCCGGCGACCGCCTCCTCTACCTCGTCCAGTTCAGGCGACATCGATCACCAGCATGCCGTACTCGTTGACCGAGAAGCCGCCGGCCGGACCGATCAGCGTCGTTGTCTCCCGTTCCTCGACGAAAGCGGCGCCGCGATAGGCATGGCCGGCGCCGAGCAGATAGCGATCGAAAACGGGGCATTCGTGCATGCCCTGCTTGCCGAAGTAGGCGCGGCGTGTCCCCTTGCGGGCTCTCAGGACATCGCCGGCTGCGCTCGGGAGACGCTGCGGCTCGAAGCGATGCTCCGGCTGCAGGCGCGCCACGACGCGGACATTCACCAGCTCGATCTCGACATCCGTGTAGACGCGGCCGTACTGCTGGCGGTAATGCGCCTCGAACTGCCCGACCAGATCCTCGCGGGACGGCTTCGGTGGTTCGCTGCCGACGGGCAGCGATATCCGCACATTGTAGCCCTGTCCGCGATACCGCATCTCGACGACGGTCGCGAATTCGACCGTGCCCTCGGGCGATTTGAGCAGCGCCCACGCTTCGTCACCCAGCTCGCCCAGCACCCGGGCCAGTTCCGCCATGTCGAGTGTCGCCACGGCCGCCTTGAGCGTGCGGGCACGCTCGATCGCCAGGTCCTCCACCAGCATGCCCAGCGCCGACATGACGCCCGCCGCCGGCGGCACGATCATCTTCCTGATGCCGAGCTTCCGCGCCAGCCCGTAGGCATGCACCGGGCCGGCGCCGCCATAGGCGATCATGGTGAGCGACCCCACATCCTCGCCGCGTTCGGCAAGGTGAAGGCGTGCCGCCGACGCCATGTCCTCGTTGGCGATCTCGTGGATGCCATGCGCCGCGTCGATCGGCTCCATGCCTGCCAGACGATCCGCGATGCCGGCCTTGACCGCGGCTTCTGCCTTGTCCTTGTGCAGCCTCATGCTGCCGCCCAGGAAATAGTCGGGGTCGAGATACCCCAGCACGAGATCGGCATCCGTCACCGTCGGCTCGATGCCACCCCGGCCGTAGCTGGCCGGACCGGGCACGGCGCCGGCGCTGTGCGGGCCGACCTTGACCAGGCCGAGATGGTCGATCCGCGCGATGCTGCCGCCGCCGGTGCCGATCTCGAGCAGGTCGAAGACGGGTACGCTGATGGCAAAGCCCGACCCGCGCTTGAAGCGATAGACGCGCGCCGCCTCGTATTCGTCCGTCACCAGGGCCTCGCCGCGCGCCACGGTGCAGAGTTTCGCCGTCGTGCCACCCATGTCGAAGCACAGCAGGTCGCGGATGCCGATCAGGTCGCCCCACCAGCGCGCCGCCGCGACCCCGCCCGCCGGGCCGGATTCCAGGATCTTGATCGGGAATTCCTGGGCTACGCCGGTCGCGACGACGCCGCCCCCCGACTGCATGACGTAGAAGTCGCCGCCGAAGCCGCGCGCACCGAGCCCATCGGTGATGCGCTGCAGATACTTCGCCACGACGGGCTTCACGTAGGCGTTCGCGGCGGTCGTGCTGGTACGCTCGTATTCCTTGATCTGCGGCAGCACATCGCTCGACAGCGACACCGCGATGCCCGGCGCATGTTCCGCCAGCAGGCGCGCCACGGCGCGCTCGTTGGCGGCGTTGGCATAGGCGTGGAGGAAGCAGACCGCCACCGACTGCACCCCTGCGGCGCGCAGCATGGCGGCGATGGCCTGGACCTCCGATGCCTCCGGCGCCCGCTCGATCCGGCCGTCCGCCAGCGCGCGCTCCGAGACCTCGAAGCGCAGGGGACGTGGCACCAGCGGCTTGGGATAGTCGATCTGCAGATCGTAGACGTCGTAGCGCAACTCGTTGCGCATCTCGATGACGTCTCGGAAACCCGCGGTCGTCAGCAGCGCCGTCTTGACGCCCTTCTGCTCGATCAACGCGTTGATCACCAGCGTCGTCCCGTGCACCAGCTTCGCGGCGTCGGCCAGTCTGACGCCCGCGCCTTCGTCCAGCAGCCGCAACCCCTCGAAGATGCCCTCGGACGGGTCATGCGGCGTGGTGAGCGTCTTCTCCAGCCGCAGCGACCGCGTCTTGTCGTCGACGACGACGAAGTCCGTGAAGGTACCGCCGATATCCGTGCCGATGCGAAACATGCTTCCTATCTTTCTCCGGCCTTGAGGCGTGATGGCGCGACGTGGCGCGGCCCGCCGCCGCGCTCGCCGAGATTCGTGTTGGAAACCGAGATCACGGCCCCCTTCTCCTCGAAGAACCGCGCGGCCCCGGCATGCAGCGGCGCCGTCAGCCCGCCGATGGCGAACTGTGCGTCGACCCGTCCGTGGGGAGAGGCCTGCATCAGCTCCGCGCGATGCTGATAGATCGACCGCGCCACGGCGTAGACTTCGTCGTCTGGCGTGTCGGCCCGGCAGGCTAGCACCGTGGGCACCGCCAGCGTGGTCCTGTCCTCGGCGAGCCAGCGCGGGTACCGTGCGTGCGGGACCAGACCACCGCGGTAGCCCGGATTGTCCTGGATGAAGCGATCGAGCGTCCCGGCATCGAGGAAGCCCAGCGCGGTGCCGGGCGTTCCCGCCAGTTCACCGACAAGCTCGTTGGAAGGATTGCTCAGCCAGAACAGCACGTCGACATTGCCGGCGAGAAACTGCCGACGGCCCTCGGGATAGTCGAAGTACAGCGTCTCACCGCCTCGACGCGCACGTCTGCCCGTGCCTCCTGGTAACAGGCCCAGCAACTTGTCGAAGAGCTGCGCCGCGGAGAAGCCGCGCTCGCCTGGCGACACACGCAGGTTGGGCAGCGCTTCGGGCAGGCCAGCCACGACGTTTTCCCGCGTGATGATGAAGAGCTGGATGTCGGCCAGGTTCATCACCGCGCGCAGCCCGTCATGACGACGCGCGAACGGCGCCCGGCCTTCGCGTGCATCGTGGAGACTCGACGCCGTCGTCAGGGCATAGCTGCCCAATCCGCGATCGAGGTCTTCGAGATTCTGGCCGCCGCCGCCCGTCGCAGGCGTCACGGTCAGGCCCGGCGCATCGCGGCTCAGCATCTCGCTGATCAGCGTCACCGCGTCCCGCCAGCTGCCCACGCTGGAGCCGCCCAGGATCTTGGTGCCGAGGCGCTGCGACAGGCGCGACGCTACGTTACGGACCTGCTCGCCCAGCAGCGAGTCGCGGCCGACCCCTAGACGGCTGACCGGAACGGCCATGCCGATGCTGCCGACCGGACGGCCCGAGGAGTCGCGAACCGCGGCGGCGATCGTGACCAGGCCCACCTCCATCGAATGGATCACCGCGAAGCCTGCCTGTTCCGCGCGGGTGACCAGATCCGCCGGCCGATCGCCGTCGCCGCGAACCGGTAATGCCGGACGCTCATCGGGTGGCAGGCCGGCAAGGATGGCGATGCCGAAGGCCGATTCGATCAGCGATTCGAACCTGCCGACGGCGAGGCTGCGGCGCTGCGCCGGTGTCGTTTCCTGTTCGGCGATGAAGGCGACGCGCTGCAGTTCGTCGTCGAACGTGGCCAGCCAGCAGCTTTCGCCGCTGTAGTCCGCGAGCTGCCGCAGCAACGGCAAGGCCGCCTGGCGCAGCCCGTCGCGCTGCACGACCGCAGCGCCGAGTCGCACGAACTCCGAACCGACGCTGTATTTCTGCCGCGTACGGTCGTAGCGCACCAGGCCGTCGGCCCGTAGGCTGGCCAGCACCCGGTGCATCGTGCTCGGCGGCTCGCCCAGCGCGGCGGCGAGTTCGCGGACTCCCCACTGCTCCTGGCCGTCGACGAACGCCTTCAGCGTCGCAAGCGCCTTGGCGACGGATGCAACAGGAGACTCCGCGTTGCGCTTCGCGCCGGCCGCGTTCAGCGGCTTTCCTTTTCGAGCCATAGCCCCCTTGCCTGAAGGTAGTTGAGGCAGCGCTCGACCTGTTCATCGCTGAACTGCTCGGGGCCGCATATCCCCTTCTCGGCGAATTCGCCATGAGCGACAAGCTGAGCGGCGAAGGCCGTCGGCAACGCCGTCATGCGGCCCTGCGGCGCGGGATCCCAGCCCAGCTTGTGGCCCATCGTCATCTCCAGGCTGCGCGCGCCGTCGGAGACCCGCACCCGCATGATGTACAGAGCCTCGAGGCCCACCGGCTTGGGGCTGCCGTCGCCCATCAGAGCCTGGCGCAGGATGGGCTGGAAGTTCTCCTTGCGCCCGTTCACCGTCACTTCGAGGTCCGGATTGAGCAGTCCGAACTGCGACAGCGCCCGCATCAGCGCCATGATGTCCTTGTGATACGTGCCGCGTACCACAACGCGCCGGGCGTTCGGCACGTAGCGCGGCACGGTCAACGGCTCCGAATGGGGCGTGTAGGGAAGCACGATCTCCTCGTCGAGCCCCGCGAATCGCGTATGCACGACGCCGCTGAACGGAGGATGAAGCGACACCTTCCCCTCTTCGTAGACCGCGACCCGCACGGGATCGCGGAACTGGCGAAGCGCCGTCTCGAGCAGACCTTCCGTCGGATTGATCGGCCGGTGCGTGACGTACTCGCAGTCGATGTCGACAGGCCCGGAGAACTGCCGTGCGCCGTAGCCCGCCAGCATGTTGGTCAGGCCCGGGCTCACGCCCTCGCCGATCAACGCGGTGATGCCGGCCTTCTTTGCCGCATCGTGACGCTCCAGCCTCTCGGCCATCAGAAGCGTGCCGTGCACGTCGATGTAGGACACCTTGGCCGCGATCGCCGCATCCAGGATCTCGAGGCAGCGCGCACCGAATGTGCAATTGATCACGACGGCGGCACCCTTCAGCAGCGGCGCCAGTACCGCCGGATCGGTGGCTTCGATCCGCTTCGTCGTGACGCGTCCGCCGGCGTCCAGTGCCGCGGCGGCCTTCAACGCTCCCTCCTCGGCGTCCATGGCCAGGAAGCGTGCCTTCGGATCCGCGTCGAGCACATCGCGAATCAGCGCGCGGCCGATGCTTCCGGCGCCGATCAGTACATAAAGCATCTCTTGTCCTCTCTGGAAACGACGTCTCAGGCGACTGCCCTCACGGTGTTCTGGCCCGGCTGGCACAGCCGCAGCAGGCTGCCCGGGTCTTCGATCGTCTCGATGGTGCGCACGGCGTCGATCAGCAGGTCGGCGCCGTTCCAGCCCGGCATGCCGAGCGACGCACAGGCATGGAACTTCTCCGCTACGTCATCGAAGTCCATCGGGTTCTTCGGGTGGCCCTTCACGAATTCGACGCGCCGCTCGATCATGCGGCCCGAGCGGTCCTTCACCGTGACCACGCCCGGCATCGGAAAGACGCCGCGCCCCTCACCCTGTCCTTCCAGGTCGAGGATGGTCTCGACGCGCGGCAGCAGGGCGCGGGCACGCTCGTCGGACAGACCCGACGGCTGGAACGTCTCGAGTCCGACCTTCCGGTTCGCAGCCGCATAGGCAACCGTGAACGGCAGGCTGAACTGGGCGTCCGTGAGGCTCTGCGGGTTCCATTTGCGCTCACGCGACAGGCAGACCAGGTCATGCACTTCGCGATTGGTCACGCGCACCTTGATGCTCTCGATGTCCTCCGGCGCCACGTCGAGGGACCGTACGGCCTCCACGGTCGCCTCGATCGGCCCGTGCGTGTACTTGCAGCACGGATAGGGCGGCTTGATCGACGGCTCGAGCATCAGCCAGCGATCCCGGCCAAGCCCGTCGACCAGCGCCGAGCGATCGTACCTGCCGCGATGGTAGACGTGATAGTAGCCGAACCGGCCCTCGAGTATCTCCGACGACCCGGTCAGCCCGTGAGCTGCCATCAGCGCCGACAGCACACCGCCTTCCGCCGCCACGCCCTGCATCAGACGCACCGTCATCGCGCCGGCGAGATAGCCCTGCTGGTTGCCCGCCACGCGGGCGTGCGCGATGCCCAGCGCGTGTCGCGTCCGGTCCTTCGACAGGCCGAGCAAGCGTGCCGCCGCCAGCGCGGCGCCATAGAAACCGCACTGGTAGCTCATCGAGCTGCCCGTCTCGCTGAAACTGATGCGTGGCGCACTCGACAGCCGGCAGACCATCTCGGCCCCGACGGTCACGGCGACGATCAGGTCGCGGCCGCTCACGCCACCCTTTGCCTCTGCCACGGCTAGGACCGCCGGTACGATATTCGCGTTGATGTGACAGGTGTTCTGCTCGTGGACATCGTCGAGGTCCCACGCCCTCGCCGCGACGCCGTTCAGCAGTGCGGCATGCCCCATCGGGAGCTTCTTGCCGGCGGAAATCGCCGTTGCCTGCGGGGTGCCGCCCCAACCGGCGTAGAGTTCCGTCAGACCGGCCATGCCCTCGCCGCGCACGCCCGCCGCCATGGCCGCCAGGGTATCGAGAATGGCCAGTCGCGTTCTCTCGATCACCGGCTCCGGCAGTGCCTCGAAGGAGGCTGTCAGCCCGAAATCCAGCAGGTCCTCGATTGCGTCCACGCCAAACTCCTTCTGTCCCATTGAATGGAACACCTGATTTTTGTAACATTCCGGAGGGGAATGCAAGACGATGCTGAGTGGCGCGAAAATTGCGATGCTTTCTGCGTTTGAACCAGACGGTTTGTTCGCAGTGCCGGATCGATTCAACTTTGCTTCGGATGTCGTGTACCAAATCACGGAACGTCGGCCGACAGCGACGGCCGTGATCGCCGTCGATGCGGGGGGACGTCTCGAACGCTGGAGCTTCGAGCGGGTGACGCGCGATGCGCGCGGCCTGGCCGCAAGCCTGTCGGCAGCCGGCTTGCGACCCGGCGACCGCGTCCTGGTCCTGATGCCGCGCGTCGCCGAGTGGCAGGTCGCGATGCTCGCCTGCCTCCATCTCGGACTCGTGCCGGTGCCCTGCGTCACGCAGGTCAGCGCCGACGAGGTCGGCTATCGCATCGCACGCAGCGGCAGTATTGCGGCGATCACGGACCGGCGCTTCCTCGACAAGTTCGCCTCGGCCAATGATCTGCTGCGCGTGCGGCTCTCGCGAGGTGGCGGCGACGGTTGGGAGGATCTCGCGAACGCGACGAGGAACGCCGCATCGCCGCCCCCGCCGGCAGCCATGCCTGCAGACGCGCCCGCGCTGATGTACTTCACCTCGGGATCATCGGGACCGCCCAAGCCCGTGCTCCATGCCGCACGCGGCCTCTATGTCCGCAGCCGTCAGCCCTGGGCACAGCTCGGCATCGCCGACGGCGACGTCATATGGACGACCAGCGACACCGGCTGGACGCGGGCCGCGAGCTGCCTGCTGTTCGGGGCCTGGATGAACGGAGCCACGGCGGTGATGCATGACGGTGCAACCGATGCCGTGACCAAGCTGGACGCGCTAGAGAGCCTGGGCGTCACTTGCTTCGGGGCGGTCGCCACGGAGCTGCGCCTCATCATGGCACAGGCCGCGCCGCGGCCGCTCTCCGCCTTGCGCTTCACGCTGTCGGCCGGCGAGGCCATGACGGCGGAGCTGGCGGACCGCTGGCAGGCCTTCTCCGGCGCGCCGCTGCTCGTGGGCTACGGCCAGACCGAGACCCCGACCGCGACGCTGACCGCGCCGGACGCGGAGCCGCTGAACGGCATGATCGGCAGTCCGATGGAGGGCAACAACGTCACGGTCGTGGACGATGCCGGCATCGAGGTGCCGCCCGGCACGGCGGGCCAGATCGCCTTCGACCGCAGCGACGCAGGCCTGATGCTCGGCTACTGGGACGACGGCGCCTGGCCCCTGCCGTTTCGTCACGGCCGCTGGTATCTCACCGGCGATACCGGCTACCGCGGGACCGACGGCAACATCTTCTTCGTCGGCCGCGACGACGACATCATCAGTTCCGGCGGGTACCGCATCGGCCCGACCGAGGTCGAGAATGCGCTGATGGCGCATCCCGCAGTCGCGGAGTGCGCCGTTGCCGCCAGCCCGGACGCGCTGCGGGGCGAGGTGGTGAAGGGCTTCGTGGTGCTGCGCGAGGGCCATGCGCCGTCGGATGGCCTGGCGACCGCGTTGCAGCAGCATGTGAAGCAGGTCATCGCCCCCTACAAGTATCCGCGGCGCATCGACTTCGTCGAAGTCCTGCCGCGCACCGCCTCCGGGAAGCTTTCGCGGCGCCTGCTGCGCGAGTCGGAGTTCAGCAAAGCGAACGAATACGTCACCGCCTCGAAAGGAGATCCTCGATGAGACGATTGCTTCTGATAATGGCCGGCCTCCTGATGGCCGGGCTCGCCACGGCGGCACACGCCCAGCAGTACCCGACCAGGATGATCCGCATCATCGTCCCCTATCCCGCGGGCGGCGCGACGGACATCCTGGCGCGCATCCTCGCCGAGAAGATGACCTCGATGCTGGGTCAGACCGTCATCGTGGAGAACAAGCCGGGCGCCTCCGGCAATCTCGGCTTCGGCTACGTCGCCAAGGCGGATCCCGACGGGTACACGCTGCTCATGGGCACGGCGAACATGACGATCGCGCCGGCTTTCTCCACGAACCTGCCGTACGACACGCTGAAGGACTTCGCGCCCGTCGCATCCGTCGTGTCGTCGCAGAACCTGCTGGTGGTCCGGCCCGACCTGCCGATCAAGAACGTCAAGGAGCTGATCGCCTACGCCAAGGCCAACCCCGGCAAGCTGAACTTCGGGTCGTCGGGCATCGGCACGCCGCTGCTGTCGATCGAGCTGCTGAAGAGCCTCGCGGGCCTCGACATGGTGCACGTGCCGTACAAGGGCGACACGCCGGCCCTGCAGGACCTGATGGCTGGCCAGATCGACCTCTACTGCTCGACGGTGACCGCCGAGGTCCCCTATGTGCGTGCCGGCAAGCTGCGCGCGCTGGGCGTCACCTCCAAGCAGCGCGCCGCCTCGCTCCCGGACGTCCCGACCATCGCGGAAGCCGGCGTCACCGACTACGAGCTGGCCTCGTGGTACGGCATCCTCGCCCCCGCCGGCACGCCGCGGCCGATCGTCGACAAGCTCCACGACGTCATCGCCAAGATCGTCGCCATGCCGGAGGTCACCGCCAAGATCATCGAGGGCGGCTCGGATCCCATGGTGCTGACGCCTGACGCCTTCATGGATCGCGTGCGCGCCGACGTCGCCAAGTTCGCGAAGCTCGTGAAGACGGCGAACATCAAGGTCGATCCCTGATCCATCGTCCCGCCGGCGCCGCAGCCGGCGGGACGCCCGCCCGGCGGAGGATCAGTCCGCCTGGGCGCGGCGATAGGCTTCCAGCAGCCAGATGTTGAACTGCTGCAGCGTGGTCTCCAGCGGGCCGTAGATGCCGTCGGGCAGGAAGCGCGAGCTCTTCGCCGCCTGCATACCGCGATTGACCGGCACGTCCTGCGCCCAGATCTTCGAGCCGCCCTCGCTCACCGCCTTGCAGCGGTCGACGAAGTCCGGAAGGTCGATCGTGCTCTGCGGCAGCAGCCAGCCGCCGTAGGTCACGCGATCCGAGCCGGCGAAGGTCGCCGTGACGCCCGCCGGGCGGATCAGGGTATAGGCGACCGTGCCCGGCGCGAACATCATGGTCAGGCTGGGCGGCAGCATCGCGAAGGTGATGCGCCGCCGCTGCTCGGCCGGCAGGGTCGGGATCGCCGGAAAGGCAGCCTCGGGCCCCCAGCCGTCGCTCATCATGCCGCCGTCCGGCGTGCGCATGGGCACACTGCGCACGATGGCGTTGTCCCCGGGCTTCATCTCGGTGAAGCGCACGCCGTCGCCCTCCATCACGCTGGGGGCGAAGTCGTGCGTGCCGACATGGACATACTCCGGATGATAGGCGTCGGTGAAGTTTTCGACATGCACCTTCCAGTTCCACGGCAGCGGCGTGTCGCTCATCACCGGCGGCAGGGCCTTGAGCCCGGTCGCCTCATACCCGGCCCACAGCGGCTCGAGCTTGGCGAGGCTGGGCGCCAGCGGCGACGCCGCCGGATCGAGATTGACGAAGATGAATCCGTGCCACAGTTCGAGCCGCAACTGCGGCAGGCGTACGGCCTGGCGCAGCCGGCGCATCGCCTCGGCATCCCCCATGCGCGGTGCGCCGAGCAGGCGGCCCTGCATGTCGTAGGTCCAGAAATGCAGCGGGCAGCGCAGCGCTTTGCCTTTATCGGGGCACGGGATGATCTCGCCGCGATGCTGGCAGATGGCGCTGAGCGCATGGATTCCGCCATCCTCGCCCCGCGTCACCAGCACCGGCTCACCCCCGACCTCGGTGGCGAAGCAGTCGCCCGCTGACGCGACCTGCTCGACCCGGCCGACGCAGATCCACGTCTTTGCGAAGACCTCGCGCTGCTCGAAGGTGAAGAAGTCGGGGTCGGTATAGCAGCCCGCCGGCATCATGCGTTCCTGCACGACGGCGGTATCGAGCGTGGCGATCTCGGCCAGCAGGGCCTCGACGGAAGGTGGCCGCACCTTGTGCGGCTGGCGCGGCTTCGCGGTCAGGGTATCCATTGGGGTCCTCTCTCTGCGTCGGCTTGCGGGACGAGAGGGACCAGCAACACATATGCCAGCGGCATCGCGCTTGCATGCCTGCGCCACCATGCCGATCTGGATTCGTGATCCCCTCGCTATCCTGGCCGCCGGTGCCGAACGGGGAATCGTCGTCGACGGCTCCGTCGTGCTGGAGGCCGTCACGGCGGGCGGCCGGCCGTCGGTGCCCTGCGACGAGCTCGATGCCAGCGGCCATGTCGTGGTGCCGGGCTTCATCAACACCCATCACCATTTCTACCAGACGCTGACGCGCAGCCTGGCCCCGTCGCTCGATGCCGAGGTCTTCCCCTGGCTGAAGGTCATGTATCCGGTATGGCGCCACCTGAACGAGACCGACCTGCGCCTGGCCGTGCGCGTGGCACTATCGGAACTCGCCCTCACGGGCTGCACCACGACGTCGGATCACCATTACGTCTTTCCACCGGGCCTGCAGGACGCGATCGAGATCGCCATCGAGGAAGCCCGGAAGATCGGGCTGCGCCTGGTCCTGACGCGCGGCTCGATGGATCTTTCGGAAGAGGACGGCGGCCTGCCACCGGCCGCCGTCGTCCAGCCGATCGACCGCATCCTGGGCGACAGCGAGCGGCTGGTGCGCACCCATCACGACCCCGCGCCGGGCGCGATGGTGCAGATCGCGCTCGCCCCCTGCTCGCCCTTCTCTGTCAGCGCCGACCTGATGCGGGAATCGGCGGCGCTGGCACAGATGCTCGCGCTGCGGCTGCACACCCATCTCGCCGCCCATGCCGACGAGATCGTCTACTGCCAGGAACGGTTCGGCTGCCGGCCGGTCGACTATATGGAGAAGCTGGGCTGGCTCGGCGCCAACGTGTGGCTGGCGCACGGGATCTTCTTCTCGCCCGAGGAGATGGCGCGTCTGGGCCGGGCCGGCGTCTCGATCGCCCACTGCCCCAGTTCCAACATGATCACCGCATCTGGCATCTGTCCCGTGCCGGCGCTCGAGGCCGCAGGCGTCGCCGTCGGGCTGGGCGTCGACGGTTCGTCGGCCAACGATTCCTCCAGCATGATCGCCGAGATCCGCCAGGCCTTCATGCTGCAGCGCCTGGCGCACGGCACCCGGGTCACCGCGGCGGACGCCCTGCGCTGGGCGACCGAGGGCGGTGCGGCCTGCCTCGGCCGCAGCGACATTGGCCGCCTGGCGCCCGGAAGGCAGGCCGACCTCGCGATGTTCCGCGCCGACGGGCTGGGCTTTACCGGCGCCGACGACGCACTGGCCGGTCTCGTCCGCAGCATGCCGGCGCGTGCCGATCGCGTGATGGTGGCCGGCCGCTGGATAGTCGAAGACGGCATGCTGCCCGGCTTCGACGTGGCCGCCTTGGCCCATGGCCATGCCGAGGCGGCACGCCGCCTGCGGGCGCGCGCCGGCCTGTGACGGCCCAGCTTCCGCCGCTTCCTTGGCATGCATGTTGCGTCGCAATCAGCGGGGTTTCATTACTGGAGGTCACATGCGCAAGGGACCGAAGGGCGCGTCGCTCGGCCGTCTTTCCCGCCGCCATTTCGTAGCAGCAGCGGGCGTCGGTGCGGTCGCCGCCGGCACCGGCTTCGTGCCGAACAGGGTCTTTGCCCAGAAGAAGACCACCGTGAAGCTCACCCTGGGCTGGCTGCCGGAAGGCGCCAACATCTGGACCTATGCGGCAAAGCAGTACTGGGACAAGGCCGGCATCGATGTCGTCATCGAGAAGGGCACCGGTTCGGCCGCGGCCACGCAGGCGATCGCCCAGGGCAAGTACGAGTTCGGCATCCCCGCGGCGCCCAACTCGATCCAGCAGGCGGTCAAGGGCCTGCCGCTGCTCTCGCTCGGCTGCTTCAACTACGACACGACCATGGGCGTCGCGGTGCGGCCCGAATCGCCGATCAAGGCGCCGGCCGACCTCAAGGGCAAGAAGGTCGGCTCGACACTGACCTCGGGCGAGTATCCGTTCCTGCCGACCTTCCTGAAGAACGTTGGCTTGAAGATGTCCGACATCCAGTCCGTCGCGCTCGACAACAAGGTGCGCGAGGTCGCGCTGATCGACAAGCAGTGCGACGCCATCACCTGCTTCATCGCGAGCGCCCTGCCCAAGATCGTGGCGGCCGGCATCAAGCCGCGCGTCTTCCTCTACAGCAAGTACGGGCTGCCCTTTTATGCCCACTCCCTGACCACGACGCCGGCCTACTTCGCCAAGGAGAAGGCGCTGTGCGAGCAGATGACCGCGGGGCTCGCCGAAGGCGTCAAGTTCGCGCTGCTCAATCCCGCCGAGACGATCGAGATCCTGTTCAAGCAGGTGCCCGAGCTCAAGCTCGCCTCCACGGCCACGGAGCAGCTCGAGGTGGGCATGGGCGTCTGGGCGGCGAACTACGCCTCGAAGGAAGCCATGGAGAAGGGCATCGGCTGGGCCGATCCCGCGGTCTACGTGACGATGACCGACCTCATCTTCGAGAATGCCGGCGCGGCCGGTGACAAGAAGCCCGATCCGGCGACCCTCTACACCAACGAGTTCGTGGGCAAGCTCAAGCTCAGCGACGCCGAATGGGCCAAGGCCAAGGCCGCGTCGGCCAAGTACGCCCTGGGATGAGCGCGGCCGCCGCGCTGCGCATCGAGCATCCGGCCGCCCTCCCGGCGGCCGGCATCGACTATGTCGTCGTGGACCGCCTCTCCAAGGTCTACAACGAGGGGAGCCGCCAGCAGGTCGAGGCGCTGGCGCCGACCACCTTCACCGTGAAGGCCGGCGAGTTCGTGGCGCTGCTGGGTCCGTCCGGTTGCGGCAAGAGCACCCTGCTGATGATGGTCGCGGGGCTCGACGCGCCGAGCCGCGGCACGATCTCGGTCGCCGGCCGGGCGCTGACGGCGCCGCGCGCCGAGACCGGCATCATGTTCCAGGACCCGACCCTGCTGCCCTGGAAGACGGCGCTCGACAACGTTCTGTTCCCCTTCCAGGCCGCCGATCGCGGCGCCGGCCCGAAGGATGCCGCCACCATGGCGCGCGCCGCCGGCCTGCTCGACCAGGTCGGACTGAAGGGTTTCCATCATCACAAGCCGCGCCAGCTCTCGGGCGGCATGCGCCAGCGCGTCGCGATCTGCCGGGCGCTGGTCTACGAGCCCGACCTCCTGCTGATGGACGAGCCGTTCAGCGCGCTCGACGCCATCACGCGCGACGAGATGAACCTGGTGCTGATGAAGATGTGGGAGGAGCACCACCGCACCGCTCTGTTCGTCACCCATTCGATTCGCGAGGCCGTCTATCTGGCCGACCGTGTCCTGGTGATGAGCCGCCGCCCCGGCCGCATCATCGAGGATATCCGCATCCCCTTCTCCCGGCCGCGCGGCCTGGAGATCGGCGAGACCGTCGAGTTCAACGAGATCTGCGGCCATCTGCGCGGCAAGATCCAGCACGTGCCGCACTGATGGATCCCGAGCCCGTCGCCCTGACGCCTTCTCCCGCCGCACCGGGCGGCGCGTTCCGGCTCGTCGACCTTCTGTCGTCACCGCTGTACGAGCGGTTGCGACCCCTGTTGCTGCCGGCCGCTTTCGGCGGCGGCTTGCTGCTGCTCTGGCAGGTCCTGGCCGTGGCCTTCGACTATCCCAAGGTGATCCTGCCGGCGCCGTCCGACATCTGGGCCGCGCTGGTGACCGACTTCGGCGCGATCTGGCAGCAGACCATCCCGACCGTGCGCGACACCCTGGCGGGCTTCCTGGTCGCCGCCCTGTTCGGCGTCGGCCTCGCCTCGCTGCTCGGCTTCAACCGTCTGGTGCGCGATGCCGTCTACCCGCTGGTCGTCATCATCCAGCTCGTGCCGAAGATCGCCTGGACGCCGCTGTTCATCGTCTGGGTCGGCATCGGCTGGCAGTCGCGCCTCACCATCGCGGCCTTCATCGGCTTCTTCCCGATCTTCATCGCCATGATGGCCGGCCTCGAATCCACCGACCGCTCCCTGGTGCGACTGAGCCGCGGCCTCACCGCCACGCCCTGGCGCACCTTCTGGCTGGTCCGCTTCCCGGCCGCGATGCCCTACCTCTTCTCGGGTCTGAAGATCGGAATCACGCTGGCCGTGATCGGCGTCATCGTCGCCGAGTTCATCTCCTCGTCGGAGGGGCTGGGCTTCTTGATCCTGAAGAGCGCCGCGCTGCTGCGCACAGATCTGATCCTGGCGGCGATCACCGTCCTCTGCGTCATCGGGCTGGGCGGCTATGGCGCCATCCATGCCGGCGAGATCGCCGTGCGCCGGTGGCAGGGCGAATGACCGACATCGGCCTGCCGCTCGCCCGTCCCGCTGGGCAGGACCTGGGCGGTCTCGCCCGCTACGCCGCGCGCGTCGTGGCGCCGCCGCTCGTCGCGGTCGTCCTGCTGCTCGGCGGCTGGGAACTGCTGGCCCGCTCGGGCCTTGTCACGGCGCGGCTGCTCCCTTCGCCCACTCTGGTCTACGACACGTTGATCCGCTCCCTGGGCGTGCTGCTCGAACAGGCGGCGCCCACCTTCTGGGGCGCCGTCGCCGGCATCGTGGCTGCCGCCCTGCTGGGCATTGCGCTGGGCGCCGCCGTCTCCTACTCGCGGACGCTCATGCAGATGGTCTATCCGACCATTGTCTTCTTTCAGCTCATCCCCAAGGTCGCGCTGGCTCCGGTGTTCCTGCTGTGGTTCGGCACCGGCTTTGCCGCCAACGTGATCTTCTCAGTCTTCATCGCCTTCTTTCCCGTCGTCGTGGCGACCATCACCGGCCTGCAGGCCGCCCCGCCCGGCTACGAGCGGTTGTGCCGCAGCCTGATGATGCCGCGCTGGCGCATGTTCGCTACGGTCAAGCTGCCTTTCGCCCTGCCGCACATCTTCGCCGGGCTGCGCATCGGCGTGACCTTCGCCGTGATCGGCGTGGTGCTGGGCGAGTTCATCACCGCCCAGGCGGGACTGGGCTACATCATCCTGTTCTCGGCCAACAACTTCGAGACCGCCCTGCTGCTCGCCGCCATCCTGCTGCTGTGCGGCGTCGGCATCGTGCTGTTCGCCTTCTTCCTTGCCCTCGAGGCGATCGTCATCCGCTTCTACGACAGTCGCTGATGGGGCTCAGCGGCTGCGTGGTGCGGCCGCCAGTTCGCGCGGCGCCAGCCCGGCGATCTCCGCGATCAGCTTCTTGGTGAGCGCGCGGCCGAACGCGGCATGGTTCTCCGCCACCACGGTGAAGGCGCCGGGCCCGCCGATGACGTTCTCCTGGAAGTACTTCTCCAGGCCGCCCGGCGGATTGGTGTGGTCGGGGCGGAACGATTCCTCGATCGGCGTCAGGATGACCAGCCCGTTGATGGTGATGCCCCGCGCCACCGCCTCGTCGCGCGCATCGCGCACGGACCGGCCCGAGACGTTGGTACCGTCGCCCGACACGTCGATCACCCGTCGCTCCGAGCGGAACGGCGCCCGCTCGAGTTGGCCGGCAGAGAAGTCGACGGCGTCGCTGACCGAGGTGCTGCCCATGAAGGAGCGCGGCGTCTCGATCAGCCGGTCGCCGAAGTGCCGCGCCGACGCCGCGTCCTCGATGATCGTCCAGTCGATCACCACCTTCTGCTGGCCGGCCGTCGCCCATTCGACGAAGCACACCGCGATGCGGCGGTTGGGCCCTGAAGTGACGGCGCTCAGCACGTCGGGATGGGTGATGGCGGCCGCCGCGCCCTCGCGCTGCAGCCGGAACTTGGGCTCCGTCACGCTGCGCGATACGTCGGCCGCCAGCACCAGCAGCAGGTCCACCGCATCCGCAGCCCGGGATGCCGCCGGCGCCAGTGTCAGGGCCAGGCCCAGCAGAGCAATCAGCAGTCTCATCACGAACGCCTCTCGATGAAACTCGGGGGAAGCGCGCCGGCCGATGGTGGCCATCCGGAGGGCTGCTGGCTAGGGCAGTTTGACGCCGAAGGCCGCCACGCCGTTCTGGTATGCAATCGCCTTCTGGCGCTCCGCGCTCAACGTTCCCAGCGCCTGCAGGTTCTCCTCGGGCGACGGCCAGGTCGTCCTGTCGAGGACGTCGTCCGTGACGTGCGGCCGGAAGAAGGGATGGTCGGTGCCGAACATGATCTTCTCGGGATCGGCGAAGGCCTCCAGCGCCGCCAGGGCCGGCCCGTGATAGGCGATCGAATCGAACCAGCACTGGCGCAGGTAATGGCTGGGTGGCTTGGGCAGGCCGAAGTCCTTGGAGATGTCGTTCTTCACGCAGGAATCCAGCCGGCCGGCCAGATAGGGCAGCGTGCCGCCGGCGTGCGCGATCAGCAGCTTCAGCCCGGGATGGCGCGCCAGCACCCCGCGCAGGATCAGCAGCGCCACCGCGATCGAGGTTTCGAAGGTGAAGCCCAGCGCCAGCATCATGGCGTGGCCGGTGTCGGGAAACAGGCCATGGCCGATGCCGTAGTGCGGATGGATGAAGACGAACAGGCCGCTGTCCGCCGCCGCCTTCCAGATGGGCTCGAAGTCGGGATCGTCGAGCCCGCGGCCGCGGCCGGCCGAGCCGATGATGACGCCGCGCATGTGCTTGTGCCCGGCGATGCGCTTCAGCTCGGCAGCGCAGGTCTCGGGCCGCTGCAGCGGCAGCACGCCGAAGCCCAGCAGCCGGCCGGCCGACCCGGCGCAGATCGCCTCCAGGTCGTCGTTGAGCTGCGCGGCCAGCGCCGGCGCCGCGTCCGGCTCGACGAAGTCGATCCAGGGGTTGGCGGAACTCACCACCGAGATCGCGATACCGTGCGTGTCCATGAAGGCGAGCTTGCGGCTCACCTCGTGGAACTCGCCGCCGATCGGCCGCCCGGCCGAGGTCGACTGGTCGGCCTCCTCGTCGGGCAGGATGATCAGCCGGTCGCCGCCGGCCCGCGACACCACGCGCGGGACCTTCGTTCGTTGCCGCAGCAGCTCCATGTAGCGCGGCAGGTACATGTGCGTATGGACGTCGATCAGCGGCAGGGTCATGTCCCCTGGGAAGCAAGCCCCGGGCCAGCCTCCTGGGGACGAAGCCATCGTGACGGCGGTGGTCGTTCAGAGAGGAGTCGGCTTTTTTGTATCGACCGCTCCACCGGCCATGAACATCTTGCGCATAGGCCCCATCTCTGCCATGTCGCGCATCCAGGCGAAGGAGCCCTGCTCCTTCATCGCCCCGGCCGCCTTCAGGAACGCCGCCAGCGCCAGCCGGTTCAGGGCACCGCCCACGCTGATCCGCTTGGCGCCCGCCGCCGCGACCTCGGTCGCCGTCATGTCGGGATCGAGCCATCCCGTGACCACGTTCAGCGGCCGGTCGATCGCGTCGGCCACGGCGCGGATCTCCTGCGCCGTCTTCAGGCCCGGCGCATAGAGCACCTCGGCGCCGGCCGCCGAATAGGCCTGCAGGCGGCGGATGGTGTCGGCCATGTCGTCGCGGCCGCGGATCAGATTCTCGGCCCGCGCCGTCAGCACGAACGGAACGGGCAGGCTCCGCGCCACGGCCGCCGCCGCGCGCACGCGCTCGACGGCCAGGTCGAAGTCGTAGATCGGCGCGGCGCGGTCGCCGGTGAAATCCTCGATCGAACCGCCGGCGAGGCCCGCCTCGGCCGCCAGCCGGACCGTCTGCGCCGCGGCGGCCGGATCGTGCGCGAAGCAATTTTCGAGGTCGGCCGTGACCGGCAGGTCGGTCGCACCCGCGATCTCGCGGGCGTTCGCGATCACCTCGTCGCGGCTGACCGTGCTGTCGGCGCGTCCGAGGCTGTTGGCGACGCCCAGGCTGGTCGTCGCCAGCGCCTCGAAGCCCAGCGCCGCCAGCAGGCGCGCCGTCCCGCTATCCCACGGATTCGGAATGATGAAGCAGCCCGGCCGCTCGTGCAGGGCGCGGAACGCCGCCGCCTTCTCCGCCTGTGTCCGCATGCGACATGCCTCCATGATGACGATACACGGTCGGCTGCAGACGGCGCTTTGTCGAATGCATAATATCTTGCATCAGCATCAGGAAAGCGGATGCCATGGACATCGACGGCCTGCAGACCTTTGTCGCCATTGCTGAGCTCGGCGGCCTCACGCGCGCGGCGGCGCGGCTGCATCGCTCACAACCCGCCGTCAGCCGCCGCCTCGCCCTGCTCGAGCAGGAGCTGGGCGCACGGCTGTTCGACCGTCTGCGCGGCAGGATGCGGCTCACCGAGGCCGGCCGCGCCCTGCAGCCGCACGCCGAGGCGGCACTGGCCGCGCTCAAGGACGGGCGCGACGCCGTGCGCGACCTGCAGGCCGGGCTTGGCGGCAACGTCTCCCTTGCCCTCGTCGGCACGCTGGCGGACACGCGGATCGTCGACACGCTGCGCCGCTTCCGCCGCCGCGCGCCGGCAGTCCGGCTCGAGCTGCGCACCGCCTCCAGCGCCGAGGTCACCGACTTCGTACGCCGCGGCGAGGTCACGCTCGGCCTTCGCTACTTCGCGCCGGAGGCCGGCGACCTCGCGGTCCACCCGGCCGGCGCCGAGGCCATGCTGGTCGTCGCGGCCCCCGATCACAGGCTGGCCGGGCGCCGCCTGCGTACCATCGGACCGCTGCGCGGCGAGCGCTGGATCGGCTTTCCGCCGGTGCGCGGCGAGCGTGACTCGTCGGGCCATCTGCTGGCGCGGCTCCTCCTGCGCGCCGGGCTCGACGATGCCGACGTGACGCTGATCGACAGCCTGACGGCGCAGAAGCGCCTGGCGCAGGCCGGCTTCGGCCTGGCGCTGGTCCCCGAGAGCAGCGTGCGCGACGAGCTGCGCCAGGGCCTCCTGGCGGTGCTCGACGTGCCGGCCCTGCGCGCGCTGAATCCGGTCAGCGCCCTGCATCGCCGCAACGGCTATCTCAGCCCGGCCGCAAGGGCGCTTCTGGCGCTTCTCACCGAGAATCCCCTGGCGCCGCGCCGACACCGATCGCGGGTCAGTGGTAGATGAACAGCGGCAGGGGCACGGAGTCGAACAGGCGCCGCGTGCAGGAGCCGAACAGCAGCTCCCGCCACCCGCGATGCCCGAAGGCGCCCATCACCAGCAGGCGCGCGCCGATCTCCCGCGCCCGCTCGGTCAGGGAGCCGGCGGCATCGTCGGTCGAAAAGCGGGCATCGAGCTGGGGCGCGATTCCATGGGCGCGGAGAAATGCCTGCGCCCGCGCGGCGACCGCCCGTGCCTCCTCGATCTCGTGCGCCATCGACAGCACGTGCACCTCGGCATCGGCGAGCACGCCCAGCAGCGTCGCCATCTGCAGTGCCTTGGCGGCGGGTGTGCTGCCGTCGTAGGCGATCAACACCGGACCGGACTCGTGCAGCTCGGGTCCGGTGACGATCACCGGCCGGCTGCCGTCGGTGATCAGATGCTCGACCAGCGGCGTCACACCGTCGTCGGCAGCCTGCAGGTGGAACTCGGCGTCGCGGCCACTGACCACGAGGTCGCTGGCCTCGGCCCGGCGCAGCAGCTCGCGCCGCACGTCCCTCTCCATCAGGGCGCATGGCGCATCGAGTCCTTCCGCCGCCAGGGACGATTCGAACTTCGCCGGCAGTGCCGATACCTGCGCCCGCCGCTCGCGCGCCTGGCGCTCGCGCTGCTGGAGTCGCGCATAGGCGACCTCCGTACCCCCCAGCGGCGCCATCTCCGGCTGTTCCAGATCACCCATTTCGAAGCCCGTCACGCCATGCACGGCCGCCCCCGAGCGGCGCGCCAGCGTGACCGCCAGCCGGCGCGCGGCCATCGAGGAGGGCGTCTCGTCGACGGTGACAAGAATGGAACGCATCGGCTTCTCCCGCTGAGGATGGCGAGGCTATAGCGGCACGCCGCCGCCTTGGCATCCCGAAAAGCAGCCCGTGCGTTTGATGCATGTCAAGGCGAATGACCACAGGAGAACGAAGATGCATCAGAGGCATCCCGCATGAGCTTCCGTGACCGTACCGACGCCGGCCAACGGCTTGCCGCCGCCCTCGCCGGTTACCAGAACCAGCATCCGATCGTTCTCGCACTGCCTCGCGGCGGCGTGCCCGTCGCCGCGCCCATCGCCCAGGCGCTGAGGGCGCCGCTCGATCTCCTGCTGGTGCGCAAGATCGGCGTGCCGTGGCAGCCCGAGCTCGCCATGGGCGCTGTCGTCGACGGCGCCGAGCCGATCGTGGTGCGCAACGAGACGGTCATTGCCGGCTGCAACGTCGAGCCGGCCACCTTCGACGCCTTGCGCGATCGCGAGCTGGCCGAAATCGAGCGCCGCCGCCGGCTCTATCTCGGCAACCGACCACGCGCCGGGATCGCCGGTCGCACGGTGATCGTGGTCGACGATGGAATCGCGACGGGTGCCACGACCCGGGCCGCCCTGCGTTCGGTCGCCGCGCGGAAGCCGCGGAAGCTCGTTCTGGCGGTGCCGGTCGGTCCGGCCGATACGGTCGCTGCGCTACGCGACGAGGTCGACGAGGTGGTCTGCCCGGAAGTGCCGGACGATTTCCGGGCCATCGGCCTGCACTATGAGGACTTCGCCCAGGTCGCGGACGACGAGGTCCGCCGCCTGCTCGCGCACGCGCCCGCTCCCGTCTAGGCCGCAGCCCTGCAACCTCCCACCGCGTGCCGTGTTCTCCCGCTGACCCATCCCGCAGATCTCAGCGTCGAGGCACACCGTCATGATCAAGCTCGGCTACAAGCTGATGTCGGAGGAGCATGGCCCGGAAGCCCTGCTGCGCAACGTGCGGCGCGCGGAGCAGGCCGGCTTCGATTTCGCCGCGATCTCGGACCACTACTTCCCGTGGCTCGAGGAGCAGGGTCACGCGCCGTTCGCCTGGTCCGTGCTGGGGGCGCTCGCCCAGGCGACCGAGCGGCTCGGCCTGATGACAGCCGTCACCTGCCCCATCATGCGCTACCATCCGGCGATCATCGCCCAGGCTGCGGCGACCATGGGACTGCTCACGAATGGCCGTTTCACCCTCGGCGTCGGTGCCGGCGAGCGGCTCAACGAGCATGTGGTCGGTGCTGGCTGGCCGGGCGTGCTCGAACGGCACGAGCGTCTCTCCGAAGCCCTCGACATCATCCAGGGCCTGCTGGCCGGCGAGCTGACGGCCTATCGCGGCGAATACTTCACGCTCGATCACGCAAGGCTCTTCGACCGCCCCAGGCGCAAGCCCGAGGTCATCATGGCGGCGGGCGCCCCCCCCGCCGCCCGCCTCGCCGCCGAGAAGGCCGACGGCTTGATCATCACCGAGGCCAGGGCGGATTTGCTCGAGGCTTTCAGCGAGGCCGGCGGCAAGGGTCCGCTCTACGCCGAAATCGCGCTATGCTGCGCCGCCCAGGAGGACGAGGCGAAACGGACGGCTCATCGCTACTTCCGCTGGTCGGTATCAGGCTGGCCGGTTCAGGCCGAGCTGCCGCATGAAGGCGCCTTCGCGGCGGCCTCGAAGCACGTATCCGTCGACGCGGTCGCCCAGAAGATCACGTGCGGCCCGTCTGCCGATCGCCACATCGAGGCCATCCAGGAGTATGTCCAGCTGGGCTGCGACAGGATCATCCTGACCCAGATCGGCCCGGACCAGGATTTCTTCTTCGAGCTGTTCGAGCAGAAGATCGCGCCGGCCTTGCGTGGGAAGAAGGCGAAGAAGGCTGCCTGACGGGCCGCGTCCCGCGCGCAGCAGCCCGCAGCTCGATCCAGGCCGGCGCGTGGTCGCTTGCCTTGTCCCATCCGCGAACCGCGCGATCGACGCCGGCATTCACGAGCCGTCCGGCGAGCGCGGGATTCAGCAGCAGATGATCGATGCGCAGCCCCGCGTCGCGCGGCCAAGCCTTCCGGAAATAGTCCCAGAACGTATAGATCCGCTCGTCCGGATGCAGGGTGCGTAGCGCATCGGTCCAGCCCTGCGCCATCAGCTTCGCGAAGGCCCGGCGGACCTCGGGAAGGAACAGCGCATCGTCGGCGAAGCGTTCCGGCTTGTAGACGTCCAGCTCGGTCGGCATGACGTTGAAGTCACCGGCCAGGACGACCGGCCGCTCCAGCTTCACCAGCCGCGCGGCCCGCACATGCAGGCGCTTGAACCAGGCGAGCTTGTAGTCGAGCTTGGGACCGGGTGCCGGATTGCCGTTCGGCAGGTACAGGCAGGCGACCGTCATGCCATCGATGTCGGCCTCGATGTAGCGGCTGTGCAGGTCCTCGGGATCGCCCGGAAGGCCGCGTTGCGCCTCGATGGGCTTGGCGCCGCGTCGCAGGATCGCGACGCCGTTCCAGCTCTTCTGGCCGTGCCAGATCGCCCCGTAGCCGGCCTCGGCGATCGCCAGCTCGGGAAAGCGATCCTGCGGCGCCTTCAGCTCCTGCAGGCAGACGATGTCCGGCCGGAACTCGCGAAGCCAGCGCAGCAGCACCGGCAGGCGTCCGTTGACGCCGTTCACGTTGAAGGTCGCGATCTTCACCGGGGTCACCATGGCCATGCATTCCAGCAAACGAACCGTGGCCAGCATGCCTAGATTCCGTCCCAGGCGGAACGGTGGGCGGCAAGGTGTCTCGCCGCCCGGGAGAAACCAGCCATGCGGCTTAATCGACGTGCGATCCTCGAGGCCCTGCCCTTGGCTGCCGCCGTGGCGGCTTCGTTGGCCCTTTCGGCCAACGCGCAGGGAATGCCGCCCTTGGGACCGGGCTGGCACCTCGAACGGGGAGTCGACCAGCCGAGCTACGCCATGGCCGCCGTTGCGAGCCCCGACCTCGATATCGACCTCGCGGTCGTGTCGTGCGAGCAGGGCCCGGATCGGCGCGGCCTGCAGCTCAGCCTCTTCCAGTCCCGTCCGGGACCGTTGGCGCCGTACGGCGCCGGCGACCTCAAGGATGACCCCGCGATCGACCTCGTGATCGATGGCGTGCATTACCCCGCTTGGCTGCTGTTCGCCGATGACCATGTCGTCGTGGCCGATTCGGCGGACGGCGCGATACCACTGCTTTCCGACGCCCTCGTCGCCGCGCTGGAAGACGGGCATCGGCTGGAGCTGCGCTTCGATCTGGTCCGGGAACCGCCCGGACAGCCTGCGGCCTTCGATGCCAGTGCGGCCGTCGACCTGCACGCCGGCACGGCTCTCGCCGCCGTGCGGCGCTGCGCCGAGAGTGCCGATCGTCCGGTCGAGACGGCTGAGGGCGGACACTGACGGCGGGCACTCACCGCATTGTCAGCACCAGCTTGCCACGCAGGTGCCGTTCGGCGCTGACCCTCAATGCCTCCCGCGCCTCCGCCAGGCTGTAGGTCGTGACGTGCGGCGTGCGCACGGCGCCCGACTGCACGAGCGCGGCGATGCGCTCCATGTGCGCACGGGTACGCGGCACCGCGGGCCGGATCGCCGTGACGTCATCGCGGTCGGGCTTGGGGGCCTGCGGACCGGATGCGATGAAGGCCGCCCTGCCGCCGGGCTTCAGCACCGAGAAGGAGCGCATCGCGACGTCGCCGCCCACCGTCTCGAACACGGCATCGACGTTCCTCACCGCTTTCGTGAAATCGGTGGTGCGGTAGTCGACGACCTCGTCCGCGCCGAGGCTGCGCACGAACTCGACATTGCCGGTGCCCGCCGTGGCGATCACGCGCGCACCGATATGCTTGGCGAGCTGGATGGCGAAGCTCGCCACACCGCCCGCGCCGCCCTGGATCAGGATCGTCTCGCCGGGTTGCAGCTTCAGCGCGTTCTCGATCGAGCACAGCGCCGTCAGGCCGGTGAGCGCCAGCGCCGCGGCATCGACATGCGGCAGGCTGGCAGGCTTGCGGCCGATGATCGCCGCGCCGACGACGAGCTTCTCGCAATAGGTCCCGTCGCGCCCGGTTTCCAGCACGCCGAACACCTCGTCGCCCACCTTCAGGTCCGCGACCTCGGGTCCGACGGCGCTCACCGTGCCGGAGAAGTCACGCCCCAGGATCAGCGGAAAGGTCACCTGCTTGTACTCGCCCGCCGCCACCTTGGGATCGGCGCCATTGACGCTCGCCGCCGCGACGTCGACCAGGACCTGCCCCGCGCCGGCGACCGGATCCGGCAGTTCGCCGTAGGTCAGGACCTCCGGTCCGCCGAATCGCTCGATGAATGCCGCCTTCATGTTTCCTCGCTGCCGTGGCTGTCGTCTGTGTGTTCACAGAATGACATGCCCGACACGCCGTGTACCAGCGACCCGGCGGCACCCGCAGCCCGTCGTCAGCGCGTGTAGACGGTCGTCGTCGAGGCCGGCGGAATGGGTGTGGTCACGGTCGTGGTGCCGGCCGGCACGGCCGTCGTGGTCGTTGCCGGCGGGGTCTGTACCGTGCGCTCTTCCTTGACGCTGCACGCCGACAGGGCGCCGGCTAGAGCCAGGCCGATGATCACGATCCTCATGGGGCCTCCTTGCGTGGTTTTTGGCCCTGGTATCCCGGGGCCATCACGTCGCAACGGGGAACGCAGCCCGAAGTTGCCGGGCGGGATTGCCGGGGAATCGTGAACCGGATGGGCGAGAAGGCGCTTTCGGCACACGAAAAGCCCGTCCCTGACCTGCTGCATTGTTCCCGCCGCGGCGCTAGCCTGCAGGGACAAGGACGCAGGGAGCAACCATGATCGACTACGAAGCCATCGTGATCGGCGCCGGCGTGGCGGGCATCTACCAGATCAAGAAGCTGGTCGACCTCGACGTCAAGGCGACCGTGCTCGAGGCCGCGCCCGATCTGGGTGGCACCTGGTACAACAACCGCTATCCGGGCTGCCGCTTCGATTCGGAAAGCTACACCTACGGCTACTCCTTCTCCCGCGAGGTGCTGGACGAATGGCACTGGCGGGAACGCTTCTCCAGCCAGCCCGAGAACCTGAAGTACCTGAACTTCGTCGCCGACAAGTTCGACCTGCGGCGCCACATGCAGTTCAACTGTCGCGTCGAGGCCGCCCATTACGACGAGGCCGCGAACGCCTGGCGCCTGAAGGTCTCCGACGGCCGCACGCTCACGGCGCGCTTCGTCATCCTGGCCACCGGCCTTCTCTCGGTCCCCACCCTGCCCCGCATCGAAGGCCGCGACCGCTTCAAGGGCCGCTCGTTCCATACCTTTTACTGGCCGCACGAAGGCGTCGACCTGGTGGGCAAGCGGGTCGCCGTGATCGGCACTGGCGCCACCGCCATCCAGGTGATCGCCGAGATCGCCGACAAGGTCGGCGATCTCACCGTGTTCCAGCGCCGGGCGAACTGGGCCGCGCCACTCAACAACAGCTCGATCTCCGAGGCGGAGATGGCCGACATCCGCCGGCGCTACGACGAGATCTTCGCCGCCTGCGCCCGCACGCCGGGCGCCTTCGAGCACGAGCCCGACCGCCGCGGCTTCTGGGAGGTCTCGCGCGAGGAACGGCTGAAGCTGTGGGACCGCCTCTACGACGAGCCGGGCTTCGGCATCTGGCTCGCGAACTTCCGCGAGATCTTCACCGACGAGGCAGCCAACGCGGAATTCTCGGCGTACATCGCCGACCGCATCCGCCTGCGCGTGAAGGACCCGGCAGTCGCCGAGAAGCTGATCCCGCGCGACCACGGCTTCGGCGTCCAGCGCGTGCCGCTCGAGACGCGCTACTACGAAGCCTACAATCGCGACAACGTCCGTCTCGTCGACATCGCCGAGACGCCGATCCAGTGCATCACCGAGACGGGCCTGCGCACCAGCGCCCGCGACTACGACTTCGACATCATCGTCTATGCCACCGGCTTCGACGCCATCACCGGCGCCTACGACCACATCGACATCCAGGGCGTCGACGGCGAGAAGCTGGCCGACAAGTGGAAGGACGGCCCCTCCACCTTCCTCGGCATGCTCGTGGCCGGCTTCCCCAACCTGCTGCTGCCGTCGGGACCGCAAAGCGGCTCCGCCTCGACCAATTATCCGCGTGCCATCGAGATCGGCGTCGACTGGTGCACCGGCCTGCTGGAATACATGGGCGCGCACGGCCACGACCGCGTCGAGGCGACCAGGGCCGCCGAGGAACGCTGGACCCGGCACGTCACGGAGATGTACGGCATGATGCTGATGCGCAAGGCGAAGTCGTGGTTCACCGGCTACAACTCGAACGTCCCGGGCCACGAGGCCGGCCGCATCCGCTACTTCGTCTACAACGGCGGCACCCCGAAGTTCGTGGCGACGATCAACAAGGTGGCGCAGAACGGCTACGAAGGCGTCACCTTCGGCTCGCCCGCTCCGGCCGCCGGCGGCGAACGCCCGGGAGCGCAAGTGTCGGCGGCATGAGCGGCGGTCGGGAGTTGTTCCCACTCGGGCGGCGCGCGGCGCGGTACATTGGTCCGGAGAGGCAGGCCTCTACGTCGTGAGATGGGAGACGTTCTTCACGATCGTATAGCCCTGCAGGCCTTCGATGCCGCCTTCGCGGCCGAAGCCGCTATCCTTGACTCCGCCGAACGGAGTCTCGGCCACGGATGCCACGAAGTGGTTGATCGACAGGTTGCCCACCTCGATTCTCTCCGACAGCTGCTCGACTTTCCGGGCCGAGTTGGTGAAGGCGTATCCGGCGAGGCCATAGGGCACGGCATTGGCCTTCTCGATCGCTTCGTCGAGGCTTTTCACACGGTTGACCAGCGCAAGCGGACCGAACGGCTCCTCGCGCATGGCTCGCGCGTCGTCCGGCACATCCGCAAGCACGGTCAGCGGATAGAAGTTGCCGCCATTGCCGATCCGGCTGCCGCCGGCCAGCACCTTCGCACCTTTGTCCCTGGCATCGGCGACCAGTTCCTCCATCGCCACCAGCCGCCTGTGGTTGGCGAGCGGACCCATCTGCGTGATCGGGTCGAGCCCATCCCCGACGGTGATCGCGGCCGCCTGTTCGGCCATGGCCTGGGCGAACCTGTCATGGATCGCCTCCTCGACGAAGAATCTCGTCGGGGCGACGCAGACCTGGCCCGCATTGCGCGACTTGGCCAAAGCCGCGCTTTTGCCCGTCGCCACCGGATCGACGTCATCGCAGACGATGACCGGCGAATGACCGCCCAGTTCCATGATCACGGGCTTCATGCTGCTTCCCGCCAGCGCCGCCAGGCGCTTGCCTACGGGAACCGACCCGGTGAAGGTCACGAGTCGCACGGACGGGTGCGGGATCAGGTACTCCGAAATTTCGGATGGCTTGCCGAACACGAGATTGAGCACGCCGCGCGGCAGGCCGGCATCGGCAAAGGCCTGCACGAGCTGCAACGCGCCGGCCGGAGTCTCCTCCGAAGCCTTGAGGATGATCGAGCAGCCGGCCGACAGTGCGCCGCCCACCTTGCGGGCGGGCGAGCTGGTCGGGAAGTTCCACGGAGAGAACGCGGCGACCACGCCGATCGGCTGGCGCAGCACCGAATGGCGCATGCCCGGTTCGCCCGGAATGATGCGCCCGTAGAGGCGTCGACCTTCCTGCGCATCCCATTCGATGATCTCGCAGGCCCGCAGGATTTCGAGGCGGGACTGGGCGATCGGCTTTCCCCGTTCGAGGGGCATGGCGCCCGCCACCCCCTCGGGGGGCCCCCC